>OMNT01001480.1_pt1 | contig 21716 bp, 19 predicted proteins | sample 1672551 | NCBI WGS metagenome assembly OMNT01 (sample SAMEA3136698, study PRJEB25190) | human gut metagenome
AATGTGGCACATCTTGCCGTCGCGCAGGGCAATCATGTAGCCAAACTCGCCGCGCAGGCAGCCAAGCGCGGCCTCGACGCCGCACTGGGTCGCAAAGATGCGGTCCTGGGCGTCGGGCTGACCGCCGCGCTGCGTGTGGCCGGGGATGGCGACGCGGGTCTCGCGACCGGTCTTGGCCTCAATCTCCTTGGCGATGTCGTAGACGATCGACGGGCTCGTACGCTCGGCGAGCTTCTTCTTGTACTCCTTCTTGGACAGCGCCGCGTCCTCCTTGGAGATAGCGCCCTCGGCGACGGCCACGATGGTAAAGCGGCTGCCGGTCTCCATGCGATGCTCGATAGTCTTGATGACGTTGTCCATGTCGTAGGGGATCTCGGGAATCAGAATGACGTCCGCGCCGCCCGCGACGCCGGCGTACAGCGGAATCCAGCCAACCTTGTGACCCATGATCTCGATAACGAACACGCGGCCGTGACTCGAGGCGGTGGTGTGGATGTCGTCGATGCACTTGGTGGCGACGTCGATGGCGCTCGTAAAGCCAAACGTCAACTCGGTGCCCCAGGTGTCGTTATCGATGGTCTTAGGCAGGGCGATAACGTTGAGGCCCTCTTCGCGCAGACGGTTGGCGGTCTTGGTGGAGCCGTTGCCGCCCAGCATAAACAGGCAGTCGAGCTGCAGCTTATGATAGGTGTGGACCATTGCCGGCACCTTCTCGACGCCGTCGGCCTCGGGAATATCCAGGCGCTTGAACGGCGTACGGCTTGTGCCCAGAATAGTGCCGCCACGGGTAAGGATGCCGCTAAAATCGGCGGGCGTCATGACACGGAACCTGCTGTAGATAAGGCCCTGGTAGCCGTCCTCAAAGCCATAGATCTCGATAGGTTCTTCGCTATTGGTCATAAGCGTTTTGACAATGCCGCGCATGGTGGCGTTGAGCGCCTGACAGTCGCCGCCACTGGTAAGAAGACCGATCCTAAGCATGATGAATCCTTCCGGGCAAGTTATAACATGCGCATAAGTTTACCCCCGCACATTGTTGATACGGGGGTAAAACGTGTTAGCTCAAGCGTATAGAAATGTAAGCAACGTCAGGCGAGCGTAAGGTCGACGGGCCTGGCTCCTTACAGCGCGAAGGCGTCGACGTCGCCCCAGTGACGGCGCAGTGTAATAGCGGCGGCGGGTTCGGTATTGTCAAAGACGACCGACCATTGCGTATTGCTGGTGATGTCTTCCGGATTGGGCTCTTGCGCTGCGGCGCGCAGGGCTTCCCAGGCAATCGTTTCGTCCTGGGCACCGACATGGGCGTCAAGGACATCGGCGATTGCGACGGCGCGCTCTTTACCATGGCCCAGCTCGCCATTCTTTTGGTTGGGCAGCACTTCGTCGCCATAGCAGGCGTAGAAGTTCGTAACCTGGCGTACAGGAGTCGCTTTGAAAGTGCGGTCCGAATCATGCGGATCCCACTCTACTACGCGCGCGTCACCGGCGGCGTCGTTGATAAAGAAGTGGTAATCGCGTCCTGCCATGGCGTGCATGTCGTAGGCAGAAAGCAGGTCTACGGCCTCCTGCGTGGTGGCGGCACGGTCGAGCACCAGACGGATGGCGAGCGAGGTATTGATGACGGGACGCTGCGTGTCCTGGTCACAGGGTTTGGAATCCAGGGTGAGTACGGCAATGGATACGCCGCATTCGTTAACACCGTCGAGCTGGGCAAACGGGCCCATGAGTGCGGCGGCGCGTCCGGCGACGGAGTCAAGCGGAGTGTTATCGCCCAGGTTGTTAAGGGCGGCATACCCGATGGAGGCATAGCCGTCGCGCGGGTGATTGCGCACCAGCAGCGCCGAGGTGTCGTCCTTAAAGTCGTAATTGCGACCGGTGCGCACGCGGCCTTCGGCATCTACGGCGACAAAAGCGCTGCAGGCAAACTGGGGCGCCTGGACATGTGCCGGCACACCGGGCAGCACCTGGGCCACCACGGCATCGATGTAGGCCTGGTCGTCGCGCACGCCAGCGGCGATGATGCGATCAAGATCGTAGTCGTAGGCGATGTCGATTGCGTACAGGTCATAGCCATCCGCGTAGTCGGTCAACCGTTTGAGCGAGGCGGCGGACTTGATTTGCTTGTGATAAACGATACCGGTGGCGGCGGCAAGGCCGACGGCGACTCCCACGACACCGCAGGCGATGGCAATGTTACGTGGCTTCATGACTGCTCCTCTCGTCCTGTTAGCGCAATTGTCGCAAAAGGAACGCGGGCATGATGGCTCAACTTGGTGAGCGGCGCGGGATTAAACATGGAATGAAGAGCGCGGCGCTGGCGTGGCGGGGTATGCTGGAAGGGACTATCAACCCAGCGAAAGGGGAGAGCATGACGGATCAGGAAACGCCCGAGCGCGCGCACGTGACGGCCGACGATATCGAGGCCGCCAACGACCTCATTGACTTTATCGAGACATGCCCCAGCATGTTCCATACGGCGGCGACCATTATGGCCGAACTCGACGAGGCGGGCTTTACCTACCTGCCCGAGAACGCGGCGTGGGATATCGAGCCGGGCGGACGTTATTACACGCAGCGCAACACCTCGAGCGTTGTTGCCTTTAAGGTGGGCGAGGACCTGGCCGCGACGTGGGGCGAGGATGGCGTTGCCGGCGACTATCATTTTCAGCTCACGGCGTCGCACAGCGATTCGCCGACGTTTAAGGTCAAGGCCGTGCCCGAGCTCGACGGCGCGGGCGAGACGCTGCGCCTGAACACCGAGGCTTACGGCGGCATGATCGACTACACCTGGTTCGATCGCCCGCTGGCGCTCGCGGGCCGCGTGCTGGTGCGCGAGGGCGACCGTATTGAGAGCCGCCTGCTTGCCACCGAGCGCGAGGTCGCTATTATCCCGAGCCTTGCCATCCACATGAACCGCGGCGTTAACGAGGGCTTTGCGCCCAACCGAGCCATTGATCTGTGCCCGCTCATCAGCGCTGGCGCGCTTAAGCAGGGAGATTTTGACGCCCTGATCGCCGACGAGCTGGACGTTGAGCCCGAGCAAATTCTGGGCCGCGATCTGTTCCTGGTCAATCGTCAGGATGCGCGCATTTGGGGCTGGGCCGACGAGTTCATCTCGACGCCCAAGCTCGACGACCTGGCCTGCGCCTACACCTCGCTACAGGCATTTTTGGGTGCCGAGAACGCGCATGACGTCTCGGTCTTTTGCTGCTTTGATAACGAGGAGGTTGGCTCCGAGACCAAGCAGGGCGCTATGTCGACGTTCTTGGCCGACGCGCTGCGCCGCATCAACGGATCGTTGGGCTTTGACGAAGAGTCGTATCATCGCGCACTTGCCGCCTCGATGCTCGTGAGCTGCGATAATGCGCATGCCGTGCACCCCAACCACGCTGAGAAGTGCGATGCCCGCAACCAGGTCGTGCTCAACGGCGGCATCGTCATCAAGGAAGCCGCCAACCAGCACTACTGCACCGATGCCTTTAGCCGCGCGGTGTTCCAGGCCATCTGCGATGACGCCGACGTACCCACACAGGCCTTCGCCAACAAGAGCGATATGGCCGGCGGCTCCACGCTCGGCAATCTGTCCAATATGCAGGCGAGCATGCATGCCGTGGACGTGGGCCTGCCGCAGCTTGCCATGCACTCGAGCTACGAGACCGGCGGCGTACGCGACGTGATGTACGCCATCCGCGCCCTCACCGCCTTCTACGAGCGCAACCTAACCATCAACGGCGCCGAAAGCGTGGAGCTCTAAAATCGACCAAAATGAGATGACAATTTTGGCAGGTTTTATCTGGGCAAATGCCACAACGCCAACAGCTGGACGGAATTGTTAAGACACCGCGGGTTGAGCAAACGTCAGCGAGCGACGTCCAGAACGAACAAGTTGGCATGAAAAAGGCGAGGCATTGACCTTCTGGTCATGCCTCGCCTTTTGAATGGCAAATTGTCGCTCTGGGCGGTGCGCAGCGTCGACCGGTCCGCCGTTCGTTAGAACGGCGGAACCCTAATGCTCGATCCAGCAGCGCAGGGTCTCGCCGGCCTGCAGGTGACGCAGATTCTCCGCGGCGATGTCTACGACGTTGTTGAGCGTCGCGGCCAGGTGGAACCAGCCGGAGACGTGCGGCGTGATGAGCATGTTGGGCGCATCCCACAGCGGGCTTGTCTCAGGCAGCGGCTCGGGGTCGGTGACGTCGACCGCGGCGCCGGCAAGATGTCCAGACTCAAGAGCGGCAACCAGATCGTCGGCGACCACAAGATCGCCGCGGCCGCCGTTGGCAAAGAAGGCGCCCGGCTTCATCGCGGCGAAGAACTCGGCGTTCGCCAGACCGCGGGTCTCGGGTGTGCTGGGCATAAAGGATGCGACGACGTCTGCCTCGGCCAGGCGCTCAGACAGGGCATCCATGCCGTCCATGTCCTCAAACACAATGGGGTAGACGAGCGGATGGCGTTTGATGCCGCGGACGTGCGCGCCCATGCTGCGGCAGAGCGTGGCAAAGTGGCCGCCGATATCGCCCGCGCCCAGCACCAGCACGTTGGCGTTTTTGAGCGAGGTGACCGGGCCCAAGTCCTCCCAGCGATGTTCGCGCTGCAGGTCCTGGTAGCCGGGCAGGCGCTTCATCATAGACAGGACCATGGCAAACATGTGCTCGCTTACGGCCTGGCCGTAGGCGCCCACCGAGCAAGACAGTTTGGCGTCGGCCGGTACGGTGCCGGCGGCAAGGTAGTCGTCATAGCCGGCGGTCTGCAATTGCAACAGCTGGAGATGCTCGCATGCCGTGAGCATGTCAGGGTCGATGTTGCCCAGGATCACGTCGGCATCGGCGACCTGCTCACGCGTGGCGGCGTCGGCGCTCGTGTAGATAAAGTCCTCGCCCGGAGCGCTCGACTCAAGAATTGCGCGATGGCGGTCGTTGACGGGCAGCAAAACCAGGATGTTCACAAGCAGTCCTCTCCGCTTGACCTACCAAAAAGGGACAGGTGTATTTTGGAAGGTTTTATCAGGCAAAACGTTCAAATAAAAACGCCGGATGCAAGACGAGCGTACCCGTCAGCATCCGGCGCATCTACAGCTACCAGCTGAGCAGTTCGTAGCCGTCCTCGGTCACCACGAGCTGAACCTCGCACTGGGCCGAATCGCTGCCGTCCTTGGTGCGCACGCACCAACCGTCACCCTTGCTAATCTTGATGTCGGGCGCTCCGGCATTGACCATGGGCTCGATGGTAAAGACCATGCCCGGGGCCATGATGGTGTCTACGTCGGGCGCCTCGGTGGTAAAGCCCACAAACGGGTCCTCGTGGAACTCCTTACCGATGCCGTGTCCGCCGTACTCGCGCACCACGCTAAAGCCGGCGTCCTCGACCGTCTTTTGCACGGCCTCGGCCATCACGGACAGCGGTAGCCACGGCTTGACGGCGGCGAGACCCGCCTCCACGCTGGCGCGGGTGACGTCGACCAGGCGCTGGCGCTCGGCCGAGACCTCGCCGATGCAAAACATACGGCTCGAATCACTAAAGTAGCCGTCTAGGATCGTAGAGCAGTCCACGTTGATGATGTCGCCCTCGTGCAGCACGTCCGTATCGCAGGGGATGCCGTGGCAGACCACGTCGTTGATCGAGGTGCACACGCTCTTGGGGTAGCCCTCGTAGTTGAGGTCGGCCGGCGTGCCGCCATGCTCGACGGTGTAGTCGTAAATCATCTGGTCGATCTGGTTGGTGGTCATGCCCGCGGCGATGTGCTCGCCTACGTAGTCGAGCACGCCCACGTTGATAGCCGCCGAGCGCTTGATGCCCTCGATATCGGCGGGCGTCTTGTAGAGCGTGCGGGGCAGAACCTCCCAGCCCTCTTCCCACAAGCGCTCGAGGCGCTCATCAAAGGCGCTATGGCATTTCTTGTATTTCTTGCCGCTGCCGCACCAACAAGCGTCGTTGCGGCCGGGCACGGGTCCTTTGTCATACATGGCTAACTTCCTTTCATCCGCAGCTAGTATAGCCCACTCGTGGAGCAGCTTATTTGGGACGGGGTTTTAGCTGCTGGCGGGCGGCCGCGCTAGTAGCTCACCTGGCAGGGAATGCCGAGGGCGCGCACGCGTGCGGCAATGGCATCGAGCACCTCGGGCGCTGCTTTGGCAAGGCCGGCGATCGGTGTCTCGCGCGCCACCGTGTAGATGGTCGCCTCCTGCGGACGAATGCGCTCAAGCGCCGCGAGCCAGGGGGCAACGTACTCCTCGCCGGTGTTGTCGATGGGCTTGCCCTGATACTCGCCGGTCAAAAAGATCGTCTGGATAATAACGTGACCGTCAAAGCTTGCGAACGTCTCGATCTGGTGCTTGACGTCGTAGGGGCCAACGGGCTGGTCGAGCAGCTGGATAAATGCCGGGTCGACGGTATCGAGCTTAAGAATGTTGTCGTCGACCATCATGAGCGCGTCGTGCACCTCGGGGCGGTCGGCGCGCGTGCCGTTGGAGAGCACGGCGATCTTGGAGTTTGGGGCAAGCTCGTCGCGCAGCGCGACGGCGCCGGCAATGGCCTGCGGAAACTCCGGTGCGGCGGTGGGCTCGCCGTTGCCGGCAAACGTGATTACATCGGGGAGCTCGCCCTCGGCTGCCATCTCGCGCAGCTTTGCCTCGAGCGCGTCGAGTACCACGGCGGCCGTGTTGTACGGCTCATGGCAGGGGCGCTCGGCGTTGAGGCCGTTTTCGCAGTAAATGCAGTCGAACGTGCAGATTTTGCCGCTGGCCGGCATCATGTTGACGCCGAGCGAGAGACCAAGGCGACGGCTGCGAACGGGCCCAAAGATGGGGCTGGCATTCAAAAACGTAGACATAGGCATATGCTCCTCAAGACAATTGTGCCTAAGCATAGCATCGGCTCCAAAGCAAGGTGCGGGCTCTTGCTTTACTAGTTTCGTTTTTTCACGTCGCTCATGATGCCGTGCCATGAAAAGCCTCGGGTCGGGTACAGTTAATCTGTTAACAAGGCGTAAGGCAATGCGGGTCCATCCAACCGTACTGACATGCAACTGGATGGGCATTGATGATGGGGGCACAACATGGATTTTACAGTCGAAAGTGCGGGCACCACGATTGCCTGTCGCGAATATGCCGGCCCGGATGTGTCGCCTGATACTCCTGCTTTGGTGTGCGTGCACGGCGCTTGTGTTGACGGCACATTTTTCGACGGCATCGCTTGTGAGCTCAGCCGCAACTACCGCGTAATTGCCTACGACCGCCGCGGCTGTGGTGGCAGCGGCGAAGCGGCAGACGGCAGCTATGATCTTGCCGCTCAGGCCGCCGACCTGCAGGCCGTGATCGAACACGTCGGCGCTCCGACAAATGTGCTTGCGCACAGCGCCGGTACGTTGGTGGCGCTGGAGCTTCTTCGCGCCGAACCCCATCTCGTCGCCCGTGCGATTCTGCACGAGCCGGCTGTGTCGGCCGAAGGCGTCGGCATGGGCGCAGCTCCGGTTTTGCTCGATATGATTGCGGCTGGAAAGGTTTCAAGGGCGCTCCGGCTTTTCTTGGGAGCCCTCGGCGACTTGGACCCCGAGGCTCCTGGGACGACTAAGGCGGAAGCCAAACATGCCCTGCGCAATGGTCGTTGCTTCATGGCCAATGAATACGGAACAAATATGACATATGCTCCCGACTGGGAGCGCGCCTGCGCGTCAAAGGCGGTGTCGGCTGTGTTTTTGGGCGAGCTTTCGGTCGATACGCCCCGCGAGGCTGGCACGCGAGCGGCTGCCGAATATCTCGATTGCCCCCTTGTGATGATCCCGGGCGCGCATAACGGTCTGCGCGATCGTCCCGTTACGGCGGCAAACGCCGTTCGCGATATCTTGGAGCGTTAGCACGCTCGATGACCTGCGGGGAGGGGGACTGTTAGCGTTTCGTCATTGTTAACGAATGCGCCCATAACCGCGCGCCCGCGGCTCCATTACCGCCGTTTGCCAGGTCATAAAAATGTAACGATAATCGCGCGTTTGCCTGCAGTTGTTAGATGTTACCCTTGTACCATTTGATATGCACCGTTGCCGTGCGTAACGATAGAAAGGGCCCCATATGCTCAATAATCACGAGGTCAATCTAACCGACGAGGAGGCTGCCGCCGAGGTCGCCCGCGTCGCGAAGATCTACCCCGTGGTGCGTTTGCTGTCGGCCGATCAGATTAAGAGCGAGCCTAACTGCTTGCTCGCCGGCGATCGCTGCCCTTGTCTGCGTCAGTCGAGTCTTGAGGCCTTGGCAGGTTCCGATGATGTATCGGAGCAGCTGCTCAATGATGGTACCGAGTACCGCGCTCGCCTGCGCCCTCTGAAGGTCGAGGGCGAGCCTCACGTCCTGCTGATGGTGCGTCCGATCGATGAGCAAGAGGCTGCAGAAGAGGACCTCGTCTACACCGACGTGCTGACGAGTGTGCGCAATCGCCGATATTACGAGGAAAAGCTCCGTAGCGCCCGCATGAATGCCGGCGTTGCGGTGATCGACCTTGATGATTTTAGGGTCTTCAACGATACGTGTGGCCGTCATGCCGGCGACCTTGCGCTCGGTGCTGTGGCGACAGCCATACGCAGCGGAATTCGTTCGACTGACGAGCTTGTACGCTATGGCTGCGACAAGTTTGTGGTCGTCATGCCCAATATTCCCTCCGATGACTTCACCCGTCGCCTGCACCAGGTGTCCGATGCCGTTCATGCCACGATTGTTCCGGGCCATGAGTACGTGAGCTTGACGGCATGTGTCGGTGGCGTTCGCATCCATGGCGAGACGGTCGATGAGGGCGTTGGCCGCGCTGTCCAGTTATTGAGCCGCGCTAAGGCAAAAGCCGGTACGGTCGTGACCGATGCCGACTCCATCGAAGCCTTCCAAAGCGAAAAGCCTTTGGTACTTATTGTCGATGACTCCGAGATGAACCGAGCCATTCTCAACGAGATGCTCAAGGACGAGTATTGCATCCTCGAGGCCGACAACGGTCGTACGGCGCTCGATATGGTCGACCGCTATGGCGATGAGTTGTCGCTCGTGCTGCTGGATATTGTCATGCCGGGCATAAGCGGCTTTGAGGTGCTGGCCGATCTGTCGCGCCGATCGGGTATCGACAATCTGCCTTTCATCATGATCTCGAGCGAAGATTCCGACGATGTGGTTCTGCGCGCGTACGAGCTGGGCGCCTCGGACTATATCAGCCGCCCGTTTGACTCCCGTGTCGTGCGCCGCCGTGTAAGCAACACCATCCGCCTATACGCCAAGCAGCGCCGCCTGACGAGCCTGCTGTCCCAGCAGTACAACGAGCGCGTCAAGAACAGTCGCATGCTCATTGACATCATGGCCGGCGTTATGGAGCTTCGCAATGGCGAGAGCGGCAGGCACGTTACGAACATCGAGAAGCTGACCGAGCTGCTGCTTGGCTGTCTGGTTCAGCGTAGCGACACGATCTCCCTCGACAATGAGGAACGCTCTACGATTGCCCTGGCTTCGGCGCTGCACGATATCGGCAAGATGTCGATTGACGATGCAATTCTCAACAAACCCGGGCGCCTTACGCCCGAGGAGTTCGAGATTATGAAGACGCATACCACGATGGGCGCCGACATGTTGCTTGAGCTGGGCCGCCATCACGTCGGCAATGCGCTTATGGAATATGCGTACCAGATTGCGCGTTGGCATCACGAGCGCTGGGACGGCAAGGGCTATCCCGATGGCCTTAAGGGCAACCAGATTCCCATCGCCGCACAGGTGGTTTCGGTGGCCGACGTGTACGATGCGCTGACGAGTGTGCGTGTGTACAAGGATGCTATCCCGCACAAGGAGGCTATCCAGATGATCTTGGACGGTAAGTGCGGCACCTTTAACCCGCTGCTGCTCGATTGTCTGCTCGAGGTGCAAGACCAAATTGCCGAGACGTTGGCACGCCCCGCTGACGTCGTCGCGTTTCCCACGATTTAGTTTGACCAAAGGAGTTTTTAATCCATGATTTCCATGCGTGAGGCGTATGAGAAGATCGGCGCCAATTATGATGACGCGTGTGCTCGGCTGATGGGCGAGGAAATGCTCGCCCGCTTTGCCCTCAAGTTTTTGGATGACGAGAGCATGGACAAGCTGGAGGCCGCCATGGCGGCGGGAGACGCCGAAGGTGCGTTTATGGCAGCGCACACGCTCAAGGGCGTGAGCTAGAACCTGGGATTCGATAATCTGTACGAGCCGGCGGTCGTGGTAACCGAAGCACTGCGTGGTGCCGATGCCGTTGACGGCGCTCGCGAGGGGATGCATGCGCTGCAGCAGCAATATGCGGCTACGATGTCGGCCCTGCGCGAGGCGGCCGAATAAGGGCTTGCGAGCCTTGGACTGTGTGCCGGCAGCATATAGGTAATAGGGCGCCCCGCCGGACCATGTGGCCGGCGGGGCGCCTTTATCTGTTGTGCGGTTGGCGAGCTAGCGGGCCTGCTTTACCTTGGCCGCCGCCTCGACAAACGACTTCCACAGGTTAAAGTCGGTCTCGAGCGTCTTCCACGTATACTCAGGGTGCCATTGCACGCCCAGGCAGAACGGCTGGCCTTCGACTTCGATGCACTCGGGAACGCCGTCGGTTGCCTTGGCGACCAAGCGCGCGCTCTTACCCAGACGATCGACGCAGCAGTGATGTGCGGAGTTGGTCTGGATCAGCCTGTGCCCGCCAACCGCGCGCTCCAGCAGCGAGCCCGGCACGACCTCGACAGGATGCACAGGGTCGTTGAGCACGTGGGTATGGCGCCACTGCGTGCGGCCCTCGCGCGCGCCTAGGCTCGGCACGTCCATGCACAGGGTGCCGCCGGTGGCGACATTGAGCAGCTGCGTGCCTCGGCAGGTGGTAAAGAGCGGCTTCTTGGCGCGAAGTACCTCGTTAACCAGCTTAAACTCAAAACGGTCGCGAATCTCGCAGCACAGCGTGGGGTCGTAAGGACGCTCGTCGCCCCAGCGTTTGGGGTTGACGTCCGGGCCGCCGGGAATGGCAATGCCGTCGGCGATATCGACGTAATGACGGATGACATCAATGTCCTCGGTGATGGACATCTGCAGCGGCAGGCCGCCGGCGGCAAGAATGGCATCGACAAATACGCTCGCAATCTCCTCGTTGGGGGAGAGCGTCTCGCTCAAATAGGGCTTCGCTTCTTCCCAGCGTGGTGCTACCAGGATAAGCGGGCGGTCAGCGGGATCGACGTCGACGTGCGGAGTGTAGGACGATGAGGTGCGGGTTCCGATCATGGGTGCGGCTTTCGAATCCGGGTGGACATGGCACAGGGGTGGCGCGGGACAAACGTTACTGATGAATTTGCCCGCGTGGCAATTGGGCTAGTGGCCCTTGATGGAGTTGAGGAAGTCCTGGGCGCGCTTGGTCTGGGGGTGGTCGAAGAACTCGTCGGGTGTGCCGGTTTCCACGATCTGGCCGTCGGCCATAAACACGACGCGGTCGGCCACGCGGCGGGCGAAGTTCATCTCGTGCGTGATGACGATCATCGTCATGCCCTGCTGGGCCAGGCGGACCATGACCTCGAGCACCTCGTTGATCATTTCGGGGTCAAGGGCGCTCGTGGGCTCGTCAAAAAGCATGGCCTTGGGGTGCATGGCAAGCGAACGTGCGATGGCTACACGCTGTTGCTGGCCGCCCGAGAGCTGTGCGGGCACCTTATCGGCCTGCTCGGCAACGCCCACGCGGCCCAGCAGGTCCATGGCGCGCTCACGAGCTTCCTCCTTGGAGACGCCCAGCACATCGACCGGCCCCAGCATGACGTTCTGCAGTACGGTCATATGCGCAAACAGGTTGAACTGCTGAAACACCATGCCCAGTTCGGCACGCATGCGGGCAAGATCCTTGCCTTCCTGCGGCAGGGGCTCACCCTCGATGAGGATCTCGCCCGAGTCGATGGTTTCCAGGCGGTTGATGGTGCGGCACATGGTCGACTTGCCCGAGCCCGAGGGTCCGATCACAACGACGACCTCGCCGCGGTCGACCGAGAGATTGATGTCGTTGAGGACGTGCAGGTCGCCATAGTGCTTATCGACGTGCTTGAGCTCGATCAGCGGCTGATTGCCGGTGGAAGAGGTGCTCTGTGCCATGGTGCTCGGCTCCTTATGACTCGAAATGGTAAAGCGTTAGCGGATGATGGTCGCGCCGGTCTTGTGCGAAACATAGACAGCGGCCTTGTTAATCGCGACGTTGATGAGGATGTAGATGACCGCGATCACCAGGTAGACCGATACGAGGGCGTCGTAGTTGGTAATGAGCACGCGGGCATTTTGCATGAGGTCGGGGTAGCTCACCACGTAGGCAACGGTGGTGTCCTTGACTACGACCACAAGCTGCGAAATCAAGGACGGAATGATAAACCGAATCGCCTGTGGCAGCACGATTTTAAAGGTGATTTTGGCCTTGGAGAGACCGAGCGCCTGGGCTGCCTCGACCTGACCGCGCGGCACGGCATTGACGCCGGCGCGGAAAATCTCGGCCAGCACGCCGGCTGCGGCGAGCGCGACGGGAAGCGTGAGCATCCAAAACGACGGCAGTGCGATCTTGTACTGGGGCAGCACCAAAAAGAAGAAGTAGATGAACAGAAGGCTCGGTACGCCACGGAAGAAATCGGTGAGAACGCGGCAGACCAGCTGCAGCGGCTTAATGTCGCTGGTACGGCCGAGCATAAGGGCTAAGCCCAGCACCAGCGCGATGGCGCCAGCGGTGAGTGCGACTTTAACGGTGCCCTCAAAGCCGGCAAGCAAGAACTTCCAGGTAGTGAGGTGCGTAAAGAAATACCAATAGTGGACCGAAAGCTGGCCGGTCACATAAAAGCGCTGCAGTACCAGGACGGCGAGCGCGGTGACGGCAACAAGTGAGATGGCGGTGCCGATGCGAATCTTGGCGCGCATCTTGGGGCCGGGAGCCTCGTAGAGCGCATCGCGCATGGTGAGTGCAGGGGAGGAATGCTTGCTCATCGGAGGATCCTCACCTTCTTATCGATGTAGTTGCCAATGTGGCTCACCACAAAGGCCGTGCCCAGGTAGCCGAGCGCCGAGATAAAGAACGCGGCGACGCCGCCAAGTGAGCGCGTGTTGATATAGCTCACCACGCCGGTAAGCTCTTGCGGCTTAAGCGGCACCTGGCTGCCAAGCGCGGTGGTGAGCATGACGGCGATAAAGAGGTTGGTCATGGGCAGCACGCTCGAGCGCAGTGCCTGCGGAATCACGATCTTGGCGAGGATACGGCTAAAGCTCATGCCCAGCGAGCGGGCGGCTTCCACCTGGCCGACGCCGACGGTGTTGATGCCGCTCATAAAGTTCTCGGAGCCAAAGGCCGAGCCCAAAAGGACCGTGGCGACGATAACGCAGGTACGGTAGGGCAGAACAACCTTGAGCGGCGGCAGTGCGTAGACGACGATGATGAGCAGCGCGATGCCGGGGATGTTACGGAAGACCTGAACATACAGGTCGCCAAAGACGCGCAGCGGCTTGAGCGGCGACACGCGCATCACGGTGACGGCGACGGCCAGCACCATGGCGATGGCAAACGACTCAAGCGTCATGCCCCAGGTTGTTAGCAGCGCGTCGATATAGTTCTGGCCATAGAGCGACCAGAGCTCGGAGAGACTCATGCGGACCTCCCGCCGATAAGGAAAGGGGCTCCCGTGTGTACGGAAGCCCCGACAACTCTGTGAGGAAACAGTTTACCGCAATAAAGCGCATCGTGCGTTTCCATATGGTTTCGTTGCGGCCGTTACCAGGCTCGTTGCCTAGGCGCCGATTTCGGGCAGCTCGGGAACATTGGTGTCGCCCGTGCGGTCGCCGATGCAGATCTGCCACAGCTCGGTCCAGGTGCCATCGTCCTCAATCTTCTTAAGGAAGTCGTTGACAAAGGCGACACCGTCGGAATCGAGCGGCAGGCCGATGCCGTAAGGCTCCTTGCTGCCGAAGGGCTTGCCGGCGATCTTGTACTTGCCGGGCTCGCGAACCAGGGCGCTCTGCTGCATGTTGTTATCGATGACGTAGGCATCAACGCGACCCTGCTGGAGTGCCTGGCGGGCCTCCTCGTCGGTCTTGAACTCCTGCTGGCTGGCCTTGGGGGCGAACTCCTCCAGGATGGCGGGGCCGTTGGAGCCGGACTGGACGGCGACGTTCTTGTCGGCCAGGTCGTCGACGCCCTTGATGTCGTCGTTATCGGCGAGCACCAGGATGGCCTGCTGGGTGTAGTAGTAGGGGCCGGCAAAGGAGACGAGCTTCTTGCGCTCGTCAGTGATGGTGTAGGTGGCAAAGACGGCGTCGACCTGGCCGTTCTGCAGGACGGACTCGCGCGTGTCCGAGGTCACCTGGGTGATCTCGACCTTGTTCTCGCCCAGAATGTAGTTGGACAGGAGCTGTGCGATACCGGCATCGAAGCCGCGGGTCTTGCCGTCCTTCTCGTTGAGGAGGGAGAAGAGCGTGGAAGTCTGAACGCTACCGATCTTAAAGACGCCGGCGTCCTTAACGGCCGTGGCCCAGGTGCTGGCGGCGATGGCATCGTCATCGGCCTTGGGGCCGTTGTCGACGAGCTTGTCGAATGCCTTAGCGTCGAGTGTGGTGGAAGCCTCGGTATCCTCGGAACTCTTGGAGGAACCGGCGGCGGAACCCTTGTCGGCCTCGGCGCTGGTGTCGGAGCAGCCGGCAAGACCAAGGCCGGCGACGGTTGCGAAGGTGGCGGCAACGAAGCCGCGGCGGTCGAGAACGACCTGCTGGGAGAGGTTCTTGCTCATGGTAGAACACCTTTCTCAATAAAATCCCTAGCGGTTGAGTAGAGTTATACCCTATCGCGCTCAAATGGGTCAACACGAAATAACTCAGAAACATACTTACCTTATGGGTTATTCAGCCTACCAAAAAGGGACAGGTTTATTTTGGCAGGTTTTATCTGGGCAAACGTCGATTATTGCAGCTGAGATAGCGCTTTGCAGACGGCATGATCGCTCGCGGCGGTCGCTATAATGGCGGCAGCGCGACGCATATATAAGTAAGGAGATCGCTTATGAACGGTTATTCGTTTTTCGCACCGACCATGATTTAAAACCACCACATAGGGGACAGGCACCTTTGTGGTGGTTCTGGCCGATGCAGCGGCATGCCTTACTGTTTTGTCTCGATCTGTAACATCTGCAGCCGTTTTTGCCGAGTAACTGTTACAGATTGAGATTTTCTCTTCAGGGGAATTCGAATGTCTCGATCTGTAACATCTGGACGGACAAAAGGTCTCTATCTGTTACAGATTGAGACAAAGGTCAGGGACTAAGACGTCTTGTCTAAATCTGTAACAGTTAGACGGGAATTCGGGCCCTAGATGTTACAGATTGAGATAATTGAGTTGGGAAAATAAAAACCTCCGCAGGGGGTGCTTCCCTTGCGGAGGTTTTTCTACTCGTTGAGCAGTCTTGCGGCTTCGGCGGCCATGTTCTCGACCGTCATGCCGTTCTGCGCAAGCAGTTCGTTGGGGTCGTAGCGGTCGGGGAAGCCCTTGGCGATGCCGAAGGTGCGCGTGCGCAACGGCGTGCATGCCAGATAGCATGCCACGCGCTCGCCCCAGCCGCCGTCCAAGATGCCGTCCTCGAGGGTGACGACAACGCGATGCTCGGCGGCAAGGCTGTCGAGGAACTCACGGTCAAGCTCGGTTGCAAAGCGCGGGTTGACGAGCGTGGCCTCGATACCGTACTCGGCAGCCAGGTGGTTTGCCACGCGCTCGCCCAGCTCAAAGAAATCGCCGAGCGCGAGTACTGCTACGTCGCGACCCTGGCGCACCACGTTGTAGCGAACGGCGCCGTAATCGGCGTCCTCGGCAGGCGCCAAGTCGGGGCGGCTTACCAGGCCAATGCCAGGCACACGAATCGCCACGGGATGCTCGCGGTGGTCGAGCGACCAGCTCAGCATGGACAGGTATTCTTCCATGCAGGAAGGCGCCAAATAGTGCATGTTGGGAAGTCCGCCCAGCATGGAAATATCAAAGAACGAAAGATGCGTCTCGGACGTGGTGCCAAAGATCGATGCGCCAAATACCAGGATGGTCGCTGGGGCGTCGTTGAGGCACAGGTCGTGCCACAGCTCGTCGTAGGCGCGCTGCAAAAACGTGCCGTACACACCAAAAACTGGCTTGGCACCCGAGCGTGCAAGCGCGGTGGCAAAGGTCACGGCGTGCTCCTCGGCAATGCCCACATCGACGAACTGTTTGCCGGCGGCAGCGCGAAGTTCGGGTGTAAAGCCCATGATGTAGGGCGTGGCGGCCGTGATGCCCACGACCTGCGGATCGCGCTCGATGGCGGCGCTGAGCGCCTCGCCCGTAATATCGGCATAGGTGCGCGGTGCGGGCTCGCTCGGATGGCCCGGGCAGAGCTTGCGGCCGGTCGCCATGTCAAAGGGCCCTACGTGATGCCAGCGCTCGGGGTCGTTTTGGGCTGGCTCAAAGCCCATGCCCTTGGCGGTCGAGACGTGCAGCACGATGGGGTGGTCGATGTCGCGCAGCTCCTGCAGCGCGTCGACGAGGGCCAACACATCGTTACCGGCGTCCAGATAGCGGTAATCGAGCCCCATCGCGCGGAAAACGTTGCGCTCACAGGTACCGTTGCTGGCGCGCAGCTCGGCCAGATTGCGATACAGGCCGCCATGGTTCTCGGCAATGGACTGGTCGTTATCGTTGACGATGATGATCAGGTTGCTATCGAGTTCGGCCGCATTGTTAAAGCCCTCAAACGCCAAGCCGCCCGAAAGCGAGCCGTCGCCAATAACAGTAATGACGTTATACGTGTCGCCCGCCAGGTCGCGCGCGTGGGCAAGGCCGCAGCCCAGGCTCACCGACGTGGAGGTATGGCCCATGGCGAACAGGTCGTGCTCGGACTCGTCGGGATTGGCAAAGCCAGAAGCTTCACCATAACGCTCCGGATCGATATAAGTGTACGCGCGCCCGGTCAGCGCCTTGTGGGCGTAGGTCTGGTGCGAAACGTCAAAGACAATTTTGTCGGTGGGGGAGTTAAACACGCGATGAAGCGCAACCGTAAGCTCAACGACGCCCAAGTTGGGGGCAACGTGTCCGCCGACAGCGGCGGAGCTTTCGAGGATTGCCTGACGGATCTCGCCGCAGAGCAGCGGAAGCTCGGCGCGGTCGAGAGCCTTGACGTCCTCGGGCGTTGTCGTTTGCGTAAGCAGCATCGTTGTGGGTTACTCCATGCGAATCGAGCGCCGGCGCTCCCTCGGCCGGCACAATTGCACAAAACAGTCTCGCACATTTTGGCGTTTGATATGTGACGGCGGCGCGGTAATTCGCCAACTGGCGGGGCAAAACGTTTTGTCCGATGCCATACTGGTAGATTCGATGATGATTTTATTCCATGCGTGCAGGCCGTGGCTTGTCGCCGTGAGTCGCTGGAAGGAGGCAGCATGTCCGATGTCGTTCGTGCCGAGAAAATCGCGTGCGAAGTAGACCATGCTGCCCGTCAACTGGCACAGGCGGGCCGTCTGGGCCTGACGCGCGAGTTTATCCAGCATGGCGATGTGACGGTGTATACGCATGTGACCTCGGTGGCGCGGGCGAGCCTGTCCTTTGCCGAGCGCCTGGGCCGCGTCGGTGTCTCGGTCGACCGCGCCTCGTTGTTGCGCGGAGCCTTGTTACACGATTACTTTCTCTACGATTGGCACGACCCCGACCCAAGCCACCGGCTGCATGGCTTTCGTCATCCGTTTTTTGCCCTAGCGCGCGCGGAGGAAGATTTTGAGCTGACGTCGCGCGAGCGGAATATTATCGTGCGGCATATGTTTCCGCTGGTGCCGGTGCCGCCGACGTGTCGTGAGGCTTGGATTGTGTGCCTGGCGGATAAATGGTGCGCGCTGTGCGAGACGGTCGCCGGTCGTCTGCGGCGCAAGGACGAGGCGGACGATGGCGTGAGCAGCGAATCGAGTGAAAAGAGGAGAGGGTAGACGGTGGGGACCGCGATCGACATGGCATTTGACGGCGCGACGCTTGCCGCCTGTCCGCTATCGGCACTGGTGCTCTCGTTTGCCTTCTACGGTTTTTGCGGTTGGGCATGGGAATCGACAGTCTGCGCCATGCTCAACCACGGGCGATTTGCCAACAGTGGCTTTTTGCTGGGGCCGTGCTGCCCCATCTATGGTGTGGGCGGCATAGCCTGCTGGCTTTTGCTGCGCGGGATTCCGGATGCCTCGAGCCAGTTTGTCGCCGCGGCGCTTGTATGCAGCGCAATCGAGTACAGTGTGGGCCTTCTATTGGAAAAAACAACGGGCGCTCGCTTTTGGGATTACTCGCACCTGCCGTTTAACTTGCACGGACGCATCTGCCTGTACTGGGCCTGCGCGTTTGGCTTGGGTGCGTTGTGTATTTGCCGTTTAGTGGAGCCGGCATTGCTGGGGCTGCTTGGCCATCTGCCGGTGCTGATTGTGCGGCTGTCCGCCTTTATCGTCGCGGTCGCGATGATGGTCGACGCGTTGTGCTCGTTGGCGAGCTGGCGGCGTCTGTCCGATCAGTTGGAGCGTGTGCGCGCCGACCTTGCCGACCGCATCAACGAGTCGCTTGCCGATGCCTCGGACTCAATGCTCGAACGTATTCCCGAATCGACGATTGACTCGGTGACACAGACGCACATCCGCAGCCGTGCCGTTAACGCGTGGCTGGCCGAGCTGGGTGACGCGACGCTCGATGCCCTGCGCGAGAAGGCTTCAATGCCGACGTTTATCGCGGATGGTGCTCGCGGCCTGGCACTTGCTGCCCGCCGCGTGGCCGATGCCGCGCCGAGCATGCCGCGTCCGTCGCTCAGCCGTCGCCTTGCCGGTAAGCGCATGAGCCGTCCGGTACCGAGCGTGTCACTCAGTCGTCGTGACCTGCGCTTTTTCAATGCCTTCCCGCGCCTGCGCATCAACCGCTACGAAGGTGTCATCCGAGCTACCGACCTCCGCGACCGAGCCCGCGAGCTGTTCCGCCGCTAGCCGGGACGGGGTGGGGCCAGCTCCTGTGGTCCTCGCGTTTCTCATTGGTTTCTCGCCCGTTGCTGCGCCGTTTCCAAGATTGCGGCACCGTCGGCGACGGCAAGATTTGGGTCGAGCCGGTCGAGGAAGTCATCCGCATCCGTACCGGCGAACACGGCCCCGCCGCGGTGTAGAACAATCTTTCGCCTGACGGGCGTGCCTCTCTTGGGGTGCGCCCGTTCTCGTCTACAATATCGTGCAGACGAAGGAGAGGCATGCCCATGATCAAGATGTTTGCGAGTGACTTAGACGGAACGCTGCTGAATGCCCTACACGAGGCCGACGGAACCATCCGCCGCGCCATTCGCGAGCTGACCGAAGCCGGGCTGCATGTGGTTCCCGCGACCGGACGCTCGACGCTGCCGATCGGCGAGCATGGCTTCACAGGTCTGGCACTCGACGCCTGCTGCTCCAACGGATCCATCGTGCGCGACAGCCATGGTGAGGTGCTCAAGACCTGGACCATCGACCCGCAGGTTACCGAGGAGCTGCTCAAAGCGTTCCCGGACATTTGCTTCGACTGCTCCACGCCCGACGGCATGTTCTCGAGCGGTTCGTTCGAGATGCACCAGGCGGGCTTTAAAAAGGACAGTCCTATCAAGCGCATCGTGATGCGCGGCATGCGTGCACGTGGCGGGTATCACGAGGAACAGTATTTCGACCAGTCGATCGGTGACATCCTGCGTCATGACGTGTGCAAAATCAACTGCCGCGTGACCTCGCCCGAGCTGGAGCGCGACCTTAAGGCATATTTGGCTGAGCGATCGGACCGCGTGGTCAACGCGCCGTTCGATCCGGTGATGTTCGAGATCACGGACGTGGCGTGCAACAAGGGCGAGAGCGTGGCGTGGCTGGCGGGCTATTACGGTATTGCCGAGGACGAGGTCGCGGTCTACGGCGACGGCGGCAACGACATTGCCATGCTCAAACGCTTCCGCCACAGCTACGCGACCAAAAACGCAAGCGATGCCGCCAAGGCCGCCGCGAGCGCGACCATCGGCAGCTGCATGGTCCACGCCGTCCCCAAACACATGCTCGCCACCATGCACAAGCAAAATTCCCGCACCGTCATCGAATAATGTGACAAAGGGACAGCCCTTTTTCATGAGAACCCTGCACCTTTGGCATGCGAACATATATTCGTATATATAACTAAGTTTTGATAGAATCGGTATCGTTGACGGCAGCTCCATGTGTCGGGCAGCGCCCTCCATCTGATGGGAGGTGATGCCCATGACCGATTTGATTGATTTCGTGAGACTTCTGACCGCTTTGGTCTCGTTCTTCACGGCACTTGTCGGCCTTTCCGAGGCACTCAAGCAGCGTTCGAAGCGCAACAGAAGGGGTCGCCGCCGCTAAGGCGTTGACCCCCTAATGCAAACAACGGCGCTGCCCAGCTTTCCAGAACTTGGGCTGCCGTCGACACTATTCTACCCACGAATGACATTTTGAACAATCGGCAATGCCGCTTCAAAAGCCAGGCACAACTGGCACAACCTAGGCGGTCGCTGAATGTGACAAAGGGACCGTCCCTTTGTCACAACCCAAATATTGCCTTTACGTGTTGATGCACACGGTGTGCAATAATACTCGCACTGTGCAATAGCGCACAGGTTGAGTAACAAGGAGGACGCTTGTCCCAGCTCGAGAAATGCGATCGCCGGTCCCTTCGCTCGCAGCGTGCCCTTCGCCAGGCGCTTGCCAGCGAGCTTGCCGAAAGCGGCGACCTTTCGCGCATTAACGTCGCGTCGCTCACCGAGCGCGCCGGTCTTACGCGCCGAACGTTCTATTCGCACTACCGCGATATTCCTGACTTTATCAGCCAGATCGAGGACGGCCTGCTTGCCGAGATTCGCGAGCGGGTGGAGCTTATCACCGCAGCTCAATTACCCGATCTTTACCGCAATATCGACGAGCTCGAGCCGGCACCCGGTTCGGTTGAGCTGCTTCGCTACCTTGCGGCTAATCGCGACCTTATCGGGGCCCTGCTGGGCCCGGGCGGCGACCCCGCCTTTATTAAAAAGATCATCGACACCGCGCGTGAGGCCGTGGTGCCTCGTGCGCAGACGGGCATTTTGGGCCTGGCGCTGGGGACGTTCTTTGACTACTACGTTACCTACGTCGTGAGTGCCGAGGTCGGCCTGATTCAGCGTTGGTTTGAGCGTGGGCTCACCGAATCGCCCGAAGCCATGGCGCGCATTATGACGGTTATCGCCTTTGTGCGTCCCGGCGACCTATATGGCCAACCCATCGATATCAACGTGCCGGAATACGGCATGAAGCTATTGAATCTGCAGCTCGAGGACGCGGTCGACACCGCCGCAACCGTCGAGTCCAACTACTAAGAGGAGAAACAGATGAGCAAACTCGTCGAGGGCATTAAAGACCGTGTGGTCGCTGCCGCACGCGAGGCCGCGCCCGCCGTGGAAGCGCCGCAAACCCAGCAGATGAGCCGCCTTTCCCAGTGGCCGGTGCAGATCAAGCTGGTGCCGGTGAACGCCCCGTATTTTGACGGCGCGCGGCTCCTGATTGCCGCCGACTGCACCGCTTACGCCTATGCCGCTTTCCACGAGCGGTTCATCAAGGGACACATTACCCTTGTGGGCTGTCCCAAGCTGGACAGCGTGGACTATTCCGAAAAGCTGACCGAAATCATCCGGGAGAACGACATCAAGAGCGTCACCGTCGTCCGCATGGAGGTACCCT
>OMNT01001482.1_pt1 | contig 21658 bp, 16 predicted proteins | sample 1672551 | NCBI WGS metagenome assembly OMNT01 (sample SAMEA3136698, study PRJEB25190) | human gut metagenome
CATCGCCGGTGTGGCGGGCGCCATTGCCATCGGCGGCCCGGGTGCGGTGTTCTGGATGTGGTGCTCGGCGCTGCTGGGCATGTGCACCAAGTTTTCGGAAGTGACGCTGGCCGTCCGTTTCCGGGAGCGCAGCGCCACCGGCGAGTGGGTCGGCGGCCCGATGTACTACATTAAAAATGGCCTGAGCAAAAACTGGCATTGGCTGGCGGCGTTCTATTCGCTGTTCGGTGTGCTGACCGTCTTCGGCACCGGCAACGCCACGCAGGTGAACACCATCGTCACAGCCATCGACTCGGCCCTGACCGCCTACGGCGACTTCAGCAAGAGTATGCTCTCCACCGTCAACCTTGTGGCGGGCGTGCTGGTGGCCATGCTGGTAGCCATGGTGCTGCTGGGCGGCATCAAGCGGATCGGCAGTGTCACCGAAAAGCTGGTGCCCTTTATGGCACTGTTCTATGTGGTGCTGGCGCTGGGCGTTGTCATCCTGAACATCCGACGCTTCCCGGCGGTGCTGGCCTCCATCGTGGGCGGCGCGTTTGACCCACGGGCCTTCACGGGCGGTGCCATCGGCAGCGTTTTCCTCAGTATGCAGAAGGGCGTTTCCCGCGGCATCTTCTCCAATGAGGCCGGTCTGGGCACCGGCTCCATCGCCCACGCCTGTGCCGACACCCGCAAGCCGGTCAAGCAGGGGATGTTCGGTATCTTCGAAGTCTTTGCCGACACCATCGTCATCTGCACCCTGACCGCGCTGGTCATCCTGTGCAGCGGGGTGCCGGTGAACTACGGCTCTGCCGCCGGTGCCGAGCTGACCATCGCCGGATTCACCTCCACCTACGGCGGCTGGTCGTCCATCTTTACGGCGGTGGCGCTGTGCTGCTTCGCATTCTCCACCATCATCGGCTGGGGCCTGTACGGCTCCCGCTGCATCGAGTTCCTCTGCAAGACGGATAAGGTCGTGCGGCCCTTCCTCGTGGTCTACTCTTTCGTGGCCATTCTGGGCGCGACGGTGGAACTCGACTTGCTGTGGAACATCGCCGATACCTTCAACGGCCTGATGAGCATCCCGAACCTCATCGCGCTGCTGCTGCTTTCCGGCACGGTGGTCAAACTGGTCAAGGAATTTTTCGAGACCGAATCCTGAAACCGGACCCTTTTTCCACAAACGACAAAACAATTGCGAAATTTCACAGGAAGCAATTGACAAAACAGGCCGTTTATCGTATAACCTATATAGAGACGTCATATCCGGGAAGGGTATGGCGTTCACGGAACGTTTGGAAAGTGAGGCCGCAACATGAAGAAATTTCTGAAGAGGCTGATGCTGGGGGTCGTAACGCTGGCAGTGTTCTGCTGCATGACCCCGCTGGCGTTTGCTGCAGAAAAATATCACACCATCTATCTGGAGCCGCAGGGCGGTATCGGTGTGCCGACGCAGGTGTACGTTTACAAGTACGGCGACGTTTACCGCGCGTCCAGTCTGCCGACGCCTACCATGGAAGGCTACACCTTTGATGGGTGGTATGAGGATATCGTGGGCGGCACCGCGATCAAGGCGAGCAAGTACAACTTCAAAGAGGAAGGTCAGACGCTCTACGCTCACTGGACGGTCGCGGACGGCAGTTCTTCTTCCGCCGCGGCTGCACAGCCAGAGGAGACGAAACCCACCAAGACCTTTAAGATCGAAGAACATATGGGAGAAGTCCTGATCGTTGGCACGACCATTCTTGTGTTCACGCTGGTAGCGCTGCACGGCTGAAACGGTCAGCTTTTGCCTGAAGTTATCTTAAAATTTTGAAAGCGAGGATTCCTTATTATGATGAACAATGAGATCAAACTGCCCGCCGCTTACGCTGCGATCGACGAGAACGAGATGGTCTACCTGAACGGCGGCTCCATCACCGACACGCAGGGCTGGCTGATCTTCATGAATGTCGGTGCCCTGTTCAACTACGTCGCCCGCGTCTTCTCCGCTGGCAGCTCCATCATCAACAACGTCAGGGTCATCGTCACCACCATTGAGGCTCTGAACACTTTCAAGCTGACCGGCAAAAACTAAACGAAATTTCCTGAAATGGCAAAAAAGCGCATCCGCAAAAAAGCGGATGCGCTTTTTTGCGCCGAAAGTGGCGAAAATCGGGCTTTCAGACGCCGAAAACCAGTGATATATTTTACGAAACCCGTTGCGAAAATAGAAGAGCGATGCTATAATCAATCGTAGTAATTGGGTAATTATGACAATCATCCGTTAGGGAGATAAACTACATGGCGGAACGTGAACTGCGGCGGATGAGCCGCACCGAATTGATCGAGATCATCTACGCGCTCAAGCAGCACGAAGAAGAGCTGGAACAGCAGAACGCGGCGCTCCAGAAGCAGCTGGACGACCGCACCCTGCGGCTGGAACATGCCGGTTCCATCGCGGAAGCGTCACTGGCGCTGCATCAGGTGTTCGAAGCGGCTCAGGCCGCTGCCGATGCGTATCTGGAATCGGTGAAGGCAATGAATCCGCCCCTGCCCAGTGAACCACCGCAGTCTGCGGATAACGGAGGTGCGGACGCAGAATGAAGGGACGACACGTGAAACTGGCCACGATCCCCTCCATGGAGGAAGTGGACAAGGAACGGCAGCGTCTGGAATACCGGGACCGCTACGTGCGGGTGCTGAAAAGCACGGTCTACGCGCTGGTGGTGGTGGCTGCGGCGGCGGTGCTGCTGGCGACCATCCTCCTGCCGGTGCTGCAGGTGTCAGGCGACAGCATGAACCCGACCTTGCAGAGCGGGGATGTCCTGCTGCTGCTCAAGACCGATGATATGAAAACCGGCGATCTGTGCGGTTTTTATTGGCAGAATAAACTTCTGCTCAAGCGGATCATCGGCGGGCCGGGGGATGTGATCTCCATCGACCGAAGCGGCGTTGTTACGGTGAACGGGGAGGCTCTGGAGGAACCTTACGTCGATGAACTCGCGCTGGGCGAGTGCGACCTCAAGTTCCCGTATCAGGTGCCGGAAAATCGCTATTTCGTGATGGGCGACCATCGTTCAACTTCCATCGACAGCCGAAGCACCGTCATCGGCTGCGTGGACAAAAGCCAGATCGTCGGCAAGGTGTTCTTGAGGGTATGGCCCTTGTCACGTCTTTCATGGGTGCACTAAGGAGGTGCCATGATGAGGAATCCGTTCAATGAGATCATGCAGAAGCTGCGGGCGCAGCGCGTGAGAGCGCGGCGCTATACGGCGATGCTGCTGGTGCTTGCGATGCTGACATCACTCTCGGTCAGCTGGCGGCTGCATCAGGTGGGCACGGCGCTGACCACCGACAACGAATATAGCTGCGGCATGGAAGAGCACGTCCATACCGACGACTGTTATACCGAGGAGCTGGTCTGCGGTTATGAGGAAGGCGAGCCGGAAGACCCGGACTCCGCCTTTTCCGTGGACTCGGAGCCGACCACGGAAGAACCGGAAGCCGAGCCGGAAGAGCCGGAACCGGAGGAGACCGAACCGGAGGTGCACCACCACACGGCGGACTGCTACGAGACTGTGCTTGTTGAGCACAAGGAACTGACCTGCGGCGAAGAAGAACATACCCACGATGAAACCTGCCCGGTCGATCCCGATACAGGTGACTTCCTCTGCGGCTATGAGGAACACACCCACACGGACGACTGCTACACCACTGAGACGGAGACCGAGGAAAAGCTGGTCTGCGGCTACGAAGAGGGCGAAGTGATCTCGGACGGTACGGCAGCCGATGACGGCATTGCGGCGCTGGAAGATACCAACACCGCCACGTCTGTGGCGGAGGACAGCAGCAGCGAGGCCGTTTCCGAGCCGGTGCTCCATCACCACACCGAGGCGTGCTATGAGAAGGTGCTGACCTGCACCATCCCCGAACACACGCACACGCTGGCGTGCCTTGCGGACTATAGCGCCGACGTGGAGACCGACGACGACTGGGAAAAATACAGCGTCGGCCTGAGCGATAACTGGAACGAGGCCCTGCTGGCCGTGGCAAAGGAGCAGCTTGGCTACAAGGAAAGCGAAAAGAACTTCCAGACCGACGAGGCACTGGGCGACATCATCGACGTCCACCATTACACCCGCTACGGTGCGTTCTACGGGAACCCCTACGCCGATTGGGACGTCGCGTTCATCGCATTCTGCCAGCATTATGCGGGCATCCCTAAGACGGAGATCCCGCAGCGCTTGGGCTTGGAGGCGCTGCGCGCCGATATGGATGCCATGGGCTTTGCCTACCTCACCGAGGGCGAAGATGCGGCTTACGAAGCCATCCCCGGCGATGTGGTCACCTATAATAAAAACGGAACTGCCGACGACGAGACCATCGGCATCGTGGAGACGGTAGGCGACGATTCGCTGACCGTTATTTCTGGTGCCGTCGAGGGCGCTGTCGCGGAAGTGACCGTTCCCTTCACCGATGTCACCAGCACCATCCTCGTGGATCAGGCTTACGGCGACTACGTGGGCGAGGCCGACGACCGCGACGGCAGCGATGACGATGAGATCGCAGTGCAGCCGGCAGACGAAACGGATGCGACGGCGGTGGATGCGAGCGATGATATTTTTAATACAACTGGTGCACTCGACCTGAACAATGAGGTAAATCAGGAAAAATTGGGCCTGACCTTCACGTTCCAAAAGCTTGTTGGTGATGAATATATAAATGCTGGTTCGGGTGAAACCATCGAGGAAGGCGACAATGTTCAAGTTGTAGTAGGCTTTGAGGCTCAGGCCGGAACGTTTGAAAAAGGGCAGAATCGCAACAAGGCATACTACAACCTGCCGTATAAGTTGGCTGAACCCTTGAGCAACAAAGATATTACGGATGATCATGGTAAAAAGATCGGCCGCATGGATGTGAACACAGATGGTTTGGTGGTTATTACCTTTAGCGATGATGTAACTGGTTTTGACTACAAGGATTATTTTAAGGGTACATTTAAGGTATGGGGTCAAGCGTTCGCTAAGGACGATAGCACCAGCGGTACGATCACTTTCCCCGGTCACGGCAATTCGTTCACTTTGAAGAAAAAGAGCGATATCAGCATACACAAGGATGTGGATTCCAAAATCATCGTTGAGAAGGGCAGAACCTATTTTGAGTATACCATTACGGTGAGCTCGAACAATGGCACCGCGGGAGAAACCGTTACCATCAACGATAACATTACAAATCTCTGGAATGTGACGGGCCAATTTGTTCAAGCATCGTTCAAATTAACGAAAAATGGCATGGCCGCGGAAATCCCGACAGGATATCCTGAAATTAAGTCCAAATCGGATGGAACAAGCAGCTTCACAATCAAAGGACTTGATGCACTTCAGGCGGATGAGAATTATATGCTGACCTACCGTTATGAAATCACGAATGCAAATACGCTGCCGAAGGAAGGCGGCAATGTAACAAATAGCGCAACAGCGTCGTATGGCAATAACACGACGAATCCAGCTGGAACATGGAAACCAATCATGAGTCCGGAGCTGTCGGTGAAAAAAGAAGGCGTGTATGGCGGTAATAATCCGGATACGGTGATGACTGGCCGCATTCTGTGGACGATTACAGTGGACAATCCGAGTGGCCGCGATTTGAATGGTTTTAAAGTTAAAGATACTGTTCAGACGGAAGACGTTGTGATTCTGGATCAGAATGATGTTTCTGGAAATATCATTCAAATTAAAAATGGTAACAATCAAGAGGTTGATAGAATAGTAGATGGCAGGGCGCAGAAGGGCGAGGCTAAAGTTTCTAATGATAAGCGAAGCTTTGAGTATACTTTCCCGGCAAATTCGACAAGCACTAAGTACACGTTTACTTATTGTACGACCGTGCCATTCGATGCACTCAATAACAGCGCAGGCTCTGTTCCGGTTTTAAACGAGGTCGATATTGATAAGGATAGTGAACATTATCATGGTGATGGGTCGGCAAATGTTTCAAAGCGTGAAGCGCTCCTCTTGAAAGTGCCGTTGGGCGGTACGGAACTTGAAGCAGACAACAACCGCCTAAAGACAGTGTGGGAGCTTGTTATTCGCTCGGATGCAAGCGCAGACACGGCGAAACAATTCACCATAAGAGATTATTTTGAGAGTCCGACAAACAAAAATAATCAGATGATGGATCACTATGCAGACAAGAGCAAGCTTGAGGAAGAACTTACTGCGGTTGGCTCCAAGAATAATGAAAAAGGTCTCTTCTTCGATGTGTTGGTAAATGGTGCATACAGAAGAGTGTATGGAATCGAAGCGATGAAAGCTCTCGGTGCAGATGTGACGATTCACTATTACACGGATAAAGATTCGACGAAAGAAGCAGATGAGAACACTGATAAAGTAAGGTCTTTCACAATTACCGTTGATTGGAGTAGACGTACCGCAAGTACACCGTTGTCGGTTGTACAGATACACGCAAAAGGCTATACTACCTATGTGGACAGTGCGGATAGTCTGAAATCGGGTGAGAAACTTTCAATCTATAACTATATAAAGATGGGTGATAATGAGAAGAATGCAAAATCGGATTACGAAAAGCCGACGAAGAAGACGCCGAATTTAGGAAAGCTTGTTTCTACTAATGAATGGACAGGCTTTAAGGGTTCTGCGGATATAGACTACACTGGAGAGAATACGCTGATTTGGTATAAGCTTCTTCTCAAAAATTTGGATGCTAACGAAGCGACGGTTACGGATACCCTGCCAGCAGGACTGGAATACACTGGTAAATACTATGTGGGCTGGTCTACAGCAGAAACGGAGGGAAGAAACTCAACTGATAAACTTTTGCCATTTATCACAGGCGGGAGCAATGAGGGCGCGCAGAATACCCAGTATCTTGAAAAGCCGACCGTTACTGGTACTGCGGATGCAGGGCAGGAGTTGGTTTTCAAGCTGAAAAATCTTAACACTCTTCATAATCCGAAACCGGGCAGCTATCAGATCGCGATTATCTTCTCAGTCAAAGTCACGGATGACTACTGGGATGACATCAGTGAGAATCCGACCAAAAAGTATCCCAACGAAGCCACATGGGACAAGAGCGATAAAAAAGCAAGAGCGGATGCATTCGTGACGCGCAAAAATTCCTATGTGGAAAAGCGAAATGATTATAGGGACGGCAACAAAGAAGTAACCTACACGGTTGAAATCAACAAGGAAAAGAAAACGCTGCTGTCCACTGCGGGCAAGAGTCTGGTGCTGCACGACGTCCTTACGGTTCCTTCGAAGATCAGTGCGGAAATCGATTTGCAAAGCATTAAGCTTTATGATGATGGTGGAAACGATGTAACAACACGGATGAAGTGTAAGCCTGACGAGGTGGTAGATGACGGAACGAATAAGACCTATAAAATTACGGTCGAAGTTCCGGATGGTGCACACTATACCTTAACGTATACTTACAAGTTCATTGTACCCGACAATGTTGCATATGGTGCGCAGTACCAGATCAAGAATACAGTTGACATGTTCGGAAACAGCGAAACACCTTCGGAGTTGGTGTACAAGCACAGTGGTGCTGCTGGCAGTGTAACGCAGGACAATACCAACACACTGAAGGTGTACAAGGTCGAAACTGACAAATTCTATAACATTTTGCCGGGTGCAACGTTCAAACTGTCCAAGTGGGACGGCAGAGTTTGGAGTGAGGTCCAGGCTGACTGCACGACGGATGCAAAGGGCCAGATCTTGTTCCGGTACGCGAAGAGTGTGGATGCAGGTGTTGTACAGGTTGAACGAGGCGTACTCTACAAGCTCGAAGAGATCGCGCCCCCCAGCGGTTACATCGGCGACAGCACCCCCCACTATTTCCTGATGCTGGCGGCAAACCAGACAAAGGAGGATGCAGCAAGCACCAATGTTGTGCAGAAATCCGGCGTTGCAACGTCGAAAATCACATTTGTTGCAGCCAACCAGACGGAACAGATGTACGTTGGAAATACTGCAAAGAAGATCACCATCCGAAAGGTGTGGCAGGATGCAAACGGTAAGCAGGAGACGAATGTTCCGCATGAGGACATTACCGTTAAACTGACCCGTGCGGATAAGACGACCGGTCAGGAAGATACGAGTTGGTCGAAGGAAATCACCCTCTCGTCGGGTAACAACTGGACGTATATCTACCCGGATACCTCGAAGACGTCTGCCCCCGATGAACCCTTGGAAGACGGCTACACCTACGCCGTGAAAGAGGAAAACGTACCGACTGGCTACAATGTTTCCTATACCGACCAGAATGGCAACGAACGGCATACCGGCTTTACCAGCGGCGACAGCGTGACGATCACCAATATGAAAGAGACGAATTGGCTGATTGTCGAGAAGAAGTGGCTTGCCGAAGGCGGTACGACAACGCTGACGGATTTGCCGGGTGGTACCAGCATTACGCTGAAACTGTACAAGGTAGATGGGACAGACCCGGTTCAGACCAAGACCTTGACAAAGGGCGACGGCAACAACTGGAAGTGGAAGGTTACCAACCTTGACCCCAGTGCAAAGTATTATGTTGTTGAAGAGCCTACGGTGAAGGGTTTTGAGGTGTCCTACAGCCACAGCGTGACACGCCCCGCATCCCCCGGTGATACTGTGATTGTCACCAATACGCAGAAGAGTACCAAGACCACACTGGAAGTCGTGAAGAAGTGGCTTAATACGGACGGAATGGAGTTGGAAGATAATCTGCCGGTGGGTGGCATTATAGTTCAACTTTACAAGCTGAACGTAGAAACTGGCAAACTTGAAGAAGTAGGGGGCAAGACCTTGCCACTGAATGAAAGTAACGGCTGGACAGGCATGTTTACTGATCTTGAACCGGATGGGCAGTACACGGTTAAAGAAGTTTCTGTGCCCGATGGTTACACAGTAAGTTACAGTGTGAATGAGGATGAGGCGGTTGTGCCCGGTGCCACCATCACTGTGACCAACCGCAAGAATGCCCCCGGCTACGAACTCCCGGCGACCGGTTCCACCGGTACGGCCCCGTACACCACCGCCGGTGCGGTGCTGATGGGTGCCGCGCTGGTGGGCGGATACCGCAGAAAACGCAGGCAGGAAAGGAGGGGCGAGTGACCCTCCCGCCCCTGCGGGCGGAGCACAGATCACCACAAGAAGCACAGATTTTGGGATTGCTTGGAAGCAAAAAGAAGCAAATTGGAAATGAGTTTATTTCACAAGGAGACGAAGAAAATGAAACACATGAAGAGATTCATGGCATTGTTTGCCGCACTGGCTCTCGTGCTGGCGATGGCAGTTCCGGCGTTTGCGGATGAAGGCACTGGCACGGCGGCGCTTAAAATGGGCACGATCACGATCAATAATGCGGTCAGTGGCGTGACCTATAACTTCTATCGCATTATGGAAATTGAGACCCATACAGACGGCGAGCCGTATACGGGTGTTATTTACAAAACGAACACCGAATGGAAAGATTTTGTAAGCGACAACCAGTGGAAAACTTGCTTTAAGGTCAACGCAGATGACACGGTTACTGTTTTAAAGAAAGAAGCAGATAATGGTGACTTTGCAAAGAAGTTTGCAGAAGAAGCGGCAAAAGTAGTTAGCGGCAAGACGGTTAATTATAGTGTGAAAGCAACCGGAAGCAAAGTTGTGCAAGAAGTAGAATTGGGTTACTATCTGGTCGTCCCCGATGGTTGGGCTGATGTGAACCCTGTTGTGTGTTCGCTGGGTTCCACAAACCCGAACGTCACCATCAACGAAAAGAACGGCAAACCGACCATTGAGAAGAAAGTCAAGGAAGGCAGTGACTTTGGTGACACAAACGATGCGGCCATTGGCGATTATGTCGAGTTCCAGCTTACGATCAATGTTGTTGATGGTACGCCGTCAAACTATGTTGCCCACGATACGATGTCTGCTGGCCTGACCTTTGTCAATGAGGGCGCACAATCCCTGAAGGTTACGCGCAATGGCGACGATCTTACTTCCGGTTACGAAGTGGTTGCTAAGGGCCTTGGGGATGGCTGTGCGTTTGAAGTAAAGTTTAAGGATGACGTCCTGAAAACCAACGACAAAGTCGTTATTACTTACTGGGCACAGATCAACGAAAAGGCAGTTGTCGGCACTACTGGCAATACGAATAGCGCAATCCTGAAGTATGGCACAAACGGCACGGCTCAGGGCGGCCAGACCACCACTTATGTCTGGGGCTTTGACGTGAAGAAGTACACGAAGGGCAGTGACAGTAGTGAAGTCCCGCTGGCCGGTGCAAAGTTCCAAGTTAAGAACGGAGGTAATGTTGCTTCCTTCAAATATGACAATGCCAAAAAGGTTTACAAATTTGAGGGCTGGGATGTTGCGGATGCAGCGGGTCTGGTAAAAGTAGTTGAAACCCCGGCAACTGGTGAAATCGAGTTTGAGGGCCTTGACTCTGGTACTTACGCTCTGGAAGAGGTTGAGGCACCCAAGGGCTATAACAAGTTGGATTCTGCAATTTCGTTCACAATTAAGGGAGCGACGGACCCCAGCAAGGGTCAGGTTTCTTATGGCACGGACAATGCCACCGGCACCATCAAGGTTCTCAACAACGCTGGCACCACCCTGCCCAGCACCGGCGGCATCGGCACCACGATCTTCTATCTGATCGGCGGCGGGCTGATGGTTGCAGCGGCCGTGCTGCTCATCGCGAAGAAGCGGATGGAAAACAAGTAAAACCAACCGGGAGCCGGCCGCTCCCCCGAAATAAGAGGGCATCTGCCCCGAACATATCCTTATAACATTAGGGAGTAGCCCATGAAAAAGAATCGCAGCAACATCATTTTAATATTGATCTTTCTCGTGGGTCTATCCGTGATGTTATATCCGACGATCAGTGACTATGTCAACCAGAAAAACCAGTCGCGCGCTGTGGCGAGCTACTCGGAAGAGGTTGAAAACCTGTCGGACGTGGACTATCAGGCCTATTTTGACGCCGCCGACGACTACAACCGGCGACTGGCCGAAACGCCCGATGCCTTTTACCGGCCCGAAGAGGTGAGCGGCTACACCGACACCCTCGACGTCTCCGGTACCGGCATCATGGGGTACATCACCATCTCCAAGATCGGCGTGGAGCTGCCCGTCTACCACGGCACCATTGACAACATCATCGGTGTGGTACATGAAAAGGACTTTTACCTTGGCCGTCTGCGCAAGGATACCACGCTGGAAGACCTTGTGAAGCCCACCCTTTATACCACCGGCTCCACCCAGATCTCCCAGCTGCTGCGCACCCTGCGCGAGCAGCACCATCACATGGCGGTGGTGGTGGACGAGTACGGCGGTACCGAGGGCATCATCACGCTGGAAGATATTCTGGAAGCGCTTGGAAGTAATCTGTCAGACTTTTTCCATGAGGAAGAAGAGCATCAGATTGTATTCGGACAGCAGGATTTTTTCGTGGATGAACAGGAAGGTTTTCAGATTGAGTGGATTGTGCCTAATGCACAAAAGAACCAGATGGAGTCTATTATTTTAACATTGGCGCCACATCAGAAAAGCCGGGAAGTGTCGGCGTTTCAGGGAGAAGAATTTGGCTATGTATTAAAAGGCAGCATAACAATTGTGCGTGGCAAGAAGAAATATAAAGTAAAGGCGAAGGAAACGTTTTATATGGATGGTTCCAGAAGCCATTATTTATATAATCATGGGAGCGGGGAAGCAAAAGTATTGTGGATTACCAACCCGCCGATGTTTTAAACAGACGAGAACGATAAAAGGCTGAGATATTATAGCTGACAGATTATAGAAGGGAGACGTGAGATGGAAGAGAATAAGATCATTGAATTCCGCAACATTGTCAAAAGTTTTGACAGCCAGGTTGTGTTAAAAGGAATCAATCTTGACATTTATGAAAATGAATTTGTAACACTGCTCGGGCCAAGTGGCTGCGGTAAGACAACACTTCTTCGGATTCTGGGAGGATTCCTGGAAGCAGACGAAGGAAGTGTGATTTTTGATGGCGAGGAGATCAGTAATAAGCCGCCGTATGAGCGGGAACTGAACACGGTGTTTCAGAAATACGCACTCTTTCCACATCTGAGTGTTTATGAAAATATTGCATTTGGGCTTAAGATAAAAAAAGTCGGAAAAGACATCATTGACCAGAAAGTCATGAAGATGTTAAAGCTTATCGGACTGGAAGGATTTGAAAACAAGAATACAACACTGCTCTCAGGAGGCCAGCAGCAGCGTGTTGCAATTGCAAGAGCGCTTGTCAATGAGCCGAAAGTGTTGCTTCTTGATGAGCCACTTGCTGCGCTTGACCTGAAACTCAGAAAAGAGATGCAGTATGAGTTGAAACGGATCCAGCAGGAGGTTGGTATCACCTTTATTTTCGTAACACATGATCAGGAGGAGGCACTTACGATGTCAGATAAGATCGTTGTTATGAAAAATGGTGAGATCCAGCAGATCGGTTCGCCGCAGGATATTTACAATGAACCGGAAAATGCTTTTGTAGCCGACTTTATTGGTGACAGCAACATCATTCCGGGCCTCATGCTCGAAGACAGGAGCGTCCAGATTCAGGGCGTGGCTTTTCCCTGCGTGGATGAAGGCTTTGGACGGAATAAACCAGTGGATGTGGTCATCCGTCCGGAGGATGTGGAACTGGTAAAACCGGAAGAAGGAACCATTCGCGGTATTGTAACCCATCTGATTTTTAAAGGGGTTCATTATGAAATGGAGGTTATGGCTGCCGGACATGAATGGCTGGTACACAGCACGCACCTCTCTCCTGTCGGTACGGAAGTGGGTATCCATATCGCTCCCTTTAATATACAGATTATGAATAAACCGGAATCGGAGGATGAGGAGGCGATAGGAATTGAAGAATAAGCGTTTTCTGGCAGGGCCTTACCTCTTCTGGTCCGTATCCTTCGTGGTAATTCCCCTGCTTATGATTTTTTATTACGGAATGACCAATGAAAACGGCAGCTTCACCTGGGAAAATATCGCCAAGCTTACGATGCCTGAAAATCTGAAAGCTCTCGGTATCGCACTCCTGCTCGCTCTGATCAGTACCATGATCTGCCTGATTCTCGCTTATCCCCTGGCCATGATCCTGTCTAAGAAAAGCGTGAATCAATCCAGCTTTATCGTATTGATTTTTATTCTTCCCATGTGGATGAATTTCCTGCTGCGCACGCTTGCCTGGCAGACCCTTCTGGAAAAAACCGGCGTCATCAATAATGTCCTGGCTTTTTTCCGGCTGCCTTCCCTGGACATTATCAATACGCCTTATGCGATTGTACTGGGTATGGTTTATAACTTTCTGCCCTTTATGGTGCTGCCTATTTATAACTGCCTGTGCAAGATTGACCCGGACACGGTTTCTGCCGCCAGAGATTTAGGAGCTAACACCGTCCAGACTTTCCTGAAAATCATCCTGCCCCTTAGCGTTCCGGGAATCATCAGCGGGATTACGATGGTATTCGTACCTGCCCTGACGACCTTCGTGATCTCCGACCTACTTGGAGGGGGAAAGATTTTATTGATTGGAAACGTGATCGAGCAGGCATTTAAACAGAGCAGCAGTTGGAATGTCGGCAGCGGCCTTTCCCTGGTGCTGATGATTTTCATTATTGTAAGCATGGCGCTTGTAGCCAAATATGACAAAGACGGGGAGGGAACCGCATTTTGATAAAAAGAACTGCCGAAAAAATATATCTTGCCCTGATATTTATTCTTTTGTATGCACCGATTCTCACTTTAATCGTACTTTCTTTTAACGCTTCCCGCACCAGGGCGAAATGGGGGGGCTTTACCCTGACATGGTATCAGGAACTTTTTAAAAACGAAGCGATTATGAACGCCCTGTATTCGACACTGTTGATTGCCCTGCTTTCCGCACTGATCGCTACCCTGATCGGTACGTCAGCGGCAATCGGCATCCAGAGTATGAAACGAAAATTCCGTACATTTTATATGGGACTTACGAATATTCCTATGATGAATGCGGAAATCGTCATGGGTATCTCTCTGATGCTTCTCTTTATTGCTTTTCGGGTAACGCTGGGATTTACAACTGTTCTGATCGCACATATTACCTTTAATATTCCTTACGTTATCTTAAGCGTACTGCCGAGACTGAAACAGACGAACCGCCACACTTACGAGGCAGCACTGGATCTGGGGGCGTCACCGCTCTTCGCATTTTTTAAAGTGATTTTCCCGGACATTCTTCCAGGCGTCCTCTCCGGCTTCATGCTTGCCTTTACCATGTCGCTGGATGATTTTGTAATTACCCACTTTACCAAAGGTCCCGGTATTGATACACTTTCCACGAAAATATACTCTGAGGTACGAAAAGGAATTAAACCGGAAATGTATGCCCTGTCCACGCTGCTTTTTGTTTCCGTACTTCTTCTGCTTCTTCTGATCAACTTTTCTCCAAAGCAGACGAAGAAAAAGGCAGCCGGGAGACAGACGATCACACGCAGGTCGCGGGTATGTACTCTCATTTTTAAGCGGATTCTTCCCGCACTCCTGGCACTGGCTTTCATTGGCGGCGGTTTCTATTATTCTTCCAGAGGCCACCGGGCCAGTGAAGAGCAGGTCATCGTATATAACTGGGGGGAATATATTGACCCGGAGGTAATCACCATGTTTGAGGAGGAAACCGGTATTCATGTGATCTATGAAGAATTTGAGACAAACGAAATCATGTATCCTAAGGTACAGTCAGGAGCGATTGCCTATGACGTCGTCTGCCCTTCCGACTATATGATTCAGAAAATGCTGGATAACGACCTGCTGGCTGAAATTAATTACGATAACATCCCAAATGTAAAAAATATCGGTCAGACTTACATGGATAAATCCAGAGAGTTTGACCCGGAAAATAAGTATTCCGTTCCTTACTGCTGGGGAACCGTAGGCATCCTTTATAACAAGACAATGGTGGATGAGCCTATTGACAGTTGGAGCGTCCTGTGGGATGATAAGTACCGGGATAATATTCTGATGCAGGACAGCGTGCGCGACGCATTCGGCGTTACTTTAAAATACCTGGGCTATTCCCTGAACTCTACCGATCTGGATGAACTGACAGCGGCCATGAATCTTTTGATTGAGCAGAAACCTCTCGTCCAGGCGTATGTCGTGGATCAGGTAAGAGACAAAATGATCGGTAATGAGGCTGCGATAGGAGTCATATATTCCGGCGAGGCTATTTATACGCAGAAAGAAAATCCTGATCTTGAATATATTATTCCAAAGGAAGGATCAAACATCTGGATCGATTCCTGGGTAATCCCCAAAAATGCAGAGAACAAGGAAAATGCGGAGGCTTTCATTAACTTCCTCTGCCGTCCGGAAATCGCACTGATGAACTTTGATTTCATCACCTATTCCACCCCGAATACCGAGGCACGGAAGCTGATTGAGGATGAGGAAATACGAAACAGCACGATTGCTTTCCCTGAGGATTCTGAACTGGAACACTGTGAAACCTTCCATTACCTCGGTGATGAAGCAGACGCTGTCTATATGGAACTGTGGAACAAAGTTAAGTCAAAATAGGAGGATTTCATTATGAGTTTTAAAGAAATAAAACCGGAAGAACTGCAAAAAAATCCCTTTACCATGATTGGGAAAGAATGGCTGCTGGTGACTGCTAAAAAAGAGGAAAAAGTAAATACAATGACCGCTTCCTGGGGCGGGGTAGGTGTAATGTGGGGAAAGAACGTAGCTTTTATCGTTCTCAGGCCCCAGCGTTATACCAAAGAATTTGTAGATGCTGCTGAAACTTTTTCCCTTTCGGTGCTGGACGAATCTTTCCGGAAAACTTACAGCTATCTCGGCTCGGTATCCGGCAGAGATGAAGATAAAATCGCCAAATCCGAGCTGACCGTTTCCCACGAACATGCAACCCCTTATTTCGAAGAGGCAGACACCGTACTGGTGTGCCGAAAGCTCTATGTTCAGGAATACCGGCCAGAATGCTTTGCAGATCAGGAGCTGGATACAAAATGGTATCCCAATAAGGATTATCATGTCATGTATATTGCAGAAATCGAAAAAGTGCTGATAAAAAAATAACGAATGGAAGAAAAACGCACCGTACGCCTTTGACAACGTGTACAGTGCGTTTTATGTACTTTAAAAATGATGTTATGCAGTCACTTTTAATTGCTCTTTCATCTTTTTCAGCTCATTCTCCAGAATGTTTACGCGAATGGCAATAATCTCCTTTTCATTCTCCACCCGCAACGCCTCATCCAGTTTTCTTGACAAATCAAGATGTCCTTCCGCCACTAAAATGATATTTTTATTCGTCACATTCTCAAGGGTTACTTCCAGCGAAGTCATGCGTATTTCTAATTTCTGCACTCTTTCTTTCAAAATCTGTAATTCATCCTTTACCGACTGTAACTCATCCTTCACCGATTGCAAATCGTCTTTTACCGACTGCAACTCATCCTTCACCGATTGCAAATCATCTTTTACTGACTGCAACTCATCTTTCACCATCTGCAAATCATTTTTCATGGACTGCATTTCCGTTCTGAATAACCGCATGTCATTCTTAACTTCCTGCACGTCCTTTTTTATCGGTTCAATCTGTGTCTGCACAATATCCGATATGGCCTTCAGCAACTCATGATCTGTCATAAAATCACACTCCTTTCTGTCATGAATCCATGATAGCATAACAGAATGATGCTGTCAATAGTTCTTTTGAGATACTTAACATTCAATATGTGATTTTTCTATCCTGCAAACTTTGTATAATAACCCATTACAAAAATCCCGATTACAATCAGCGGCAAAATGTATTTTACATAAGCCCGAATCCATACCGGAAATTTCATTCCTTTTCCTGAGTTTGCTTCACTCAGAAATTTTTCATAACCCCATCCGTACTTGCTGGTACAGAACAGAAGATATACCAGGCTTCCGAGCGGCAGCAAATTATTGCTCACGATGAAGTCTTCCAGGTCTAATATATTGCTCCCCTCTCCCAAAGGTGCAAAACCGCTCCACAGATTAAAGCCCAAAATACACGGCATGGAAAGAAGAATAATAGCGATTAAATTGTAGATCACCGCTTTCTTTCTGGAACATCCGGTCAAATCCATAGCAAAAGATATGATGTTCTCAAACACGGCGATAATCGTGGAAAGCGCTGCAAAAGACATAAAGAGGAAAAACAAGGTCCCCCAGACTCTCCCACCCGCCATAGCATTAAATACATTCGGCAGTGTAATAAATATCAGGCTTGGACCACTGTCCGGCTGTACGCCATATGCAAAGCACGCCGGGAAAATGATAAGTCCCGCCATCAAAGCAACCAGCGTATCTAACACCGTCACACTGACTGCCTCTCCGGTAAGCGCCCGTTCTTTTCCAATATAGCTTCCAAAAATTGCAAGCGCTCCGATTCCCAGACTCAAAGTAAAAAATGCCTGCCCCATCGCCGCATAGATGACTTCTCCTGCGCCCGCCTCAAAAAGCTTTCCAAAGTCCGGCGACAAATAGAATCTTAATCCTTTCTCGCCTCCCGGCAAAAGAGCTGACCGTACTGCAAGCACGATCATCAGCAACAAGAGACATAACATCATGCCCTTAGTAATCTTTTCCACGCCATTTTTCAGGCCTTTCGCACAGATTCCAAAAGCAATTATGACAATCAGTATCATAAATCCCGCCATCAGCCAGGGCTGTCCTGTCAATTCTGCAAACGCAGCTCCTACCTGCCCGGTATCCAGCCCTTCAAATCTCCCGGCTGCCATTTTCAGAAAATACAGAAGCATCCAGCCGCCAATCGTCGTATAAAACATCATCAGCAGATAATTTCCTGCCATCGCTCCCCATTTGTACCAGTGCCATTTCGTTCCCTTCGGCTCCAGCACATCAAAAGACAGCGCCGCACTCTTCTGGCTGCCCCTTCCGACTGCAAACTCCATAACCATGATGGGAAGTCCTAAAATCACCAGAAAGAACAGATACAGCAGCACAAAGGCCGCGCCGCCATATTTTCCTGTAATATACGGAAATCTCCATACATTTCCCAGGCCAATGGCACATCCTGCAGAAATCAGGATAAATCCCAGCCTGGACCCAAACTTTTCTCTTTCCATGTCTTTTCTCCTTCGTCTTATTTCTGTTCTAAATAGTATACAACATTTTCCACTACAAAAAAAGCCAAATTTCATAGATCACAAAATTTGTCATCGCTTTAAAATTATAATGTATTAATGTGATAAATTTTACATTGACAGAAAGCCGCACATATCGTATAGTTATTCGAAAAGCAAAAAAGGAGATTTTTCACAATATTATGAAACGGGTCTTTACATATACCGCGTCACCGGAAACATCCGGCATTACGATTGAACAGTTTCTTCGGAGAAAAGGATATTCCCGCCATATTCTGACGCATTTGAAGCAAACAGAGAACGGTATCTGCAAAAATGGTATCTGGGCCTACGCAAACCAGTGCATGAAACCAGGCGACTGTCTGACGGTCACTCTGCTTGAAGAAAAATCTTCGGAAAACATCGTTCCGGTTCCTATGCCTCTTTCTATTGTTTATGAGGATGCGGACCTGATGATTCTCAACAAACCGGCGGATACTCCGATTCATCCCTCCGTGAACAATTATGAAAATACTCTCGCAAACGGCATTTCCTGGTATTTTTACGCTCAGGGAATCCCTTTCGTATACCGCTGCATCAATCGGCTTGACCGGGATACGACCGGCCTTCTGATTCTTGCAAAGCATATGTACAGCGCCGCCCTTCTCTCCAAAATGGCTGCGAACCGTGAAATCCACCGGGAATATCTGGCGATTGCGTCAGGTCTTCTTCCGGTATCCGGCGTCATAGACGCTCCGATCTCCAGGAAGAATGGTTCCGCCATTGAGCGGTGCGTAGATTTTTCATGCGGCGAACAGGCCATAACTCATTTTCAAAGAGAAGCTTTCAAAGATAACTGTTCTCTTGTCCGTCTGAAACTGGAGACAGGGCGTACGCACCAGATTCGCGTTCATATGAAGTACCTGGGACATCCTCTGATCGGCGATTTCCTGTACTGCGCCGATTATCCCGAACAGCAAAAGAGAATGCAGCGCCAGGCGCTGCATTCCCATCATCTTCAGTTCCTTCATCCAATCACCGGAAAAGAAATGAGCTTTACGGCTCCTCTCCCGCCGGATATGGAATGGATTCTTTAAGGATTGTTTCTATCTTATTCTATCTGGAAATCCTACCTTACGCTGCACCTTCCGCAAGGTCTTGGCAGCGTAATAGTTTGCTTTTTCCGCATTGTTTTTAATCACAGAATCAATATAGGCTTTGTCTTTCTCAAGCTCCGCCATTCTGTCCTGAATTGGTTTCAGAACCGATACCACAGCCTCTCCTACTGCCATTTTCAGTTCGCCGTATCCTTTCCCGTCAAACTCTTTTACCGTATCCTCCGGCGTTTTTCCAGTGCAGGCCGAATAAATATCAATCAGATTCTTAATTCCTGGCTGCTCGTCACGATATAAAATCTGCGCTTCGGAATCCGTAACGGCACGCTTGCACTTTCTCATAATCGTATCCGGATCATCCATCAGGTAAATGCTGGCATTCGGGTTCTCATCTGATTTGGACATTTTCTTTGACGGGTCCTGAAGACTCATGATCTTCGCCCCCGTCTTTCCGATATAGGCTTCGGGAACCGTAAACACATCACCGTAAATATTATTAAATCTCTGGGCAATGTCCCTGGTAAGCTCCAGATGCTGCATCTGGTCAATTCCGACCGGAACGACATCCGCCTGATAAAGCAGAATATCAGACGCCATCAGAACCGGGTAGGTAAACAGCCCCGCATTGATATTATCTGCGTGCTTCGACGATTTATCTTTGAACTGTGTCATACGGTTCAGTTCGCCCATATATGTGAAGCAATTCAGAATCCAGGACAGTTCCGCATGTCCTGAAACATGTGACTGATAGTAAATGCAGTTCTTCTCCGGGTCAAGTCCCGCTGCAATATATAGAGTCAAAAGGGCTCTCGCTCTTTTCCTGAGTTCCGCAGGATTCTGGCGAACCGTGATAGAATGCAGATCTACCACACTGTAAAAACACTCATATTCATCACTCAGCGTCAGCCAGTTTTTCAGCGCTCCCAGATAATTTCCAAGCGTCAGATTCCCTGTTGCCTGCATCCCGCTGAACAGTACCTTTTTATTATTTATCATATCCGTAATCTCCTCCGTTTCGCCGCTCAAATTAGTCTTATTCTATCACCTGCCCTGTAGAAAGTCAATTATACGGTTGAACTTCCCGCAATTTATCGGTATACTGTAACCAGATGTAACTATTCAGAGCAGGTCGAAGCACTTGCTGCTGAGACCGTGAAAACATGATACAAATCTTTTTCGTAAGAACCGTGGAATTACAGCGGGGAGTGGTTCTGAAACCAGAAAGAGGGGCATATACTGATAAATGGAACGAAACCGTTTGAGCCGGTTAACGCGAATGGAGGATGTATGAACCTTCAAACAGTGAAAAAAAGAACAGCCGCTTTGCTTTTCCTTTTCTTTCTGGCGGGAATTTGTGTCATTCAGATGCGCATCTGTATCACTTTCGGGCGGGTCATGAATCTAAAAGGAGACGCCGGGACGTCCGCCTGTTTTCGAAAACAGCAGCTTTCGGAAGAAACCTTGAAGAGACTTCACGAAGTCAGCCAGGAAACGGGAGTATCTAAGGGAGCACTTCTTTCGGTATGGATGCCGATGGAACATTTCTGCCCTGTGGACGGCGGAGAGCTCACCGCAGAGAGCTATGTCAAATGGGACGCTTATTTTTCGAAATACCGGAAAAAAGAATATGCGAAATTGCAGGCTCTGTATCAGGCGGTCTGGGACGACGTCGTGTATTTCCCGACAGGCGAAGGGATGACCTATGAGGATTCCTGGATGTTTGAACGAAATTATGGAGGGAAGAGACGGCATGAGGGCTGTGATCTGATGCCGCCGGAAAATCAAAGCGGCCGTTATCCGATTTTCAGTATGACCGATGGTATCGTGGAGAAGGTTGGCTGGCTGGAAAAGGGAGGGTTCCGTCTGGGAATACGAAGTCCCCACGGGGGGTATTTTTATTATGCACATCTGTCAGACTATGCGATGGACTTTCAGATCGGGCAGAAGGTTCAGGCAGGAGATCTGATCGGGTATATGGGAGATACAGGATACGGCCCGGAAGGAACCAGAGGGATGTTTGACGTCCACCTGCATCTGGGCGTCTATGTGAGAACAGAAGAAAATCCGGAAATCAGCGTCAATCCTTACTGGATTTTGAAAAGCCTGGAAGGTCAAATATTGAAATACAGGTACTAAGTGTGTTATACTAAATTTAAATAGGCAAGGAGATTTACAGAATATGGAAATACAATTATGGAAAGAAATTCTTGATCCCTTTGAGCTTGCCGTCAAAGAATTGACCGTGAAATTCAATCATCTGATTTATGAACACAGAGCCAGAGGGCTGTATTCGCCAATCGAGCAGGTGCATGGAAGAGTAAAGGCGATTTCCAGTATCCTTGATAAAGCGCAGAAAAAGAAGATCAGGCTCGAAGATATTGAGGAAAAACTGGATGATATTGCCGGAATTCGCATCATATGTCAGTTTGTAGAGGATATTGAAAAAGTGGTGGAA
>OMNT01001483.1_pt1 | contig 21629 bp, 21 predicted proteins | sample 1672551 | NCBI WGS metagenome assembly OMNT01 (sample SAMEA3136698, study PRJEB25190) | human gut metagenome
GGCGGTTCCGTGCCACGGAACCGCCCGCAAACCCGCTTTTTGAGAGGATGCTTTGCTCCCCGTTTTCTGTTGCATAATGAACGGATAATGAATCCGCTCCATAACGAAAGCGGCACAGGCCAGACTTGTTATCAAAAATCCATAAAAGTATGCCCGAACATCTGGTTTCACGTCCGTCAAAACACAAAATTTAGCGCCTTTGTTTTGTGCATGATGTCAAGTTGGATCAGGCTGGGAAAGCTCCCCTGTCTTATGCTTGTGAATCCAGCCCAGAACATCTTCGTAATCCAGCGTGCCGTCGGCCATACCAAGGCCCAGAGAAATCAGGTCAGCATCAGAGTACTCCATTGCCACGCCGTTTACGTCCAGGAAGATGAGCAGTGCATAGGCGCCGATGCGCTTATTCCCATCCAGAAAAGCATGGTTCTTAGTGAGGGTAACTCCCAGCTTTGCTGCTTTCTCTTCGATACTGGGGTAAAGCTCCTGGCCTCCAAACGTGGCGAAGGGACCTTGCACAGCGGAATCAAACAGACCTTCATCCCGGATACCATCCAGCCCACCGGTCTCCTGCATGAGGAACTGGTGAAGCTGCATTACTTTTTGTGTGGACAATACAATCATTTTGCCAACTCCTCAAACGCTGCCCGGTGATTTTTGAAAATGCGGGTGGCAGAAATCCCGATCAGCTCATCATCCGACAAAAGCAAACGCGGGTCCGCTTCGATGTCCAGCAATAAGTACTTGGGCCGGTTGCCTTTCAAGATCACGGCCTTGCCACGCTGGTCGGCAATCCTGGTTGCCCGAGAGAAATTTTGGTTGGCTTCAGTCACGGAAATCATTTCGCGGGTATCAAGCAACATGAGAAAACCACCTCCTTTTTCATTATACCAATAAATAGGTTGAATACAACCTATTTATTGAGCTTCTCGCCTTTTGTTGCCTTTTTCAACGCATCCAAAAATTTGCCTTTTGACTGGATGGTATACATCTCTTCGGTTGCCAGCAGAGCATATCGATTCGGGTTCGGCCGAAACTCATCTTGATACCTGACATCCCATGTGATTCCATTTCCCCTCAACGCCACGTGATTAAAGGGCTCGGAATCCTCAACAACGATTTCCCAGGATGTTTCGGGCGGAATCGTAAATTCCACGGAACAAGCAGGCACTTCTGTTTCCCGGCATTTCTCCCCAAGATTGTATTGCAAAGGGTGCGCGGCATGAAACAGGGTTCGGCTGACATGCTTCAATAGACAAAGACGATATATTTCGGCCGGCGTTGGCCCGCAAGGCCCTGAGCGCTGCCGTATGTTTTTGTTCAGGTGCCCCATGAGAGAATAAATCTCATTGGTCTCAACCCCACTCACCGTATATAGCCAGGTACAAAAATAGCGACGTAAAGCATGAGAAGTCAACATGCTATTCAGATATTCGTCCTGACTGGCTTTATCAAAGGTGTAAGGACGATTTTTGCGCATTTCTTCCAAAAATTCAGGCTGGCGCAACAACTGGGGAATCTGTTCCTTCAGTTGCCGCATATGGGAGGAAATGGTGACGGCATCGGTGTAATACTCAGATTCTTCCGGCTGACCAATGCGCAGCAGCAAAGACATATCGCCATACCGCAGTTCAAGATTTTCCCGCTCGGCTATCAGCTGTTCTCCGAGTTCCTGTGAAATTGGAATGAGCCGATAGGAAGGGTCTGTCTTAGGGTATTCCGTGCGGGTATTTTGCCGACTAAGCTGGCCGCTGACCCGTATAAAATACATGCGGCCCTGTGAACCATCTGTATACCCGATAGAGCAAAACAGCAGGCCTCCGTATTCGTTGATCCGCAAACCTGTATCTGCTAAAATCCCAATTTGCCCATCCAGCACATCCTTTTTACACAACTTTTGCAAAAGGTCATTGGGCAAATTACGGGCATGATCGGTACGTGCAAGAAGCAGTTTTTTTCGTGAGGTTTTTCCCTGGTAACGCGAAGGAGTCAAAGCAATATCATAGTCTTCTGTATTGCGCAGGAGCTCCAGCAGCCGATAAAAAAGATACAGCCGTGTCTTAGCCGAAGCGGGGGGCGTCAAGCCAGGGACCCATTCATTGTCTTTTCTGGTGTCCAGCAATGCTGCGCGACAAATGTTTTCCTGTATCAACCTTTCCGTATCAGGCGTGAGAGTACGATAATCAATACCCTGTAGAGCTTCTGTCATATAATCATACTGTTGCCGATACTTATAACAGGTACTCTGCGCCCACTTATATTTGGCACTGTACTTTTCGAAAAAGGTGTCTTTTACCGCTTTTGCGATCACCGCCAAGTCTGTTTCTTGCGACAGCTTGCCACAATCAGATAGAGTATACACCCCCCGTTGCTGCATCAGTCCAAGTAATTGGTTGACAACATCCGGGATGTGGTTCTGTTCAATATCTTCCGGGTCCAAGCCAGATACAAAACGATTTACCGGCTCATCGCTGTCTTTTCCACACAGCTGCCTTTTGGTGATTTTCCTCTCGTTTTCGTCGAGCGGCGTCACCAACGCGCGGCAAGGAGATTTTGTACCCGCTAAATTTTTCGGATAGCAAAAGCTTACCCAAAATTTCACACCGCTGTATTCAATGATTTTTGTCATCGTGTTTTTTCCTCCATCTGGCTGATATTGCGTAATGCGATGAAATACTAAAGTTCTGAGATTCCCGGGTGCTATTCTGAACCATCAGCACGCGGCGTTTCAGCAAAGCGGGTTCATAGGGAGAAAAGCGCTTCAAATGCAGATAACGCGCCACAGCATATTCATCGCTGAGAAGGTCAAGATAAGATTCTTCGTCCATTTCGGTCCAGGCCATCCCGAACATAGCATGCAGCATCGGCAGATTCGCTCCACAGAGGCCGGCGATGTATTGCGCATCCAAGTAAAGCAGTGAGTAGCTTGGCTCCTTAATCGTCATTTCCGTTTTTCCCTCCCGGGTGTGAGGGATCGGTATACTCGGAATTCCCGCTTTTCGAAGAAGCCTCTTGATGGCAGCCTCCATTTGAAAAGGAGCGAGGGCTTCTTTGTGCCATATCGAATAGGAAAGCCGCATTTTCTCAATTTGAGCAAACGAATATCCCTCTTTTTGCAACCGCTCAACATATTGGCAAAGAATATCCGCTGCCCATGGATACAGCACCACCTTGCGCAAACGCTTTACAGGCATATTATCATTGTTAAGACCAGCAACAGTCGCGTCGGAGTTTTGGCCGCATACGATTTTATCAACTGTTATGGTCAAGCAGATTTCGTTGCACAGTGTCAATTGGTCAATATCGTCATAAGTAAGTGCTGCAATCTCGCGAAGATCAAGGCCGGAGTATACCAAAGCGACGATAAGCTGCTCGTAATAATAGCCCTGATCAGATAAAAGGGTAAACAGTGAGCAGCGCTGGTGAGCATCCAGATTCCCAGGCAAAATGCTGTTCGACAACTTGCGGTTTTGCTGTTTTGTCATCTCAATCGAATCGGCCAGCTCCAATGCATTTTTACATCCGGCAAATCCGCTTTCCACGATAGTACGAAACAATATGGTGTAAGCACGTTTTACGTTTCTGCGTTTTGTGTCTTTTGCATGCGTTTTTGTGAGCAGGCGGTTGATCTTGTCTTTTCCTTTTTTGACCTGTTCTTCGGAGACAAGCTCATCCAGACGTTTGTCCTTGACGATGGGAAGAATTGCCGTGCGCAGTGCCGACATGAGATTCGGTCGGTCGCCCGGTGTGGCAGCCCGAAACAAATCGTCGCCCATATACTCTACAAAATCCGCAACAGTAGGGCGCCCCCCTGCAACAGAACTTTCCCACAGGGGACGATACAGAAGTTTGGCAATAAGTGCCAAACGGGGATGCAGCTCTTTTTTCGCTCGTTTTTCTACGGCGGCCTTCGTTTTACCGCTACATTGTACCCTAAATTCCGCGTTAGGATTATCGTTTGCTTTTTCCGCAATTTCCCGGATTTCATGTTCAACTGCGGAGGCCAGTGCCGGGCGCTCCTCACTGCGACGCAACAATGCTCGATACAACTCAGCGTTTGTGTAGGGGCAGGTCGTATTAGGGTCAATTAATGCGCATTCCACCGTAGGAATGCCTTTCTTGGTATTGGTCCGTTGGCGCAGCGTGCCGCCAAAAAACGGAACATCATTCTTAGAGTGTGCCATGCAATCGCCCTCCTTTTGGGCAGAAATTGACGCCGCTTCCTCTGCGTCAATAGGATGATAGTTACTTTGCGACACACTTCCGGCCAAATAGAAAAGGTAAAACGTGAAATGTTTGTGAAAGTTGTGCGTTTTGGGCGCAAAAAAGCAGCGAACCCGGAAAATGTCTTTCCAGGTCCGCTGCTTTGGTGATTTGCTGTTATTTTGTCTTTATGCACACTTCAGTAACGCTCTGCTCGCGCACCAGTGCCTGTGCTTCCTGCATCAGCACGAGCCCCGCTGCAAGCCCGTACTGAAAGCTGCGGGAACAGGCAGCGGACTCCGCATGCTTTGCTTCATCCAGTAGCTCGTCAAGAAACAGGCTGTCTTCCTTGTCGATGTTTTCCATTAGCGTAGCGCGGCAGCGGCGGATTTCCTGCATTGCATCCTGATACTTTTCATCGTCCATAAAGCCCATTTGCTCGGGTCGAAAATCTCCGTTAGAGATAGCATCCAGAATCATTTTTATTTCCTCCTTATACAGACAGTTCTTTTTCCTGATGGGTCGCCAGCAAAAACCGGTAGGGTTCGCTGGGTGTACCATCCGGCAGGTTGGGTGTCGGCAGGCTGTTCATCTGCTCTGCCATTTCCCGGATGGCATCGTTATATTTGGCCGTCAGCAGAATTCCCCGGGTGGGTTGGATGCCCTCCAGCACCAGGCCATCCCAGTACATCCGCAGCTGGTACAGGTCCTGTGGTTCCGCTTTACGAGTCTTCAGCTCGTAGATGTCGCATTTCCCGTTCGCTCCTTTGTCCACCACATCCACGCGGGTACCGGTGGGCCAGACGGAGATCTCACTGGTCACATCGTCCTCCGGATTGGCGGCCTTGAGGATTTTCATCCACTTCTTTTTCAGTTCATCCTCGCTGAATGCGGCGGCATTCTTCTGCGGCGGGAAATCCGCCAGTGCTTCAAAGACCACATCCCAATCCGGGTCGTTGCGGTCGATGCCGGTCTTGTTGTTGAGAGTGGCCAGAACGCCCCGGGGAAGCTCCGGCAGAATCAGTTCTCCCACAAAATCGTTGTAGCTGTTGTGCCGGCAAAGAGGGCTGCCATCTTCCCGATGCCAAACTTCCCCCAACTGGGCGGTGGCAATTACCCGCTTGCCCAGCCGGATATCAATGCCCTGTGTGGGCTGGCTGCACTGATAGTAGAACCGGGCTTTGCTGCCCTGCACCAGATGTTCCTGTTTCGATTTATCGAGGGTACCGTGGACGTAGGTCACTGGCACCACCTGGCCGCCCAGCTCCACCTCCAGCTTTTCGGTACGGCCCATCATCATAGGGACTGGGATGGGTGGCACCAGCAGGCTGCTCTGGCCCACAGTCACCGCAATTTTGGCGCTGGGTTCCAGTGTGACCGGGTCCAGTTTCAGATAGCCCCGGTATGCAACGCCCAGATGTTCAATCAGCCACATCCGAAGAGTGACCAGGTCGCTGAGCTTTCGGTTGCCCTGTCGCTGCAAGGCGCGGGCGATAGCCATCGGTACCCGCACATGGATGACCGTGGAGGGATCGGGCCACTGGAGATTCAGCCCTTCCGGCAGGTCAATGGTATCGGTCATTTTGACGGTCATGTTCAAGTCAAAGGGGCCACTGACCTTGAAATACGGGCCGGGCTGACTGCGGGTGTAGATGCACCAGTCACCGGTGCCGCCGGACAGGCAGGCCAACGCGTTGTTGAGGCCGTAGCCATGTTCATTCAGGCGGTCGTTGCTCAGCGGAGCGCTGCCTAGCTGAAGGGCGTTGGTAAGGGCGGCGAGCTCCATGCCGCAGCCCCAGTCGGCCACCGCAATATTGAGATGGTTTTTGTCCGCATCCGGAGCCAGCGCCACACAGACACGAGCCTTTTCGTTTGGAAGCGTAGCAGCGAGGGCGTCGTCACACAGCTCACAGATGCCCTGATGGCAGAGCATCCCCTGCCGGGCAAGCCCCTCAAAGGCTTTGGGGGTGATGTTGATGGAGATGTTGTATTCCTTTTCCATGATTTATACCTCTTTCTATAATCAAATCAGTTGTTCCAGTGCAGTCACGGCACTGGCCAGTGTATCGCCGGAAATATGAAGATAGTTTCCGGTGGTTTTAATGTCAGTGTGACCGGTGAGCCGGGCAATGGTCTCCATGGGTACGCCCTGACGCTGCAAAAGGGTCACATAGGTGTGGCGGCAGCAGTGGAGCGAAAGTCGGCGTACATCCGGGTATTTCTCCAGCAGTCGGTAGTACTTGCGGCGCACCGTGTAGGTAGCGTAGAGCAGGCTTTCCCGGCGAGGGGCGCACCAGAGGAAGGCCTGCCCGCCGTTCTCACGCAGCCAGAGGGCAATATGCCGATACTTGGGCGCGATAGGGACAACTCGCCGGCTGGTGTAGCTTTTGGGGTCTCCCAGTTTGGGGATGCCGTCCACCATCTTCACTGCCTTGTCCACCCGTACCCAGCTGCCATCCTCGGCAATGTCACGGGGCGTCAGGGCCAGCAACTCCTGCAGCCGCAGGCCGGAAACAAGCATCAGGCGAATGCTGTTGCCCAGCAGATTGTCGGGCAAGCCGATGAGCAACCGCTCAGTCTCTTCCACTGAGAACGCATCCTTTGCGTGAGTTTTGTTTTCCTTGCTCAGCTGTTTGGTGGTGCGGAAAGCCCGCCGGGCGTAATTCTTTACCACCAGGTCATCCGCTTCGGCCACATCCAGAATCTGAATCAGCATGGACCGGCATTTGCTGATTTGAGAAGCAGAGTAACCTTTAGCTGCCAGTCCGTTGACAAACTGGTTCACCTGTGCCACCTTGATATCGTTCAGTGGAAGCTTACCAAAGGCACCGTTCAAGAGCTTCAAGGTGTAGCGATAGTTGGCATAGGTAGACTCCTCTACCTGAGAGCGGTAGGCTTCATACCAGCGCTGGGCATACTCTGCGAATAGCGGTACTTCGGGCGTTTCCTGCTCGATAACTTCCTGCTTGTTCAGAAGATACTCCCGCAGCCGGGCCAAAGCCTCCGCTCGGGTGGGGGCCGTAAAGCTGACGATATGGCGCTTTCCCTCATCGGTGTAGCCATCCATAACTTGACTCTGCCAGCTCCCGCTGGGGAGCCGGTGGACAGACCCCTCCCCCTTTGCGCGTTTACCCGACATGGAAGGCCACCTTCTTCTGGACAGGGGACAAATCGGCCGGGACGCGGGTGTGCTTTTCCACCCAGGCCAAGAACAGCTGGGTAGGAATACGGATGGACGACCCCAGCCGGCAGACCGGGAAATCCTTGCGATGGGTCAGTTCGTAAGCTGCCGAGGTACTGATGCACAGATAGCTTTTCACGTCTGCTACGGTGAGGTAGCTTTTTTCAAAGGTAGTTTCCTTTTTCATGTCAGTTCTCCTTTATATATTAGGTGTGAATTTCTGAGAACTGCCCTCCCCGGCTTGCTTTGCGCAGGCCGGCATGGTATGATGAAAGGGCAGAACGGATTGTTTTGATGAACGGTTCATTTTGCGCTTGCCGTGTCTGAGTTGCCGCTCAGGTACGGCTTTTTTGTTGGAATGAAGCAAACCATCTCACGGCCATCAGGCAAGGGCAGCAGCCGAACCGGCGGCTTCGATGGTCCGGGATGTTGTCCACTTCATAAATAAAGTGACTGCAGGTGCGTACAGCGTTTTTCATTGTAATCGGCCTCCTTGTGCTCGAAATCTTTGAGGTGGTGTTTTCTATGCCTTTATTATACACGAAAACATTTAAAATGTCAATGATTTTATTTATATTATCGTGAAAAAATATATAGTATCGTTGACGGCGTAAACGATACTATATATAATGAGAAATGAGGTGATGTAAAATGACCGTGAAACAACTGATTGATATGGCCTGTGCCTATTCTGGCATGTCCAAAGCGGATTTGGCACGCAATGCCGGTTGGTCGCCTCAGACGCTTTCCAACCGGCTCAACACAGGGAAATTCAGCATGGAAGACTGGGAGAAAATCGGCAGTGCCCTGGGCGCTACCGTAAAAATCGTGATTGAATTCCCGGACGGGAAAAGAATTGAGTGAACCCGATACCAGGGATTCTATATAGCAGGAGGAACACATGGCAGAAGTAAGCACCAGCAACATTGGCTTTGAAAAGCAAATTTGGGACGCAGCCTGCGTGCTGCGGGGCAACATCGACGCATCGGAGTATAAGTCCGTCGTCCTGGGCCTGATTTTCTTAAAATACATTTCCGACCGTTTCGAGGCCAAGTACAACGAACTAGTGGCCGAGGGCGACGGCTTTGAAGAAGACAAGGACGAATACACCGCCGAGAACATCTTCTTTGTGCCGGAGAACGCCCGCTGGAGTACCATTGCGGCAGCTGCCCACACCCCGGAGATCGGCACCGTCATTGACGAAGCCATGCGAAGCATCGAGAAGGAGAACAAGCGCCTGAAGGACATTCTGCCCAAGAACTTTGCCCGCCCGGAGCTGGACAAGCGCCGCCTGGGCGAGGTGGTGGATCTGTTCACCAATATCCAGATGGTGGAGCACGGCAACAGCAAGGACATTCTGGGCCGTACCTATGAATACTGCCTGTCCAAGTTTGCCGAGCAGGAGGGCAAACTGGCCGGTGAGTTCTACACCCCCGCCTGTGTGGTAAAAACGCTGGTGGAGATTTTGCAGCCCTACAATGGCCGGGTGTACGACCCCTGCTGCGGCAGCGGCGGAATGTTTGTGCAGTCTGCAAAGTTCATCGAAAACCACGGAGGCAACATCAACAAGATTTCCGTCTTTGGGCAGGACTCTAACCCCACCACCTGGAAGATGGCCCAGATGAATCTTGCCATCCGGGGCATCGAGGCTGACCTGGGCAAGTTCAACGCCGACACCTTCTTCAACGACTGCCACCCCCAGCTGAAAGCGGATTTCATCATGGCGAATCCGCCCTTCAACCTGTCTGGCTGGGGGCAGGACAAGCTGCTGGACGATGTGCGCTGGCAGTACGGCACACCGCCCGCAGGCAACGCCAACTTTGCCTGGCTGCAACACATGATTTGGCACCTGGCCCCGGGTGGCCGCATGGGCATGGTGCTGGCGAATGGCTCCCTGTCTTCCCAGAGCGGCGGCGAGGGCGACATTCGCAAAAACATCATCAACGCGGATTTGGTGGACTGCATCGTGGCCATGCCCTCCCAGCTGTTCTACACCACCCAGATTCCTGTTTCCCTGTGGTTTTTGGCCAAAAACAAAAAGCAGAAGGGCAAGACCCTGTTCATCGACGCCCGCAAGATGGGCACCATGGTCACCCGCAAGCTGCGGGAATTGACCGACGAGGACATCCAAAAGCTGGCGGACACCTACAACGCCTTTGTGGACGGTACGCTGGAGGAGGTCAAGGGCTTCTGCGCCGTGGCCGACACCGAGGAGATCGCCAAACAGGACTACATCCTCACCCCCGGCCGGTATGTGGGCATTGAGGAGCAGGAGGACGACGGCGAACCCTTCGAGGAAAAGATGGACCGGCTGACCAAGGAGCTGTCCGAGCTGTTTCAGAAGTCCCATGAGGTGGAGACACAAATCAAGGAGCGACTGGGGGCGATTGGGTATGAAGTGTAAACTGGCTGATATTGCGGAGTTCAACCCGAAAGAATCGCTAAAAAAAGGGACAGTTGCAAAAAAAGTAGCAATGGACCAACTGCAACCTTTTTGCCGTGACATTCTAAGCTACACGTTAGAGCCGTTCAACGGTGGAACAAAATTCCGTAATGGGGATACTATTATGGCGAGAATTACACCTTGTTTGGAGAACGGAAAAACAGCGAAGGTCGCGATTTTGGATGACAGAGAAACCGGATTTGGTTCCACAGAGTATATCGTTTTCCGTGCTAAGGCAGGAATTTCTGATGAAGATTATTTGTATTATCTGATATGCAGCCCGCTTGTTCGTGATGCAGCAATCAAGTCTATGGTGGGTTCCTCTGGGAGACAACGTGTACAAATAGATGTTGTGCAAAACTTAGAAATTGATTTGCCATCTATAACAGAACAAAGAAAGATTGGAGCCCTATTGCGCTTTCTTGACGATAAATGTCAATTGAACAACAAGATAAACGATAATTTAGCAGCTTAGAGCTGGATGTCGGAGACATCGATCTCGCCGCTCATAAGCTTGGGTAACAATGCATTGCGCAGGTCGGCAAGTTTTTTTGATTGAGCATCGTTTTCCTGCATGGCTCTATACATAGGTGCAACCAACGATTCAAATTCTTCAAGGACAGATGCCGGAGGAATGACGATTTCCATTGCATTTAGGATGTCTGTTGTCATGCTTGGAACAGCAGAGCCAGCATTCATAGATGCAAGGTCTTTGGCTTTTACAAAGTGATATACAAACTTAGCCACATTGGGCTGTCGCATTTCGGTGTAGAACATAGTATCAACAGACCAGAAAGGCTGATTAACATACATCACATTGTTCAGAGTGCCTTTTCTTGGTATAAGAACTGACTCCTTATCGTATAAAGGGCGCTCAACATGACGCATAATGCCTCCTGAGCCATATACTGGATAAATGCCATCAGCCAGCTTTTTATGGTCTTTGCCATATCGAACGATTACGAAATCAGACAAATGCCCTTGTTTCCATGTTGGTTCAGCATTGTCAACGAACATCGAAGCATAAATGGCTTGCGCTTGCTGCTGTAAATTATCGTTTATCACTCGATTATGTTTGATTTTTTCTTCTAAGCACCGCAAAACGGAAGATACTTGCCGCTGCTTCGACAAGGGGAGATAGGGAATCTTCAACTGCTCAAGATGTGGAATGCGAAGATTGCTCACGGTTGTCCCTGTCCCTTCACTCCAAGAAATCTGATGTTGAACATATCTTGATTGGAGACTATAAAGCAAGTAATAGTTGTCGCATATATCAGGATTTGCTCTGAGCAATACCATTCGTTGCCCCAGACAGCAAACGATACCTTCTGGGATCATACCGACCTCACCCATAGGAGCTTCCCTTGTAATGATTATATCTCCACCTTGAGGGGTTGCGCGCTTTATTCGCTGCTGATAATGTTCGTCATCTGTATAGGAGGGAGAGGAAAAATCAATTCTCCCGTTTTTTATGTTGTTGTTTCGTACTACAATTTTACCTTCTGCTGTCCAGGTAGGTGTTGAGTGCGGGCAATCGACAACGACTGAACACAACTCTTTTATTGTCCTGCATTCAATCATGTTCCGCCTCCTTGAGCTTTTCATACTGCTTCACCCATGAACGGGAAGGGTGCCTACATAATTGATCATCACATACAAATGCACATACTCCATCAAGCATATAGAAGCGACATATTTCTGGATTATTTGCCCTGCATCCATATGTAATGCTTTCGGTGTCTTGTGTATTGAGAGGCAAATTGAATCCGATGTGAAGTTTAGATTTCATACCCAATCGCCCCCAATCTCTCCTTGATCTCGGCCTCAAGCTCATGGGATTTCGCAAACAGTTCGGAAAGCTCGGAGGTCAAGCGGCCCATCTTTTCTTCAAACGGTTCGCCGTCATCTTCCTGTTCTTCAATGCCCACATAGCGCCCCGGCGTAAGTATATAATCCTGCTTGGCAATATCCTGAGTGGGCACAACAGCACAGAAGCCCTTTTCATCTTCAAGAGTTCCGTCAACAAATGCGTTGTAGATGTCCGCAATCCTCTGGATGTCCGCGTCGGTCAGCTCTCGCAGCTTTCGTGTGACCATCGTGCCGAGCTTTCGTGCGTCAATGAACAGCGTCTTGCCCTTTTGCTTTTTGTTCTTGGCAAGGAACCAGAGCGACACCGGAATCTGTGTTGTGTAGAAGAGCTGGGACGGCATAGCGACAATGCAGTCCACAAGGTCAGCGTTGATGATGTTCTTTCGGATCTCGCCCTCACCGCCAGACTGAGAAGATAGTGAGCCATTCGCAAGCACCATACCAATCCGCCCGTTAGGTGCGAGATGCCAGATCATGTGCTGCAACCATGCAAAGTTGGCATTCCCAGCCGGGGGAGTGCCATACTGCCAGCGGACATCATCCAGAAGTTTATCCTGCCCCCAACCGGAAAGATTGAAGGGCGGATTTGCCATAATGAAATCCGCCTTGAGCTGCGGGTGGCAGTCATTGAAGAAAGTGTCCGCATTAAACTTGCCGAGGTCGGCTTCAATTCCTCGTATGGCCAGATTCATCTGCGCCATTTTCCAAGTGGTCGGGTTGGAGTCCTGACCAAAAACGGAAATCCGATTGATGTTTCCGCCGTGGTTCTCTACAAACTTTGCGGACTGTACAAACATACCGCCAGAACCGCAACAAGGATCGTAAACTCGACCATTGAACGGCTGCAAAACTTCAACCAGAGTACGTACTACGCAGGAGGGAGTATAAAACTCCCCGGCCAGCTTACCTTCCTGCTCGGCAAATTTAGATAAGCAGTATTCGTAGGTGCGCCCCAGGATATCCTTGCTATCCCCATGCTCGATCATCTGAATGTTGGTGAATAGATCAACCACTTCCCCTAAGCGACGCTTGTCCAGTTCCGGCCGGGCAAAATTCTTGGGAAGGATATCTTTGAGGCGCTTGTTCTCCTTCTCAATACTGCGCATTGCCTCATCAATTACTGTTCCGATTTCCGGTGTGTGCGCTGAGCTGGCAATGACACCCCAGCGGGCATTCTCTGGCACAAAAAAGATGTTTTCCGAGATGTACTCATCGATGTCCTCTTCGAATCCATCGCCTTCATCAACCAGTTCCCTATACTTTGCCTCAAATCGATCCGAGATATATTTTAAAAAAATCAATCCCAGAACAACAGACTTGTACTCAGAAGCATCGATATTCCCCCGCAACACACAGGCGGCATCCCAAATTTGCTTTTCAAACCCAATATTGCTCGTAGTTTTATCGGCCATATTAAAACCTCCGTGTAAGTATAATCCCCATTAAAGCAGAAAAGCTGTACGAAAAATGGAAGGAATTAGTCCTCTCGCACAGCTTCGCAGATGTCACCTATATCGCAGTTCAAATAATCGCAAATGCGCAGGAGGACCGAGAGGGAGACATCTTCCCCCTTGTTGAGCTTGCACATCGTTCCAGAGGAAAGATTCACATCCCGCTTTAAGGTCGGTCGGCTTATATCTCTTTCAATAAGCTGAACCCACAATCTTTTATAGGAAATTTTTCTCACAGCAACATTCCTCGCATTTCTGTTGTGACAAATTGCTTACTTTGTTTTTTAGTATAGCATACCGGTGTGACAGACACAATCATATGCTTTTAAAACGAAAAGGAAAAGTCGCGTATATAGAGAATTACTTACTGTTTGGATTACACGGTGGAAGGAATATTGCAAATTTCAGTGTGATACACTGTATAGGCATGCAGTGAGAGATAGTTCTTTTCTCTGTACTAAATCTCAGTTAGAGAGAGTCCTTCTGGGAGGTCCATGTTGAACCGCCCCTGGGTCCACCAAACGGGCGCAGTTCCCCCTTGGCGTGGGAAGTTCATAATTTGGATTTTAGAAAGTGGTTTGTACTACATTTTGGTACAAACCACTTTTCGTTATTTCACAGTATAGAGATTGGAGGTGCTGCTCCCGTTCGGTCTTTGGCGGGAAGCCTTTTTCAGATATCCGTGCTGCTCCAGATCGTGCAGCGCCCGCTTGACCGTGGAACGGGACAGCTTCATATCCGAGGCAATGGTCTTGATGCCCGGCCAGCACTTTCCCTCGCCATCCGAGCGGTCCCGCAGGTACATATAGACCGCCATTGCTCTGGAGGGCAGCTCAGTGTCGGCATAAATTGTTCCGAAGTAACTCATCGTTCCTCCTCTCCGAATGTCTTCATTTGCTTTCCTCTTTTTACAGCCCTCTCCTGAGCCGGAGCATGGGCGATGCCGCCCCGGCTGGATACCGCATAGCCGCGGCTTTCGTCCATCTCCTCCGGCTCACTGAGCTGCGGGAGATTCCGATCCAGATCCACCCGGTTGGCATAGGCCACCGCTCGGTTGGCTCTTTCCGGCACCACATACGGCTCCCCGAAGGTAATGCCCCAGTTTAAGAAGAGTTGGAGCCGGGTCCGCATGGGATGAGTGCCGGTTTTCATGACGATAAAGCTGCCCTTGGGAATGGATTTTAGCTCGTCGGGCGTCAGCAGGGCGCGCTCCATCATCTGCAGGCTCTGGCTGGGATCGTTCTTGCCACGGCTCACCGAGCCGGAGAGGACGGTGCGGCTGCCCAGGGCTTTGGACAGCACTTCGGCGGTCTGGCTGTTGGGTGCAAAGCCGCCGAAGATGGTGTCCTGGCAGTTGTCCTGAATGATCTCGCAGCCCTCTTTCCCGTAGTTTTTTTCGAGCTGCGCTAAGGACTGGATGATCGGCACGAGCGTTAACCGGCGAGAGCGTCCAGCGGAGAAAAGGGGCAGTATATCAAACGGGGGCATGGTGCCGAATTCGTCACAGAAAAGCACCACCCGGTTTTTCAGCTTGCCGCCGTTCTCATCGGCCACAGCGAACAGCTCCCGGCTCAGGTTCTGGATCATGAGACCGGCCATGAAGTTCTTGGTCGTGTCTTCTTCCGGCAGGATCAGAAAGATGGCAGACTTCTCCGAAGCAAACTTCTCAGCGTCAATGGCGCTGTCGAAGCACAGAATCTGCTCCAGCTCGCTGTCCAGAAAGGCATTCAAGCGGGACAGCACGGTGGACATGACGGAGGCCATTGCCTGCTCGGCGCTGTTGAGGGCGGCACCGGCAAACCACCTCGCCTTGTGATCCGGCGGCAGTTTTGCCATCAGGAGCTGGAAGTGGCTCTTGCCCTTGACACGGCTGGGCTCCAGCAGATCCTGCACCAGCTTGAACACGGAGACGATATGGCGGCGCTCCTGGGGGTGGTCTTTATCGGGCGGCAGGAACTCGGCCAGCATCAGGATGACCGAAGTGAGAAGCCCTTCCGCCGCATCGTAGAAGAAAGCGTTCTGGCCGCGGTTGCTGTCATCGCCGTCCGGATTGACGATGGTCTTGGACAGGATTTTGGCGTATTTCTCGGCCTTGGCCCGGGCTGCAAGATTGTTCGGGTCACTCCGGGCAATGTCCATATACCGGTTGACCAGCGTCAGCAGATTGTTACCGTCTGAGCGGGTGGGATTTCGCAGGTCGATCACGGCCACATTCTGATACCCATAGCAGTTCTTGGCAATGGCGCCGTAATTGCGGGCGAGGTCGCCCTTGCTGTCCAGCGCCAGCCAGCTCATGCCGCTGGCGCAGGCGTACTCCAGATTGGGATAGAGAAAATAGGCGGTCTTGCCGATGCCGGAAGCGCCGATCATCAGGCAGTGGATGTCATCGCTGTCCACGAGGGCGGTGAGTTCGCCTTTCTTTCCCTTGCACCCCAGCACCAGCCCCTGCTCCGTGGGCAGGTTCTGGCCGCTGCGCCATTTCTTCACCTCGAAGGGGACATGGGCATAGGTCTGCCGGATCTCTTTGGCTGTGGCCCATCTTGCGGTGCCGTGCTGGCCGTCGCCGACCGTTTTGGATTTGATCCCGCTCAGGGTGTAGTAGTGGGACAGGCCCGCCAGACAGCCGATGACCAGAAACATCAGCCCGCCGGCCGCCAACAAAATCAGGACTTGGTGTGGCATGGTTAACCCCTTTCAGGGCACACCACTTCCTGCTCGGCATCATTTTTCTGAATGCGCACATCACTCTCGTTACGGCCTACTTCGGGCGAACAGGAAGTGGTGTGCGTTGTTGTTATTTACTGCATGACTTGTGCGTAGGACGGTTCCTCAGCGGTCAGATCATCATTCCAATCCTTGTGTGTGGGAATGAGCCTTTCCACCGTGTACCTCTCTGCCAGCTGTTCCTTCATGCGCCGGCTGGCCAGATGGCCAGCCTCGTCATTGTCGAGGCAGAGCAGGACCGTATTGATTTGCGGCTGCCGCTCCAGCAGCTTCAGCACCGGCTGAATGGAGGTGCCGCAGCAGGCCACATAGCTGTGGCTCTGCCAGCCCTCCGGATGGAGCGTGATGTAGGAGAGCATATCGATGGGAGCTTCGAACACATAGAGGCTCCCATCTGTGCCGATGTGGTGGAAGCTGTGGCGGGGATCGCAGCCCTCCACATTGAGCCGGAAGGCTTTGCCGAAGCTGTTGGCGCTGCGCTTGTGGGCATGGCGGGGGACGCCGTCTTCATCCGTACCCACGAAAACCGCATTGTGGTAATCGGCGTCTTCATACAGCAGCTTCTCTCTTGCAAAGTGCGCCACAACGCTCCGGTCGATATTCCGGTGCTTGACCAGATAGGCATAGACCCGGCGCATATTGGAATTGGCCGGCGGAAGGACAAAGGGCTTCGGCGGCTCCTCTACCCGTTCTTCGGCAGAGGGATAAACCGTTCCCAGCTCGCCTCCCAGAAGCATGGTCACCGCCTCCGGATAGCTGAGGTGATAAAACCGCTGCACGAAGCTGACGGCGTGGCCGCCCCGCTCCTCGGCATGATCGTACCACTCGTTGCCGCGGATGGTGACACTATGGTCACGGGCCAGCCGTTTCTCTCTGCCGGAGGCAAGGAGCTTTTCGCCCCGGCAGCGGAGGAACTCCTCCAGATCAACGGAGGCGGCTCGCTGCTTCTGTTCTTCCGTGAAATGAATGTAAGTCGACATAGGCTCCTCCTGTTACATGGTCTGCTGATAGGATACCTGCTCCTCATGATCATCCGCCTTGTGGCCCATGGCCATCCGCTTTTCCGTCAGCCGCTTGCGCCGTTTGGAATCAATGCGAATCCCTGCCGGATTGCGAGGCGGCATGGAATTGTCCCGGAAGATCCGGCTCATGTGATGGAGCAGCTTGGTTGCCGCCAGCATGACGGACGGATCTCGGAACTGGTCAAAGCGGTCAAGGAAGAATTGAGCATACGCATTGCCCTGGGCAGCGGAGCGGGTGAACCAATCCCTGGCCTGCTCCCGATCCTGTTCCACATCCCGGCCCAGGAGATACAGCTTGCCCAGTGTGTACTGAGCAAACGGGTTTCCTTGTCTGGCGGCGGCAGTCAGGTACTCCAGAGCTTTTCTCACATCCTTCTTTACGGACTCACCGGTGAGACAGAGCTTCCCAAGGCGGTATTGGGCAAACGGATTCCCATGCCCGGCGGCCTTGTCCAGCCAGCGCACCGCCTCATCGGTGCGCTTTTGAGAGAGCAGGAGCTTCCCGAGTGCGTATGCCGAAAAGTCATTTCCGGCCTCTGCGGATAAGCGAAACCAACGCTCCGCTTTTTCATGATCCCGCATTGTGGAGAGATCATCCCGGTAGAACTTTCCCAGCTGATGCGCCGCCACCGTGTATCCTTCCACCCAGAGCTGTTCCAGCACCCGGACGGCTTCGGCGTGTTCCTCATCCAGCGCATAGACATCCTGCAGAACCGTTTTGGCGGCACGATAGCGTCGAGCCTGTTCATATACGCTGCTGGATCGCTGCTCCTCATGTGCCGCCTCCGGCTCCGGCTCATCTTGCATTTTCTCATCTTCAAAAGTCGGGAGGCCGAGGCGGATGTTCTCGGCCTCCCGGATGATATCGTTTTTAATCCGGCGGAACTCTTTCTGCTGAGAGAGCGGGAGATGCTCCCGCGGTGTACGGCTGCCATAGCACTCGTTCAGCTCATCCCGGATCTGATTCCAGGTTTCATAGCACTTTGCTACTTCCGGCTGCCGGGCCAGCTCGTCCACGATGGTGTCCACCAATGCTTTGAGCGGTTTCTTCAGATAGCCATACTGCTTTTTCCCGGTGGTGGTTTCCAGCGCCTGCACCAGCTGGCGCATCTGCTTCTCGATGACAGGGTTGTCGCAGAGCTGATGCTCCATCTTCTGAATCAGCTCCCGCATGGTATCCTGCGCCACTTCGATCAGCTCTTTATAGGCAACATCCTTCCGCTCGTAGATCTGGATCATCTCATCCCGGAAGATGGTGTTGGTCAGCTTGGAGCGCATGGTCGCAATGCCTTCCCTGGTCAGGAAGCCCTCCTTCGGATCGTCTGACCAGACCATCATGTGGATGTGGGGGTGATGCCCCTCATTGTGGAAGGCCGCATACCAGCGGAAGTGATCAGCCGGTATCTTCATGGCCTTGGCCAGATCCTGTGCGTGCATCATGAGCAGGCCGCGCCATGCGTCCGCATTGTCGTACCCCAGCCGGGCAGCATCCTCACGGCGCAGGGAGTAGATGATGGTCCACACATTTCCGTCATGGGCTTCCAGCTCGGACATGGCTGCGTCGAGGTCTACTGCGGCGGCGGAGCTGAACAGGCCATGGGCCCCGCGGCGCTCCACACGGGGGCGGGTGGCAATGTAGGACAGGTATCCGCTCTCAGAATTTATTTCGTGGAGGTTTGCATCCAGCGCCATGGTGATGAAGGCTGATGCGGTACCAAGGGTAGGCGTCTTACGGTAATCCTCATACTCGAACAGCTCCACGGCATCAGGGAAATCATGCAGGAGCTTTTGGATCAGTTCCCGCTGTCCTTTGGTGACGGGACCGTTGCCGGTCAGCTTCTCCACACCTTCGCGGGTGGCAATGTATTTCATGTACCCGCCGGCCTTTTCGGATTTGATGTAGCCGCTTTTCTGTACGAGCTTTGCCATGAGTTACACCGACTTCTGGAAGTCCAGCGCATCCTTGAACGAGATGCGCCCGTTGGTGCGCTTCATATCCCGAATGGCGCGTCCCCGCAGACGCTGGTACTCGCCTTCGTCGATATCGGTGTCGTAGGCGATGATCTGCCCCAGCACATTGAGATCCACGCCCTGCTTGAACAGGAGCGAGCCCATGCGTCCGGCGAAATTGTCCAGGGTGCCGGTGAGCATGGCGGAGAGTGCTTCGGGCAGGAAGCCGCCGGCGTTCTTCGTGTTCAGATAGCCGATGTAAAACCGGAGGGCATTCTCCACGAATTCGCTCCGGCTGGCGCAGTTGTCGAGGCGCAGGTAGATGTCTACCTTCTCGTCCAGATCCTCAGAGATCCAGAACCCCTTCTTCGTTTTTCTGCTTTCGGACTTCAGTAAAACCACTCCTTTTTTCGTCAAGTCCCCGCTGAGAACCCTTGCCACAGCGGAGCTTTTCCGCATCATAGGGTCCAACAGCTCTTTCCACCCGCCGGATTGTCCCCGCTGCGAAAAGCCGGAAACTGCCCGCACTGCGGGCAGAAGTGGGAGAGCCGGGGGCGGCATTGTCCCCGGCTCTTTCTCCTGCTTCGCTTTCGTCAGCTTCCCGCCCTCTTGGAAAGCGGCCCAAATTTCGCCCGTTTCCCTCTGGAGGGGTACACGGTCGGCTGGCCGCTGAAAGCCGCACACAGCGGCTCACAGGGGGCAACGGGGGCTACATCTGCATCTCTGGGAGTTCCTGGCTCTGCTCCGCCAGATAGTCTGCACTGCACTCCTCCAGACTCTGGCCCCAGTGCTCCTGACAGTAGGTGTTCATCTTGGGGAAGAGCAGAGTCTGCTCCTCGACGCTGAGCCGGTACTTGAATGCCTCCTCGTCGCCATTGCTACACTGCAGGAACACTTCCAGTGTGTCGCAGACGCAGCCACGCTCCAGATCATAGTTGGCATAGATGTTCAGCCAGTCGTCATTCTCGGAGGTGCAGACATCAGTTCCGAACACTTGATCCGCATTGAACGATACTTCCATGTAGAACTCCAGCAGGTTGTCGTTCTGAATAATGTCCTCGGCGAAGGAGATGTCCTCGGCACAGAGCCGCCGGCTGCCAGTGAGGTATGCCGGTTCCGGCTCCTGGTTGAGTGTTCTCTCCTCCAGACGGTCCAGGAAGATCCGCCACCTCTCATCCGGCGCAGCGTTGCCTTTCTTCATGGCGAAGTAGGCGGCGGTGCTCACATCCCGGATTCTGAACCGCTTCCAGCCATCCATGATGCTGACGGCTTCCATATCTCCGCTGTCGAGGTCGATGTCGTAGGCACCCACCACCCGGCCGGTGTTGTCCAGCCGCTCCGACACATAGGAGTTGAACTCCTCCTGAGAGATTCGCTGGGTGTGCAGCAGCGTTTCGACAAAGCGGTGGGGCGCCTCGTCGGGCGGCTTGCGGATGTAGCTGCGCAGACGGCGGGCGGTCGAGAGCAGCTCGAGTTTTTCCTCGGCCAGAAAATAATCGGAGCCGCCGTTCTCCGTGACATGAAAGACGGCGAAGCGCCGTGCGGCCTCCCGAGCCTCCTCCTCCGCTTGCTGCTCTGCCCAGAGCTCATGGCTGATGCGCTCGTACTCCCGCTGAGGAAGCTGGTTGCACATTTCATCAAGGATATTCTCCAGATGCTCCTCCAGCGTTTCCCCCTTCAGTTGTTTGCTCAGAGCGTCGTACCACCGCTCGTCGATCCAGAGTGTGATGTCGCGGCTGTTCACTGGCTCACCTCCGGTTCCTCGTCGGGCTTCGGCGCGGCGGCTCTCGGGCCGCGCCGGGGCTTGCTCGGAGCGGCGGCGCTTGCATCGCTCTCATCGATATACTCCCGCACAGGAGCAGGCACATATTTTTCATAGAGCTTCACCAGCGCATCCGTCATCTCACGGTCCAGGTCAAGCTCCTTCTTACCCATATAGCGTTTGAGCGCAGAGAGCTTCTCCTCATCGAAGGTGATGGTCAGGTTCACTTGCTTCATTGGCACTTCCTTTCTCAGTCGTAGTTGATATACTCGATCTGCAGCCAGTGGGTCCAGCCCCGGCCCTCCAGCTCCGTCTTGACCACGCCGTACTTGGTGCCCATGGCCTCGATGACATATCCGTCACCGATGTACACGCCGATATGGCCGTCATGCCAGACAGCGATGCCGGGGGTATCCGGCATGGTGTCAATGGGTCCGGACACCGAGGCGTTATAGTACATCTGGTTGGCGCCAAGATCCGGCATCCCGTTGGTCCCATACTCGATGGTCATGGTGTCGGGATTGAGCCAGCCGTACCCTTTGATCAGGCCCACGCAGTCTGTTGTCCGGCCGCCCAGCCAGTTGGCACGGATGAAAGTCTCGTAGGTTCCAACACCGTCCGGGTACTGTTCGATTTTATAGTCCAGCAGAGATTCTGTCAGAACACTGCCGTATGTTCCCCAGACATAGCCCCAGCCGGACTCCCAGGCGTAGATGGCGTAGTTCACGAGGTCTGCGGCGTTCTTGGTGGTTGGATCGGTGAAGGCGGAGATGTCCAGCTCTATGCTGCTCCCATCCCCTCTGAGATATTCGCCGCTGTAGCTGCCGCCTCCCACGGTACCGGCTATCATGGTATAGATGTGATCGATGTTGCTCTTGTCATCTTCCGTGATCTCTCTGCCCAGATGGGCTTCCAGGTTGACGTAGGCCTGGGACAGAGAGACTGGCACCGCGACGTTGTATTCTTCTTCCTCTGTACTTGTAGTCCCGTCCTCCAAGGTCACTTCCACGGTTCGTGTCCGGGTTTC
>OMNT01001485.1_pt1 | contig 21615 bp, 18 predicted proteins | sample 1672551 | NCBI WGS metagenome assembly OMNT01 (sample SAMEA3136698, study PRJEB25190) | human gut metagenome
GCGGAGACGGTGGGATTCGAACCCACGGACCCTTGCGGATCAAACGATTTCGAGTCGTTCTCGTTATGACCACTTCGATACGTCTCCGTAGATATTCATTTGAATACCGTATCAGTATACACGAAAACCCAACTTCCGTCAATGAAAACTTTTCCGTGGATTCTTTTCCCGTTTCGGCACAAGCTTTTTGTAAAGACCCTCTTGACAAATACCCGTGGGGGGTATATTGTAAAAATACCCCTTGGGGGTATTTGAAACTGGGAGGGAAGTACTGTGGAAGAAAACAACTGCTGTTGCTGCCACAAGACCAAGGAGCGGTCGCCGGATGAGGTCAAAAAGCTCCTCAATCGTCTCAGTCGTATTGAGGGCCAGATCCGAGGTATTCGTGGCATGGTGGAAAAAGACGCCTATTGTCCCGATATCTTAGTCCAATCTGCTGCGGTCACCGCTGCGATGAATGCGTTCAACCGGGATCTGCTGGCCAGCCATATTCGCACTTGTGTGGTCAGCGATATCCGGGCTGGGAGAGATGAGGTGATTGACGAACTGGTCCTGACCTTGCAAAAACTGATGAAATGATCCCAAATGCCAAAGTGCAAAAACAGAGAAAAGGGGTTGATGGGATGGAACAATATAGTGTTACAGGCATGAGTTGTGCTGCCTGCAGTGCTAGAGTAGAAAAAGCAGTGTCAAAAGTACCAGGTGTCACAGCTTGTTCTGTGAGCTTGTTGACCAACTCTATGGGAGTAGAAGGAACAGCGTCTCCTCAGGAGATCATTCAGGCTGTGGAACGCGCCGGATATGGAGCATCTCAAAAAAGCGGTGGGGCAAAAGCTCCCACAACAGCAGAGGCCGAGGAGGCTTTGGTCGACCATGAGACGCCAATTTTGAAACGGCGCCTGATCGCATCGTTGATCTTCCTGGTCATGTTGATGTATTTCTCCATGGGTCACATGATGTGGGGGTGGCCGCTACCGTCTTTTTATGAAGGAAACCATGTGGCCATGGGGCTGACCCAAATGCTGCTGACGATCATTGTTATGGTCATCAACCAAAAGTTTTTTATTAGCGGCTTTACCAGTCTGTTCCACCGGGCCCCCAATATGGATACTCTGGTGGCGCTTGGCGCTACGGCGGCCTTTGGATACAGCACCTATGCACTCTTTGCCATGACTGCCGCTCAGGTAGCTGGAGATTTTTCTGGAGTTATGAAGTATATGATGGACTTCTACTTTGAGTCCGCTGCTATGATCTTAACGCTCATCACAGTAGGAAAAATGCTGGAAGCTCGCGCCAAGGGCAAGACCACCGATGCCCTGAAAGGGCTGATGAAGCTGGCACCTAAAACTGCCACACTGTTACGGAACGGTCAGGAAGTGAAAGTCCCCATCGAGCAGGTTCAGGCCGGAGACATCTTCGTGGTCCGTCCCGGCGAGAATATCCCTGTCGACGGTGTGGTCGAAGAGGGGAGCAGTGCAGTCAACGAATCTGCGCTGACCGGCGAGAGCATCCCTGTGGATAAAGAAGCGGGAGATAGTGTCTCTGCGGCTACGTTGAATCAGTCCGGCTTCCTCCACTGCCGGGCCACCCGCGTAGGGGAGGATACGACTCTTTCCCAGATCATTCAGATGGTCAGCGATGCAGCGGCCACGAAGGCACCCATCGCCAAGATCGCGGACAAAGTTTCCGGTGTGTTTGTGCCGGTAGTCATCACCATTGCTGCCATTACGACGGCAGTCTGGCTCCTGTTGGGCCATGATGTGGGCTTTTCGCTGGCACGGGGGATCTCTGTGTTGGTGATCTCTTGTCCCTGTGCGCTGGGTCTGGCGACGCCGGTAGCGATCATGGTGGGCAATGGCATGGGGGCCAAGAACGGCATCCTTTTTAAAAATGCTGTTTCCCTGGAAAACGCTGGACGGACGCAGATCGTTGCTTTGGACAAGACTGGGACCATCACGGCTGGAGAGCCAAAGGTGACAGATATTCTACCTGCAAGCGATGTAAAGGAAAAAGACTTGCTTTGCCTTGCAGTTTCTTTGGAACAGAAGAGTGAACATCCTCTTGCTCGCGCTATATTGCAGTGCGGAGAGGAAAAACAAATCACACCAGGAGAAGCTACAGACTTTCAGGCGTTGGCTGGAAATGGCTTGGTTGCAAATAGTAAAGGTAAAATGCTTTACGGAGGAAATTACGCATTTATTTCTCGAAAACTGACTGTCCCAAAACAAATGCAGGAAGCGGCAGAAAACTTGGCTCAAGCTGGCAAGACGCCCCTCTTCTTTGCGCAGGGAAAGCAACTGCTTGGCATCATCGCCGTGGCGGATGTCATCAAGGAAGACAGTCCGCAGGCGATCCAAGAGCTGCGGAACATGGGCATCCAAGTGGTCATGCTCACTGGTGATAACGAGCGTACGGCCCAGGCCATCGCGAAGCAGGCCGGCGTTGATCATGTGGTCGCTGGGGTCCTGCCGGACGGAAAAGAGGCGGTTATCCGTAAGCTCAAGGAGCATGGCAAAGTGGCCATGGTGGGTGATGGCATCAATGATGCCCCCGCCTTGACACGGGCTGATTTGGGCATTGCCATTGGTGCTGGAACGGATGTGGCTATCAACGCAGCAGATGTGGTCTTGATGAAAAGTCGCCTGAGCGATGTACCCGCCGCCATTCGGCTCAGCCGGGTGACGCTGCGAAACATTCATCAGAATCTATTTTGGGCCTTTATTTACAACACCATCGGGATCCCGTTGGCCGCCGGCGTGTTTATCCCTTTGGGCCTGACCTTAAATCCCATGTTCGGTGCAGCTGCTATGAGCCTGTCCAGCTTCTGCGTTGTGACCAACGCCCTACGGCTGAATCTCTTTAAGCTGCATGATGCCAGCCGGGATAAAAAACGTGACCTTGTTTCCATTTCCTTGGAAACTGCAAAAATACAACCAAAAAAGGAGCAAGAAATTATGGAAAAGACGCTGACCATCGAAGGCATGATGTGTACCCACTGTGAGGCCCGTGTGAAAAAGGCCCTGGAAGCGTTAGAGAACGTGACCCAGGCTCAGGTCAGCCACGAGAAGGGGACCGCTGTTGTTACGCTCTCTGCGGATGTGCCCAACGATACGTTGAAGCAGGCTGTGGAAGCTCAGGACTATCCTGTTACTAGGATTCAGTAAGCTGAGCAGAAGGACAATATAACATGAGAAAAAGCTGGAAAGCCTATGGGGAGATCCCCTAGGTCTTCCAGCTTTTTTGTGCTCTGGAACAGGCGGAGACAGCAACGAGATCACTCCATGCCTGCGTATTTTTTGATCGCCTTAAAGGAGGTGTCACTAATGACATGCTCCATCTTACAGGCGTCCTCTGCGGCAGTGTTTTCATCCACACCCAGGCTGACTAAGAAGCGGGTGAGCATGGTGTGCTTTTCATAGATGTTTTCGGCCACTGCCCGTCCTGCATCGGTCAGCTCTAGGTGACCGCTTTTATCCATGGTCACATAGCCGCCGGTCTTCAGCAGGCCGATGGCACGGCTGACACTGGGCTTGGAAAACCCCATATATTCGCTCACATCTACAGAACGCACATATTTGCCGGTCTTTGAAAGAACGAGGATGGTTTCCAGATACATCTCTCCGGATTCTTGTAAATGCATAGTTGGACCGTCCTTTCCACTCCACTAGGTGGTATATTACTAATAAAATACCATAATTCAGGCTCATTTTCAAGAGGCACACATAGGAGGGGTTAGTGTTAGATTTCGTGAGTTTGCATACACTAACGATTAGCCTGTGCAAATGTTTTGTCAAAAGACACAAAAAGTGAAAGCCTGCAAAATTTATAATTGACAACTTAGTAACAAGGCTGTAATATATCACTGGTTAGCGAGCGCTAAGATTCTTTTTAATGTAAGTAATTCGTGCTGCCGACGAGGTGTTTTACAAGACTTTTACGAAACAGGAGGTGGACGCAATGATGCCGTTGATTTTAGCCGCAGCGGGAGAAACGAACACGATCCGCAAGGTAAGTGGCAACCCTGAGGTAAAAAAGCACCTGGAAGACCTTGGCTTTGTTGTCGGGGGAGAGGTTACTGTCGTTTCTGCCATTGGTGGAAACCTCATTGTCAACGTAAAGGAATCCCGTATTGCTATCAGTCGCGAGATGGCCGGGAAAATCATGGTGTAAAGGAGGCGAAGAGATATGAACACGCTGAAGCAGGTAAAAATCGATTCTACCGTGCGGGTAGTCAAGCTCCATGGCGAGGGCGCTGTGAAACGCCGGATCATGGACATGGGTATCACCAAGGGCGCCGAGATCTTTGTTCGTAAGGTCGCACCCCTGGGAGATCCTATCGAGATCACAGTCCGTGGCTATGAGTTGTCTCTGCGGAAGGCAGATGCAGAGATGATCGAGGTCGAGTAACACGCGATTCGCAGCAAGAAACAGTGGGAAGATTTTTCCCGCTTTTTTCCGCCCTACAGGTTAGGGGATACTAATTAGGAAAGCCTAACTTGTGCAGAATTTGGGACAAAGGAGAGAAGACATGGAGAGAGAGTTGAAGATTGCTCTGGCGGGCAATCCTAACTGTGGTAAAACCACGTTGTTCAACGCCCTGACTGGCTCCAACCAGTTCGTCGGTAACTGGCCCGGTGTTACGGTGGAGAAGAAGGAAGGCAAGCTGAAGGGACACAAGAACGTCATCGTCATGGACTTGCCTGGCATTTATTCTCTGTCCCCCTACACCCTGGAAGAGGTCGTGGCCCGGAACTATCTGATCGGGGAGCGCCCCGACGCCATTCTGAATATCATCGATGGTACCAACCTGGAGCGTAACTTGTATCTTACCACGCAGCTGGTAGAGCTGGGCATCCCCGTGGTCATTGCCGTGAACATGATGGACGTGGTGAAGAAAAATGGCGATAAGATCGACATCAAGGAGCTGTCCCGTGAGCTAGGCTGTGAAGTCTATGAGATCTCTGCTCTAAAGGGCACCGGCATCATGGACGCTGCCAACGCTGCCGTGGCTGCCTGCACCTCCACAAAGACCGTTCCCCAGCATACCTTTGCTGGCCCCGTTGAGCACGCCCTGGCGCACATTGAAGAGGCTGTTGTCCACAATATGCCAGAGGAGCAGCAGCGTTGGTACGCCATTAAGGTTTTCGAGCGCGACGACAAAGTGCTGGCCCAGCTGAATATTCCCAAGGCCGTTCTGGACCATGTGGAGAATGATATCCAGGCTGCTGAGACCGAGCTGGATGATGACGCTGAAAGCATCATCACCAACGAGCGTTATGTGTACATCGCTTCTATCCTGAAGGGTTGCTACAAGAAAAAGCAGACCAGCGGGATGACTGTTTCCGATAAGATCGACCGTGTTGTCACCAATCGCTTCGCTGCCCTGCCTATTTTCGCTGCTGTCATGGTTCTGGTGTATTTCATCTCTGTGACGACCGTCGGTGGCTGGGTCACTGACTGGACCAATGATGGCCTGTTCGGTGATGGCTTCCATCTCTTCGGGATGGGTACCAGTGAGTACGAAGATGCCATCAACGAGTACGCAGAAGAGAATGTGTGGACCGATGAAATGATCTCCACCGTGCAGGATGCTGTTGACGCTGGCGTCATTGGCGCTGATGCCCTGCTGGCTGACATCGAAGATGGTGATTTCGCGACCTTCGATGAGGATTATGGCTCCTATGCCGACTCCTTGGCTGAGGCTGGCTATGACATTTCTGCCATTTACGACGCCGGTATGGAAGATGCCCCTGATACCTCTGAGTTTGGTACTTGGGTCCCCGGTATCCCTGTTTTGGCCGAGAATGCTCTGAACGCAGTCGGTTGCGCTGACTGGCTCCAGGGTCTGATCCTGGACGGCATTATCGGCGGCGTGGGCGCCGTCCTTGGCTTCGTGCCTCAGATGCTGGTCCTGTTCATCTTCTTGGGCTTCCTGGAAGCCTGCGGCTACATGGCCCGTGTTGCTTTCGTCATGGACCGTATCTTCCGCCGCTTTGGTTTGTCCGGTAAGTCCTTCATCCCCATGCTGATCGGCAGTGGATGCGGCGTGCCTGGCATCATGGCTTCCCGTACCATCGAAAACGAGCGTGACCGCCGTATGACGGTCATGGTTACGACCTTCATTCCCTGCGGCGCTAAGATGCCTATCATCGCTTTGATCGCTGCGGCCCTGTTCGGTGGCGCTTGGTGGGTGGCTCCCAGTGCTTACTTCCTGGGCATCGCTGCCATCATCATCTCCGGTATCATGCTGAAGAAGACCAAGATGTTCAGTGGCGATCCCGCTCCCTTCGTTATGGAGCTGCCTGCTTACCACTGGCCTACCGTCAGCAACGTTCTGCGTTCCATGTGGGAGCGTGGCTGGTCTTTCATCAAGCGTGCCGGTACCATCATCCTGCTCTCCTCCATCATCATCTGGGCTGGTTCCAGCTTCGGTGTTGTGGACGGTGCGTTCCTGTTTGATCCTGAGATGGATCTGGGCGACAGCATCCTGGGCATCATCGGCGGCGCTATCTGCTGGATCTTCTCCCCCTTGGGCTTCGGCAACATCAAGGCTACCGTGGCTACCATCATGGGCCTGGTCGCTAAGGAAGAGGTCGTCGGCGTCTTCGGTGTTCTGGACTTTGAGGGCCTGACTCCCTTGGCTGGTTATGCTTTCCTGGCTTTCAACCTGCTGTGCGCTCCCTGCTTTGCTGCTATGGGCGCCATCCGCAGAGAGATGAACTCTGCTAAGTGGTTCTGGTTCGCTGTGGGCTATCAGTGTGGTTTCGCTTACATCGTGTCCCTCATCATCTATCAGCTGGGTTTGCTCTTCTCCGGCAGCGTGAATGTGATTGGCCTGATCTTCGCCGTTCTCTTCATCGTACTGATCGTGATGCAGCTTGTCCGCCCCTATAAAGAAGCTAACACCTTGCGTACCAACACTAAGGCGAAGTCTTCTGTGGGCTGACTAGACAAGACACACTTCCTTATACTATAATAACAATACGACAGGAGGGATCTCTATGTTACAATTTCTCGCCAACAATGGCGGCACCATTCTTGTGTCGGTCGTTCTCGCGGTGATCGTTGTGGCGGTGGCTCGCTATATGATCCGCCAGAAAAAGCAGGGGAACTCCTCCTGCGGTTGCGGCTGTGAGCACTGCTCCAGCCATTGCCATACCAAACATTGACACCTTTCCTTGCTGAAACCGTGTGTCCTAATCACGCCAAGCCGGTCTGTCCTTTTGGGATGGGTCGGCTTGGTGTTTTTTGGTGCCAAGGAACGTGAATTTTTTCTCTGCCAGGGATGGGAAAGAAATCTTGAATTTCCAAGGCCTTCGGCGTATAATAAACTGTATTTTATAGTTCGGCGCACCTGCGCCTGTTTGAGTGAGGAGGAAGGGCCTATGGCTATTACGCTACAACAGTATCTTGACTCCCTTCAGGGGAAACGAGTCGCCGTCATCGGCATTGGGGTATCCAATACCCCGCTCATCAAAACCTTGCTGCGGGCTGGGATCGATGTCACTGCCTGTGATAAGAATCCCAGGGAGAAGTTCAGGGGACTGGCGGAAGAATTGGAGACCATGGGCGCCATTCTTCACCTGGGTGAGACATATCTGGATGGCTTGGATCAAGATATTATCTTCCGCTCTCCTGGTATTCGGCCGGATATTCCGCCCTTCCTGGCGGCCATTGAGAAGGGGAGCGTGCTGACCTCGGAGATGGAAGTTTTCTTCCAGGTTTGCCCCTGTAAGATCATCGCGGTGACTGGAAGCGATGGAAAGACCACTACCACCACCCTGATTTCAGAGATGCTGAAAAACGCTGGGTATACCGTCCACCTGGGCGGCAACATTGGCAAACCGCTGCTGTCGGAAGCAGGGGAGATGCGCCCAGAGGACGTGGCGGTATTGGAGCTGTCTTCCTTCCAGCTTATGACGCTCCAAGCCAGCCCGGACATTGCGGTGTTTACCAATCTTTCTCCCAACCATCTGGACATCCATAAGTCCATGGAGGAGTACGCCCAGGCCAAAGAGAATATTTTCTCCCATCAGACAAAGAGTGGTATTGCCATCTTCAACCGGGACAATGCACTGACCAACGAAATGGCTGGCCGCGCTCCAGGCAAAGTGCTGAAATTCAGCCGCCAGACGACATTGGCCGAGGGGACCTATGTGGAGAACGGCAAGATCGTTGTGGCTGGGAACGGTCAAAAGCGCACACTGTTTGCCACCGACCGCATCCTCATCCCAGGCCAGCACAACGTAGAAAACTACCTGGCTGCCATCGCTGCGGTTCAGGGTATGGTCCCCGATGATGTCATCCTACACACGGCTGAGACATTTCCAGGTGTGGAGCACCGCATCGAGCTGGTGCGGACGCTGAACGGGGTGCGCTATTACAACGACTCCATTGCCTCCAGCCCCACCCGGACCATTGCTGGGCTTCATTCCTTCCACCAGAAGGTCATTCTGATTGCCGGCGGCTATGATAAAAAGATCCCCTTTGAAGTCCTGGGGAAGGAAGTGCAGGATCACGTCAAGACGTTGGTCCTCACCGGTCACACCGCCGAAAAGATTCAAAAAGCAGTGATCGAGTCTGAGGGCTATCAAGCTGGTCATCCGGCCATTCTTATGGAACCGGACTTTAAGCAGGCGGTTTTGAAGGCATCCCAAGCAGCGGAAGAGGGCGATGTCGTCATTCTCTCTCCGGCCTGCGCTTCCTTCGACCATTTCAAGAACTTTGCCCAGCGTGGCCAGACCTTTAAGGCCATCGTGAACGAACTGTAAGGAGGGTCTATGGATATTCGCGCAAGTCTGGCTGCGCTCAGCGCTAGCTCAGGTCCTTCTGGGCGGGAGCAGCAAACGCTGGAACAGGCCATGGAGCTGCTGCGGCCACTGGTGGATGAAGTCAGCCGAGATTGCTTTGGCAACCTCATCGGTGTCCGCCGCTGCGGCAAGGAAAACGCCAAGCGTGTGGTGCTGGACGCCCATCTAGATGAGGTAGGTTTGGTCATTACCGGAGCCAAGGACGGTTTTCTGCGCTTCCGCTCGGTGGGTGGTATCGACCCTAGAATGCTACCGGATCGGGAAGTGACCATCCTCTCTGACCCGCCCCGCTTCGGTTTGGTGGCTGTGCTGCCGCCCCATATGCAGAGGGCGGGAGATGCCAACAAGAGCGTGCCTATGTCCGACCTGTACATCGATGCAGGTCTGACACAAGAGGAAGGGGAAATGCTGATCGGGACCTTTGTTGTGACCCGCGGCCCTTTCCGGCCTTTACTAGGCGAGGTGGTCAGCGGTAAGGCGATGGATGACCGGGCGGGGTTTGTGACTCTGCTGCGGACGGCGGAGCTATTGAAAGGGATTCCTTTGGATGTAGATCTCTATATCCTAGGCAGTAGCCGGGAGGAGGTCAACGGAGGTGGCGCGGTGGTCCATTCTTTTACGGTGGCCCCCCACTGCTTCATTGCTGTAGATGTGACCCACGCCCGCACCCCAGATGGACCCAAAGACGAAACATTTCCCGCTGGGAAGGGGACCGTCATCGGGATCGGTTCCAACATCACTCGCTGGATCAGTCAGCGTTTTATGGACAAAGCCAACGAACTGGATCTGCCTTGGGATTTGGATGTGATGCCTGGTCACAGCGGGACCAACGCCTGGCGGGTCCAGATCGCTCGTGAGGGGATCGCCACCGGCGTGCTGTCTCTTCCACTGAAATACATGCACAGCCCGGTCGAGACGCTGGACCTGCGGGACTTGGAGATCTCCGCTCAGTTGCTTGCTGCGTTTGTTAAGGACCTGGCCAAGGAAGGAGGGGAGTTCCTTGCTGATTGATACGTTAAAAACCCTCTGTGCTCTGCCTGGTGTCTCCGGCGGAGAGGACGCTGTGCGGGACTATCTGCGTGAGCTGGCGGCTCCCCACGCCGACAGCATCCGGGTGGATGCCATCGGAAACCTTATCATTGAGAAAAAGGGCCGTATCCCCGGCAGTAAAAAGCTCATGCTGGCTGCGCACATGGACGAGGTTGGCTTGATGATCCGTGCCATCACCGATGACGGCTATCTCAAGTTCGATACCGTCGGTGGTATTGACCGCCGTGTTTTGATCGGCAAACCGGTTCTGGTAGGCCCCAAGAAAGTTCCCGGCGTGATTGGCCTGAAAGCCTATCACCTGACCAGCCGGGAGGAGGAAAAGACAGTCCCAAAACTCAAGGATTTTTACATCGACATCGGGGCCGAGGACAAAGAAACGGCGGAAGACCTAGTCTACCGGGGCGACTTGGTGGTGTTTGATACCGATATTTTGGAGTTTGGCCATGGATTCTTAAAGGCCAAGGCCATTGACGACCGAATTGGCTGCGCTGTCATGGCGGAGCTATTACAGGAACCCCTGCCCATGGACTGTACCTTTGTCTTTACCGTGCAAGAAGAAGTAGGCACCCGCGGAGCCTTTGGTGCCGCATTCTCTGTGACGCCGGACATTGCCTTGGTCCTGGAGGGCACGACGGCCGCCGACTTACCTGATATGCCACCCCACAAACGAGTGTGTGCCCCTGGTAAAGGACCGGTTGTGCCCTACATGGACGGTGGGACGGTCTACGACCGGGAATTTTTTGAGCTGCTACGTTCCCTGGCCGAGCAGGGGAGAATTCCCTGGCAAACCAAAGAGTATCTCTCCGGCGGCACGGATGCCTCTGCCATCCAGCGGAGCAAGGCCGGTGTGCGCGTGGCCGGCATTGCGGCCGCCGTGCGCTACCTGCACACACCCTCCAGCGTGGCGTCCTTAGAAGATTGTAATCATATGCTGGCCTTAGCCCGCCGCTTCTTGCAGGCCGTGGCCACCATGGCCTGAAGGAAGGAGTGACCGACATGGATTATCTGTCTGTGATCGAAATGATGAACGCCTGCCACGGACCCTCCGGGGACGAGAGTCAAATCGCTGCTACGTTAAAGCGGCTAGCTGAGCCCTACGCCGATGAGTGTTGGGTAGATACTCTGGGAAATCTGATCGTCCACAAAAAGGGGAACGGCCCTAAAGTCATGTTCGCTGCCCACATGGATTCTATTGGACTGATTGTGACTCATATCGATGAGAAAGGCTATCTCTCCTTTGGTAAGTTGGGCGGCATCCGTCCGGAGAGTATTCTGCATACGCCCTTCCGCTTTAAGAATGGTGTGTCCGGCGTGGTTTCTTTGCGTCGGAATGTTTCGGTCAAAGATATGACGCTGAACGATCTCTACTTAGACATCGGGGCAAAAAATGAGGCCCATGCCAGACGACTCATCCAAATTGGCGACACAGCCGTTTCTAAGATGCCTGCCTTTACCACGGAGTCCCGTTTGGTTTCTCCGTATCTGGACAATCGCATCTCCTGCGCGGTCATGCTGGATGCCATGAGCCATATCCGGGAGTATACCAATGACCTCTATTTTGTTTTTACTGTTCAGAAAGAGTTGGGCTTGCGCGGGAGCAAACCCGCTGCCTACGGCATCGATCCAGACTATGGCATTGCGGTGGACGTGACCGCGGCAGAAGAGTTGGATGATACCCACCGCGGCAGTACGGTTTTGGGTGGTGGTGCTGCCATTAAGATTATGGACAGCTCTGTGATCTGTCACCCGAATATAGTAAAAATACTGGAAGAACTAGGCCTGTCAAGTAAAATTCCTTGTCAGAAAGATGTGCTCATAGCCGGGGGAACGGACGCCGGAGCGATTCACGTCAGCCGGGGAGGTGTACAGACAGGTGGGATTTCGATCCCGTGCCGCTATATTCATTCTCCAGTGGAGATGGTCTCTCTGGAAGATGTCTCCGCCGCTGTCCGCCTGATGACGGCTTTTGCAGAGAAAAAACTAGAAATTACAAAGGATGTAATGTGATATGCCTTTACAGATCAGCGAGAGAGTTCGCGCCATTGGTGCGCAAGCTCAGGCAGCCCTGACCGAACAGTTTGCCCGCATCGACGAGATCGCGGAGTATAACACCCAAAAAGTCCTCTCAGCCTTCCAAAATCATAAGGTCGCAGAAGCTTATTTTCAGGGGACCACAGGCTATGGCTACGATGACATCGGGCGGGAAGCGCTCGGAGAAATTTACGCCGATATTTTTGGAACAGAGGACGCTATGGTCCGCATCAATTTTGTCAATGGCACCCATGCGATTTCCTGCGCCTTATACGGCGTACTGCGTCCCGGAGATGTGCTGGTTTCTGCCATCGGCGCACCCTATGATACATTGCAGGGTGTCATTGGTATTACAGGGGACGGGAATGGCTCTCTCAAAGAATTTGGTGTAACCTATCGTCAGGTAGACCTGACTCCGGAGGATACCCCCGACTTGCCTGGCATTGTGCAGGCGGTGCAGGAGGCGCATGTGAAGGCAGTCCTCATCCAGCGCTCCCGTGGATATGCGACGAGGGCCTCTCTCTCCGTGAAGGCCATCGGCGAGATCATCCGAGCCATTCGTTCGGTGAATCCCACCGTCTATATCCTGGTCGATAACTGCTATGGGGAGTTCGTGGAGAAAATCGAGCCGCCACAGGTTGGTGCAGACCTTATCATGGGTTCTCTCATCAAAAATCCTGGCGGTGGTTTGGCTCCGATGGGCGGCTATATCGCCGGTCGGAAAGACCTGGTGGAGAGTGCGGCTATGCGAATGACCGTCCCCGGCATCGGCCGGGAGTGCGGTGCTTCCCTAGGAAATAATCGGGCACTGTATCAGGGCTTGTTCCTGGCTCCCCATACCGTTGCTCAGGCGACGAAAACGGCTGTGTTTGCGGCAAAGGTTATGGAGCTGATGGGCTATCGGGCAGACCCGGCCTCTCAGGACATTCGTCACGATATTATTCAGATGATCCACTTGGAAAAGCCAGAAGCCGTAGAACGGTTCTGCAAAGGTATCCAGTCCGGGGCCCCAGTGGATTCCTACGTGACCCCTGTTCCCTGGGATATGCCGGGGTATGATTGCCCGGTCATCATGGCAGCGGGAGCCTTTATTCAGGGTGCCTCCATCGAGTTATCTGCTGACGCGCCCATGCGGCCACCTTACACGGTCTATATGCAGGGCGGCTTGACCTATGAGTCCGGTAAGCTAGGTATCTTGCTGGCGGCGGAGGAGCTGCTGCGGTAAGACATTGATTTTTGGAAGGGGAGAAGGACCATGGAGCCATCCAAACGGGCAGAAGAGCTACGAACCCTGCTCAATCACCACAGCGATCTCTACTACAACCAGGACGCTCCCACCATTTCAGACCAGGAATACGACGCCCTTATGCGGGAACTCAAAGCAATCGAAGCGGAGTACCCAGAGCTGATCACGCCAGATTCCCCCACGCAGAAAGTGGGGGGGAGCGCCAAGCGCACCGCTGGGGTCCTAGTGGCCCATCGGGTGCCCATGCTGTCTATGCAGGATCTCTTTACTAAGGAAGAGGTAGACCACTTTGTCGACGATTGCCGGGAGAAGCTGGGGGAGGAGATCACCTTCCTGGTGGAGACGAAGATCGACGGCCTTTCCATGGCATTGCGCTATGAAAATGGCAAGCTTGTCACGGCCATTACCCGTGGGGATGGCCGGAATTTCGGGGAAGATGTGACGGCCAACGCAAAAGTCATTGATGATGTTGCAGTTAAACTCAAGCACCCCATTGAATATCTGGAACTGCGCGGCGAAGTCTATATGACAAATGCGGCCTTTGATGCTGTCAATGAACGCCAGGAATTGCTGGGGAAAAAGACCTTTGCTAACCCACGCAACTGCGCGGCGGGTACACTGCGCCAGCTGGATGCTTCTGTGACAAAGGAACGCAAGCTCTCCTTTTTTGTGTTTAATGTTCAAGATATACGCGGCAAAACCTTAGAAACCCACGAGGAAGCGTATCGCTATTTGGAGAACTGTGGTGTGACTGTCATTGCCCACTGGTATCTCTGCAAGACCAAAGAGGATATCTGGAAGGCTATTGAAGCGATTGGAGAGATGCGCGGCACCTTGCCCTATGACATCGACGGAGCTGTCATCAAAGTCAATGAACTAGCACGGCGAGCACAGTTGAAAGATACCGCTAAAAATGCCGGGTACCAGGTGGCCTACAAATATCCCCCGGAGCGCAAAGAGACGAAGCTCTTACAGATCGAGCTTTCCGTTGGCCGGACGGGAAAGATCACCCCTACGGCGATTTTTGAACCGGTCCGTCTCTGCGGCACGACGGTGTCCCGCTGTACCCTTCATAATCAGGATTTCATCACGAACTTGGACATTCGTAACGGTTCTACACTGCTCATTGAAAAGTCCGGCGAAGTCATTCCAAAATGCGTTGGGGTGGTTCCGGAGAAGCAGCCGGCAGGGAAGCCAGTATTTCAAATCCCCATGGTATGCCCTGTCTGTGGTTCGCCTGCTGTGCGGGTTGAGGATACGGCGGATATAAAATGTGTCAATCTGAATTGTCCTGCCCAGTTAGAGCGCCTCATCGACCATTTTGTGGGGCGCAGTGCCATGGATATCAAGGGATTTGGGGCGGTTTATGTTCACGATTTGATTGAAAAAGGATATTTGACCGATGTAGCAGATATTTTTACTCTGTCTCAGCATCGAGAGGCGCTGATCGAGCAGGGGATCATTGGCAAGGAGAAAAACACGGACAAACTCTTAGCTGCCATTGAGAAAGCAAAGAAAAATACACCGGACCGTTTGCTAACGGGTCTTGGCATCTCAAACGTCGGAAAATCTGCAGCACAGGCGTTAATGAATCATTTCGGGACCTTTGACTCCCTGGCTACTGCCAGCGAAGAGGATATGGTGGCGGTCAATGACATTGGCCCTATTTCTGCTCATTGTGTCTATGAATATTTCCGTCAGACCCATAACCAGCAGGTGGTGCAAAAACTCAAAGCAGCCGGTGTGAATATGGAGCAAGAGATTGTTACAGCTCCCAAAGAGGGCCTGCCCCTGTCCGGCCAGACGGTGGTTATCACCGGCACGCTGCCGGATATGAGCAGGGAAGAGGCCGCCCAACTCATCCAGGCAAACGGCGGAAAGGTGACAGGTAGTGTCTCCAAAAAGACTACATTCCTGCTGGCCGGAGAGAACGCAGGAAGCAAGCAAACCAAAGCTGAGACGCTGGGTATTCCCATCCTGACTCTGGAAGAGCTACAAACAAAGCTCAGCCAGGAAACAGACGAATAACTGTGTAAACAAGCAACAACATCCCTCAAGACCACAGAAAAAAGTGGCCGAGGGATGTTGTTTTTCTTGACTTTTTGGTGTAAGGGTATATACTATCTATAATTGAGCAATTATTCAAGTGTAAAGGGGATGGAGCTATGCACGACTATGACCACAGCGAACAGAAACATATCGTACCGACTGAGGAAATGCTCAGTGATTTGGCTGAGCTGTATAAAATTTTTGGGGACAGCACCCGTATCAAAATTTTATATGCACTGTTTGAAAATGAAAAAGGTGTGGGGGACATTGCCCAACAACTTGGCATGACTATGTCCGCCATTTCCCACCAGCTGCGCATCTTAAAACAGGCCCGCCTAGTCAAAGCCCGTCGGGAGGGGAAGATGGTCTACTACGCCCTAGGCGATGACCATGTCCGCACGATCTTTGCCCAAGGTTTGGATCACATTTTGGAGTGATCTCAGTCGGTTCTTTTCTTCACATGGGCCAGCGGATTGGCGTCGATAGCCTGCTTTCGGTTGGCGTCAGAGATGTGGGTATAGATCTGTGTGGTACCAAGATTTTCGTGCCCCAGTACATCTTGTAAGGTCCGAATATCAACGCCATGATCCAGCATCAGTGTGGCGGCGGTATGACGGAGCTTATGGGGGGAATATTTGGGGTCTAGTCCGGCTTGCAGCACGGCTTTGTGGACGATGTTTTCCACGGCCCGTGTTGTGAGCCGCGTTTTATTTCTGGAGACGAAGAGGGCATCTTTGTGTCGAGGGTCATCTTTTGGGTCGGGCCGAACAGCCATATAAGCCTCTAACGCACCTAGACAGGCTTCGTTCAAATAGAGCTGACGCTCTTTATTGCCTTTGCCTAACACTCGAATCGTATCATCCCGGACATCCTGAACATTCAGCCCAACCAGTTCGCCGACCCGCAGACCGCAGTTTAGGAAGATCGTCAAGATACAATAATCCCGCAATTCATTGGGGCCGGAGACGGCCTCCAACAGCTGAAGACTCTCTGTCAGCGAGAGATAGCGCGGCAGGGATTTCCGCATCTTGGGGTTATTCAGCGCCTGGGTAGGGTCGGCCGTCATCACGCGAGCATGGACGCAGAGATAATTGTAAAATGAACGAATGGAAGCGCATTTTCTAGCACGGGTCGTGGATTCGGCCTTGCCGAACGCACCGCCGCCAGTAAGAAACGTCAGAAACCCGTAAATCTCAGACAGTTGGGTTTTTGAAACAAAGTCCAAGTCCACATCTAAAATCGAGATTTCCTGAAACGGAACATCAGCAAGATCTGGATTGCGTGTCATCTTTAGGTAACGGAAGAAGCCGCGCAGGTCTAAAAAGTATTCATCCACAGTCTGCGCAGAGTGTGAGAGAATGGATTCGTGGTAATTGAGAAATTCCCGTAAAATGGGAGGAGATTCTTTCCAGTAATCAGCCATTTGAGAGAGGTGTCCTTTCTGAGATGCACCAACTTCGCAAAATCTACATTATGCGAAGTTGGTGTTGGTAAAACGTATGCTCCCCCTGGGAGCATACGAACTGAAATTGGCTTTATTATAGCGAAGAAATGATCAAATTGCAAGTGTTATGCCGACACCAATGATGCCAGTAAAATATCCAACAGGTTCAGCACAACAGTCCGGTCCAAAAAAATGCACAGCGCCAGCGGCCCGCAGCAAACTGCGCTGCCTAAGAGCAACTGGGCGCGTCCAGGTGTTTGCGCGGCGGCTCTCAGCAATCCAAGGTAGCCGATCACAAAAAATATAGGGACGGCCAACAGACAAGTTGGCCCAAACAAAACACCGGCCCATAAGAATCCATGGGACGCAACGCCTCTAGCAACTATTTGCACAACATACCCCAAAAACATGCCCCGCAGAAAAAACACCCCTGGCAGCGTCAACCATGCCATCGGTAAACAGCCTAGGATCAGTGCTGCCATTGGCCATCGAAAGACGGCCCAGAGTTCTCGCCAGAGTGCAGGACGTGTTTGAGAGCTCAATGCTTGCTGAAGAAGATTTCCTAAATTGCTAGGTGCTAATTTTCCAGCTAAAATACATCCGACAGCGGCTCCAGTCAAAAATGCTGCGACAAGGATCAATAGTGCTGCGTCTCGTCCCTTTTTCCGGGTTTCTTGTTTTGGTTTGTCAGCGATTTTGTGATGGGCGTGATGAGCTACCTTGCTCATGCCTTTTTCTTTTTTCGTTTCTTAGGCTTTCCTAACAACCCGGCTAGACAGCCCCCAGCCAGCGTCATGAGCAGGATGCCAATAAACTGTTCATGAAAACCATCCATCCCAGACGTGGCAAGGCAGACTAGGACCAGCACCAAGCAGATCAGCGCCCCGGCCCCGCAGCCTAGCAGAAAGGAACCGCCACTCCCCTTCTTCACAGCGACCCGCCCGCCGACCAGAGCACACAGCCCCGCAGCGATGGTGAGCAGGATCCCAGCCGTGACTACCGGTACAGAGCCGCTCCAGACCAGCACAGAAATGAGCAGGGTCAGCAACAACAGGAGCAAGACCCCAAGGCCTCCGCCCAATAAGATGGCCAAGGCAAGGCCCGCCCCCTGTCCCGCCGCAGGTTTTGCGGCGGCTTCCCCATTCTTTGCCATAGGAAAATCCCTCCCCGTAAAGAATCTGTTGGATTCTATGCGGAGAGGGATCTCTCTATGACAGGATTCAGTTGGCGGCCTGATCCACCGCTGCGCCCTTATTCATGATGGCCCAGGTAGCATATTCCAGGCGAACACGGTCGGCGCCAGTCTCGATGACGATGGTCTTTTCCTTCACGGCACAGACGTTACCAACGATACCGTCGATCATGGTAACGGGATCGCCGGGGTTCAGGGACCGCTTCATCTCTTCCTGTTCCTTTTTGCGCTGCTTCTCAGGGCGCATTTTCAGGAAGTAGAAAATGGCGATGTAGAACACGATCAGGACGATAATCAGAATTTCCATTTTCAAGGTGTATTCCCTCCGCTGCAAAATGAATTTTCTCTTTATTATAAAAGAAATTTTGTGATTTGACAAGCCCTTTTTTCAAAAGCTGAACAGAGCATTTCAGAACTTAAATTTTTGCTCCAAGGCGCTCCTTATACTCGTGATAAAACTCTGTAAATCGCCCTTCCTCCAATGCCTGGCGAATTTTCACCATCAGTTCGTTATAGAAGTGCAGATTATGTATCACGGCCAGACGCATGCCCAGCATTTCCCCTGCCGCGAACAGATGGCGTAGGTAGGCACGAGAGAAGGAGCGGCAGGCCGGGCAATCACACGCAGGATCAATGGGACGGTCGTCGTTTTTATACTTCTCGTTCTTGATGTTCATCGCCCCCTGCCAGGTGTAGAGCTTCCCGTGGCGGGCGTTTCGGGCGGGCAGGACACAGTCGAACATATCTACGCCTCGTGCAACGGCTTCCAGAATATTGACCGGTGTTCCAACCCCCATGAGGTAGCGTGGCTTATCCGTGGGCATGTATGGCTCTACGGCGTCGATGATCTCATACATCGTTTCTGCTGGCTCCCCTACTGCCAGGCCACCGATGGCATAGCCGTCACAGTCCAGCTTAGCGATCTCCTTCATGTGCCATACCCGTAGATCTGGGACGATACCACCCTGGTTGATCCCAAAGAGTTGCTGCTGGGGATTGACCGTGTCCGGAAGAGTGTTTAGTCGGTCGTGCTCTACTTTACAGCGCTGTAACCAGCGCAGGGTACGCTCACAGGATTGCTTTACATAGTCATATGGTGCAGGATTTTCCACGCACTCGTCGAAAGCCATGGCAATGTCAGAGCCGAGATTCGACTGGATCTGCATACTCTCCTCAGGCCCCATGAAGATGCGTCGCCCATCAATATGGGAGGCGAAGGTCACGCCCTCCTCCTTGATCTTCCGCAGGCTGGCAAGGGAAAACACTTGAAAGCCACCGCTGTCCGTCAGGATGGGGCCATCCCAGCCCATAAACTTGTGTAGGCCGCCCAGGGCCTTCACCGTCTCGTCGCCAGGGCGGAGGTGCAGGTGGTAGGTATTGCTCAGCTCGATCTGGCAGCCCACATTTTTCAAATCCAACGCCGAAACGCCGCCCTTGATGGCCGCGGAGGTGCCGACGTTCATAAAGACCGGCGTCTGTACCTCACCGCCGTGGGCGCAGGTGAACACGCCCCGCCGCGCCTTGCCCTGTTTTTTGATAACTTTGAACATTTATGCCTCCTCCATATCATCCAGCGCCTTCTCCGCCGTGCGGCGGGAGCCCCGCAGCCATACCAGGTCGCCGCGCTGGATCACGAAATTCACATCGGGTCCGATAATGGGCAGCAGGTTCCGCTGTAACCCCAGGATCATGCAGTCATAGTTCTCGCGGATGCCGCTGTCCTTTATGCTGCGCCCGTCAAGGGAGTCGCCCTTATCAACGTGCAGCGCGTAGGAATACAGGCTGCCCTCCGCCTTGCTCTCGGAGCCGATATACTCCCTGAGCGTCGGAGCATCGGCGCTCTCCTCAAGGCCGAGGCTGAGACGCAGCGTACGCAGGTTCTCGCGCTCGCCGACGACATAGATCGTGTCCCCGGCGGCAAGCGCCGTGTTCCCGGCGGGCATGTTCTTTCTGCGCTTACCGTGGACAAACTTTATAACATTGACGCCGAAGCGACGACCCCAGCCGAGATCCTTGAGGCTCTGTCCGGTAAAGCCGGCAGGCAGAGAGAAGGAATCCACGCAGAGCTTTTCATCGAGCCACTGCTCATATTCGCCGCTGTCGGAGAAATGTTGGAGCTGGCGCTCATTGAGGTTCGTAAGGAAGCGCGCTTCAACATTGAGGTATGCCGAGGCAAGCCAGCCCATGCGCGAGGCGAGCAGCAGCGCCGCGACTATGACCGGCAGCAGCCACGCGCTGCCGATACCGGCGATGTTCCGAAGCGGAATGAATGCGATGAGGGCGATGAGCAGTATCCTTATCCCGGACAACGCCATGAGCGGCAGGCGGAAGCTGCGCTTCTTCATCCACAGCACCGTATACTGCGGGGAGCGCGTATCGAGCATGGGGCGGATAAACAGCGCCATGCCGAGATAGATGACCGCAAGAGTGACGGCCTTCGAGGCAGACGCAGATGGCAGCGCGGTCTCGAGCAGCGGCAGCAGCCAGTACCGGCCGATGATGCCAATGCCCGCCATTATGACGCCGTAGAGCGCGACAGTGCGGATATAACGGCTGAGGAAAGCGGACCAGTCGCTGTCCTGCTCCTTCTCGCTCTGCTCCTCATCGGTGTAGCGCTCGAGCTTCTGGGTCAGCTTCTCGGGCAGGATTTTTACGACAAAGGCATAGATATTATCGCTGTGCTTGATGAAGAATGGCGTTGTCAGCGTCGTGATGACGGAGACGGCGATGATGATAGGATAGATGTAGTCCGCAATCACGCCGAGGGACAGGCCAAGGCTCGCTATGATAAAGGCAAATTCACCGATCTGCGCAAGCGAGCAGCCGCAGTGAACAGCATTCTTCAGACTCTGCCCGGAGAGCAGCACCCCCATCGAGGAGAAGAACAGCTTGCCGACGATGGTAACAAGGGTGAGAACAAGGATCGGGACGATATACTTCACGACCATAGCGGGGTCAAGCATCATGCCGACCGAGATGAAGAACACTGCGCCGAAGAGATCCTTTACCCCCTGCGTCAGATGCTCCACGCGCTCGGCATGTACCGTGCCCGCAAGCAGCGAGCCTGCGAGGAAGGCGCCGAGAGCCGAGGAGAAGCCGAGGGCATCGGCCAGGAGCACCATACCGAAGCACAGGCCGAGGGAGACGACCAGCAGAGTCTCATCGCTCATAAGAGGCGAAGCCTTGTTGAGCAGCGTCGGCAGCAGGTAGATGCCGAGGATGAGCCAGAGCGCGAGATACAGCACCAGCATGCCAAGCTTCAGCGCAAGCGCCATACCGGAGATACCCTGCCCGACGGAGATGGTCGAGAGGATTATCATCATGAATATTCCCGCGATGTCCTCAATGACCAGTGTGCCGAACACGAGTTGGGCAAAGCGCTCCTTCTGGACGCCGAGATCATCAAAGGCCTTGATGATGATAGTGGTGGAGCTCATGGAGAGCATTCCGCCGAGGAAGACGCTGTCCATCGTGCCCCAGCCGAGCGCCTGACCGACAAGGTAGCCGAAGAGCAGCATGCCGCCGACCTCGGTCAGGGCGGTTATGATAGCCGTGCCGCCGACGCTCACGAGCTTATGGAGATTGAACTCCAGCCCGAGGCCGAACATGAGGATTATTATGCCGATCTCGCTCCATGTGCTTATAGAAGCGCTGTCGGTGACGTTAAAGAAGAAGGGCATGTACGGGCCGATCAGAAAGCCCGCGAGTATGTAGCCTAAGACGAGCGGCTGATTCAGTTTTTTGAAAATGACGGTGACGATGCCGCCGGTCAGAAGTATGACAGCAAGGTCGG
>OMNT01001492.1_pt1 | contig 21533 bp, 16 predicted proteins | sample 1672551 | NCBI WGS metagenome assembly OMNT01 (sample SAMEA3136698, study PRJEB25190) | human gut metagenome
CGCCGTCACCAGCATCTTCTACAGGCGAAATGTAGTCACGCGCAGATTATTCGCAGCATCCGTGATATCTTCATTCCCATACAACATATCCAACAATCGTTCTCTGGAAACAGTACGTCCCTCGCTGCATACCAGAATCTGCAAAAGCTTCACTGCCTTTGTCGATTTCCCACTGCCAATCGAAATCGTTTTCTCTCCATATCTCATCGAAAAGCCGCCCAGGGCCTTTACCTCCAACATCGGCAAATTGTCTTTCATACGCGCCACACTCCTCTGATCTCTTCATACAATCTATAACGCACGGTATTCCGCCATCTCCGTATCAGCTTATCCCCTACATTCATAACAAAATGATAACCCTTTTCTAAGGTCTTTGTCAATATTTGTACAGTTAAAATGTACCTAAAACCACTCGACTTTCTGACTATTTTTGTCGATTTTTAACGTCGAATTGTCGAACATTGTCGAACATTGATATTTGTTAAGATTCTATTGTTACTTTATAATGAATCTATCAACGTTGATGCACGATTACATACTCATTTTGGGTTGATTCCATAAATTCTCTTGGATATAATAAGGATAGATTGGTACACTCTGTTTGATCCGAACGATATCCGAAGATACTGAATCCCCAGAGAACAGAGGGAGGAATACCGATATGAATACAGCAATTGCGAACACAGTTGCAGCCGCCAATGACAAAGCGCAGTATGATGAATACGCCAAGCGTCTGATCGCACAGAAGATTATATTAGCCCATATACTTGCCAAAACAGTCGATGAATTCAGAGATATGAAGCCAGAAGATATTGTTGCCCACATCGAAGGCGATCCCAAGGTAGGCATCGTCCCCGTTGACCCCGGTATGACTAATATCAACTACAACGCTTCATCCGTAGACCAGCTCATTGGCCTCAACACTGAGAACAGCGAGATCAATGAAGGTATGATTCGCTTTGACATCATCTTTTACGTCCGCATGAAGGATGGCCTTGCACAGGTTATCATCAACATCGAAATTCAGAAAGACGAGCCCACCCAGTACTTTCTTCTGAACAGGGCGATCTTCTATGTCAGCCGCATGGTCTCCTCACAAAAAGGAAGAGATTTCGTCCATCAGAATTACAATGATATGAAGCGTGTATTCAGTATCTGGTTGTGTATGAACATGCCGTCCAACAGCATGAGCTATGTCCACCTCACCAAAGAAGACATTCTCGAACATTATAACTGGAACGGTCATCTCGACTTATTGAACATTGTCTTGCTCGGCATTGGCCGCGAATTGCCGCCTCAGGAAGAGCAATATGAATTACATCGCCTGATCGGCACCTTGTTATCTGCAGAATTGACCGTAACACAGAAACTTGCAATCATAGAAACCGAATACCATATTCCATTAAGCGTAGAGTTAGAGGAAGGAGTGAACGATATGTGTAATTTAGGTGAAGGCATTGAGGAAAGAGCCATTGAAAAAACAAAGAAAGAAGTTATTCTGGATATGTATCAAAATGGATGTAACTTAGAACTAATCGCTACAGTAACTAAGAAAAATATTTCTGAAATTGAAGAGATTATCAATAACTCCATTGTATCTTTACACTGATTATAATAAACACAAAGAAAGTAGTGAGCATGTTATGTCTAACTTAGGTGAATGGATCGAAGAAAAAGCTATTGAAAAAACTATCGAAAAAACCACAAAGGAACTTATTTTAAATATGCACAAATATGGTCTTTCATTAGAAAAAATTGCTGATATCGTCAAGAAAGACATTTCAGAAGTCCAGGAAATTATCAGCAATTCCTGATTAACAAAACGCCAATACAGCGTCCCCGCTGCATTGGCGTTCTCTATTTTTTCATGTCTATTGAATTAATTCATCTGCTGTTCGCAGCTATTTATTTCACGAATACTTTCTTCAGATGCCAGATATCTCTTACATACTCTTCAATGGTTCTGTCAGAGGAGAACTTGCCGGAGCATGCTGTATTGAGAATGGCCATTCTGTTCCATGCTTTACTGTCTCTGTAAGCTTCATTAATCTTCGCACGTGCCTCGGCATAAGATCTGAAGTCTTTCAGAATGAAGTAAACATCCTGATTGATCAGAGAATTGAACAGTTCACGGAAAGTCTCCGTATCGCCATTGGAATATGTGCCGTCCACCATCTGATCCATGACTCTGTGGATATCTGCATCCTGCTCATAGATCTCTCTCGGATTATAACCGCCGTTGGCTTCATAGCCCATAACTTCATCGGAGCTCATACCGAAGATAAAGGCATTCTCGCTGCCGACTTCTTCAACGATCTCCACGTTGGCGCCGTCCATTGTACCCAGTGTAATGGCACCGTTCAGCATGAATTTCATGTTACCTGTACCGGAAGCTTCCTTGCTGGCTGTTGAAATCTGCTCTGAAACATTGCTGGCTGCAAAGATGATCTCTGCATTGGATACACAGTAGTTCTCAATGAAGACAACTTTCATCTTGTCATTGACAGCCGAATCATTGTTGATCACATCCGCAACAGAATTAATCAGTTTGATGGTCTGTTTGGCTGTCTTATAGCCGGCTGCAGCCTTGGCACCGAAGATAAATGTTGTCGGATAGAACTTCATATCCGGATTGTCTTTCAGCTGATTGTACAGATACATAATGTGCATAATATTCATCAGCTGACGCTTATATTCATGCAGACGCTTGACCTGTACATCGAAAATGGAATCCGGATTGATATCGATACCATTATGCTCTTTGATATATTTGGCCAGACGCAGCTTATTCTGATACTTGATCTCCTGGAATTCCTTGCGGGCTCTGGAATCATCCGCCAGCGGAGCCAGACCTTTCAGCAATGGCAGATTCGTGATCCATTCGTCTGTACCAAGCTTATCTGTTACCCACTGTGCCAGCAGCGGATTCGCATGAAGCAGGAAACGTCTCTGAGTGATACCGTTTGTCTTGTTGTTGAACTTCTCAGGCATCATCTCGTAGAAATCATGCAGTTCTCTTTCTTCCAGAATCTGTGTATGCAGTCTGGCTACACCATTGACAGAGAAGCCTGCAATGATCGCCATATTCGCCATACGCACCTGACCTTCATAGAGAATCGCCATATTGCGGATCTTATCATACTGGTTCGGATACTTCTCTTCAACCTGGATCAGGAAACGACGGTTAATCTCTTCCACGATCTGATAAACTCTCGGCAGCAGACGCATAAACAGGTCAACCGGCCATTTTTCAAGGGCTTCAGCCATGATGGTGTGGTTCGTATAAGCACAGCATCTTGATGTGATATCCCACGCATCATCCCATTCCAGATTCTCCTCATCGATCAAAATACGCATCAATTCAGGCACAGTAACCGTCGGGTGGGTATCATTCAGCTGGAAAACAACCTTATCCGGCAGCTGATGGATGTCATCATGTGTTGCCTTAAACTTCTTGATCACCTGCTGCAGGCTGGCTGATACGAAGAAATACTGCTGTTTCAGACGCAGTTCCTTACCGCTGTAATGATTATCATTCGGGTAAAGGACTTCCACAATACTCTTGGCCAGATTCTCCTGCTCAACCGCTTTCTGATAATCACCCTTGTCAAAGGAATCCAGATTGAACTGTACCAGCGGCTCTGCATCCCAGATTCTCAGGGAATTGACAATACCGTTGTTGTATCCCACAACCGGCAGATCATAAGGTACAGCCATGACAGACTGATAGCCGTCCTGGATATATACATTGCGCCCAAGCTTCTCATTGTATTCAATTCTGACATAACCGCCGAATTTGATCTCCTGAGAATATTCCGGACGCTTAATCTCAAATGGATTGCCGTTCTTGAGCCAGTCATCCGGGATCTCTACCTGCTCACCGTTCACGATCTGCTGTTTGAACATACCGTATTTATAACGAATAGTACAGCCGTAAGCCGGATAATTCAATGTGGACAGGGATTCAATGAAGCAGGCTGCCAGACGGCCAAGGCCGCCATTGCCAAGAGCCGCATCCGGCTCCTGGTCTTCCACGACATTGATATCCAGTCCCATCTCCTGAAGGACTTCTGCCACTTCCTTATAACAGCAGAGATTGATCAGATTGTTGCCCAGGGCACGGCCCATCAGGAACTCCATAGACAGATAATAAACGGTCTTGGCATCCTGTTTCTCGTACTCTTTGTGGGCATTCAGCCACTCATCAATGATCATATCCTTTGATGCATAAGCCACCGCCTGGAAAATCTCCTGCTGGCTGGCTGTTTCAGGTGTCTTTCTGAACAGATACTTGATATTGTTCAGAATTTCCTTCTTAAATGCTTCTTTATCAAATGGTTCGAATACTCTCTTTTCACCAACTGCTGCTATATCACTCATTCAGGCATTCTCCTTTTCTACACCGATCACAACGGTTTCGCCGTTGATATTCCACTCTTTATTATACCCCTTGATTGTATCAAAGCAGATTTCATTTGCCAATACTTCATCTTTGATTTCGGCATTGTTGCTGTCAACCAGAGTTTTGATCTTATCATTTTGAGCAAAATAAACACGAATATGATCCATGACTTCGAATCCGGCTTCTTTACGCATTGTCTGGATTTTGGAAATGATCTCACGGACAAAGCCTTCTTCTACCAGTTCAGGTGTCAGATTGGTATCAAGGACAACGGTTGTCTCGTATTCTGTATCGGAAACATAACCCGGCATCTGAGCGGCATCGATCAGCAGATCTTCTTCCAAAAGTTCGACCTGATCACCATCTGCATCAAATGTCAGTTTGCCTGTTGTCTTCAGTTCGTTCATGGCTGCGTTGCCGTCAACACTGCCAAGATACTGTCTGATAGCATTCAGTTTCTTGCCGTATTTCGGACCAACTGTACGCAGCTGCGGTTTAAAGCTGTAAGATGTAAATGCGCTGACGTCATCTGTGAATACAACTTCTTTGACATTTAATTCATCTGCAATAATGTCTTTGTAGAAATCAGACAGTTCAAATGCAGCCTTGACATACATCTTGCCGATTGGCTGTCTGTTCTTGATGTTGGCTGTATTTCTGCAGGCACGGCCCTGTACAACGATCTGGAGAACATGATCCATGTCTTCTTCAAGCTTTGTATCGATCCATTCTTCATTCACTTCAGGGAAGTCACAGAAATGGATACTTTCCGGCGCATTCTTATCTACATTCACAACGATGTTTCTGTAGATTTCTTCTGTCATGAATGGGATCATCGGTGCAGCAGCCTTACAGATTGTAACAAGTGCTGTGTAAAGTGTCATGTAAGCATTGATCTTATCCTGCTCCATGCCCTTTGCCCAGAATCTTTCACGGCTTCTTCTAACATACCAGTTACTCATATCATCCACAAATTCCTGCAGAACTTTGGCTGTTTCAGGGATCTTGTAAGCAGCCAGGTTGGCGTCAACGGCCTTCACCGTAGAATTCAGTTTGGATAAAAGCCATTTATCCATAACAGATAATTTGCCGTAATCCAGTGTATATTTCATCGGATCAAACTGGTCAATCTCAGCATACAGTACATAGAATGCATACGTATTATACAGTGTTCCCATAAACTTGCTGCGGCCTTCAAGAACGGCTTTCTTGTGGAAACGGTTCGGCAGCCATGGTGCGGAGTTGGAATAGAAATACCAGCGGATCGCATCTGCGCCGTATTCTCTCAAAGCTTCCATCGGATCAACCGCATTGCCCTTGGACTTACTCATCTTCTGGCCGTTCTCATCCTGAACATGTCCAAGAACGATAACATTCTTATATGGAGCCTGATTAAACAGAAGAGTGGACTCAGCAAGAAGGGAGTAGAACCATCCTCTTGTCTGGTCAACAGCCTCAGAAATAAAGTTTGCAGGGAACTGCTGTTTGAACAATTCCTGATTCTCAAATGGATAATGATGCTGTGCAAATGGCATTGCTCCTGAATCGAACCAGCAGTCAATAACCTCCGGTACACGGTGCATAGTGCCGCCGCACTCCGGACACTTCATGGTAAGCTCGTCAATGTATGGGCGGTGAAGCTCTACGGTCTTGGCGCGCTCGTCACCAGTTTTCTCATAGAGATCCTGACGGCTTCCAACAGATTCCATATGACCGCAGCTGCACTCCCAGATATTCAGTGGAGTTCCCCAGTAACGGTTACGGCTGATTCCCCAGTCCTGAACGTTCTCAAGCCAGTCGCCGAAACGTCCTTTACCGATGCTCTCCGGGATCCAGTTAATGGTGTTGTTATTGCGGATCAGGTCATCTTTAACAGCTGTCATTTTAATAAACCAGGATTCTCTTGCGTAGTAGATCAGTGGTGTATCACAACGCCAGCAGTGTGGGTAATCATGCTCAAATTTCGGAGCATCAAACAGCTTGCCTTCTTTTTCAAGATCAGCCAGTACCATTGGGTCTGCTTTCTTAACAAATACACCGGCATATGGTGTCTCAGCAGTAAGATCACCCTTGCCATCTACAAACTGTACAAACGGAAGGTCATATTCACGTCCTACACGGCTGTCGTCTTCACCAAATGCAGGAGCGATATGAACGATACCGGTACCATCACTCATGGTAACGTAGTTATCACATACGAGATAATGCGCTTTCTTGCCCTTGGATGCTACATAGTCACCTGTGCATTTAAACAGCGGCTCATATTCCTTGTATTCCAGGTCTTTACCTTTATAAGTTTCCAGAACTTCATATGCAGGCTCTTCTTCCTTTGCAAGCTTGCCAAGTACTTTGTCAAGAAGTGCTTCTGCCATATAATAAGTGTATCCGTCTGCTGCTTTTACTTTACAGTAAGTCTCATCCGGATTTACGCAAAGTGCAACGTTAGAAGGCAGTGTCCACGGTGTTGTGGTCCATGCCAGGAAATATGCGTCCTCTCCAACCACTTTGAAACGTGCGATCGCAGAACGCTCTTTTACTAATTTATAGCCCTGGGAAACCTCCTGGGATGAAAGCGGGGTTCCGCAGCGTGGACAGTAAGGAACGATCTTGAAGCCTTTGTATAAGAGGCCTTTGTTCCAGATTTCTTTCAGTGCCCACCACTCGGACTCAATATAATTGTCCTCGTAAGTTACATATGGATGCTCCATATCAGCCCAGAAACCAACTGTTGAGGAGAAATCCTCCCACATTCCTTTGTATTTCCAGACACTCTCTTTACACTGCTGGATGAACGGCTCCATACCGTATTCCTCGATCTGCTCTTTTCCATCCAGACCAAGCTTCTTCTCTACTTCAAGCTCTACCGGAAGACCATGGGTATCCCATCCAGCCTTACGCGGAACCATGTAACCCTTCATTGCGCGGTATCTTGGAATCATATCCTTGATAACACGTGTCAGCACATGGCCGATATGCGGCTTGCCGTTTGCTGTTGGCGGTCCGTCATAGAATGTGTAAGTCGGGCCTTCTTTACGGTTTTCCATACTTTTTTCGAAAATATGGTTTTCTTTCCAGAATTCTTCTACTTTTTTCTCGCGATCTACGAAATTCAGATTCGTGTCTACTTTCTGGTACAAAGCTTTTTCCTCCTTTAAAATTATCAGTCGATTGCTGTTGGGATTTCCTGTTACATAAAGAATCCTGCCTGCAGGATTCTCCGTCTGCATAAAAAAAGCTCTCATCCTGCAAAAGGACGAAAGCTGTCAGCACTCGTTATACCACCTGTTACATTGTACAGGCTTGCACACGCAGCCGATACACGCTCCCTGTAACGGGGGAATTCCGTTATCTCCTACTTGTTCCTTCAGAGATAAAACTCCGGAGTGATCTTCGGCTGAATCTACTTGCGGCGGGCTTACACCATCCCCGTCTCGCTGAAAAGATTGCTGCTGTCTGTGTCTGCACAACCTTAAACGTTCAAAATCAGCTTACTGTCTCCATCACAGTCTTTAACTATTCTGTTTCCTGTCTATTATAAGGGTCTGAATTTCTATATGTCAAGTGTTTTTCCGCTGAAAAAATGGGGAGAATAGGGGAAAATAATGCTGAATTTGTGGATTTTCCGGGGTGCTGTGAACAATTCACACTCTTTTAATAGTTTTACATAAAGAAAAGTGGTATAATGCAATTACGTATTGGGAATTTTATGTACTATTTTAAGAAAGGATTTTATATGATCAGGAAAAATCTTCATATGAAAATAAAGCGGATTTTCTGTGGAATCCTGACAGCAGCAATGCTGCTTGGGCAGACGGGCGCTGTCTGGGCAGAAGCTACAGACACTGCCAGCGAATCTCCCACTCCTACTCCGGATCCGCATACCGAATATTATGCACAGGCAGCTGATACCGATTCCATTGAGGGTTGGCCGGAGGGTCCTAAGATTGAGGCGCAGTCAGCAGTTCTCATGGACTTAAATACAGAAGCGGTCCTGTATTCCAAGAATGCCAATACTCAGCTTTACCCGGCCAGTATTACCAAGCTCCTCACGTGTCTTCTTGGATGTGAGAACCTGGACGTGAACGCACAGCTTACCCTTTCTCAGCAGGCGGCTTACGGAATTGAAGCGGGAAGTTCCACCATTTATGGTGATGCCGGAGAGGTTTTTACAGTTAAACAATGTCTTATGGCACTGATGCTGGAATCAGCCAATGAAATGGCACTTGGTATTGGGGAAGAGGTTTCCGGTTCTGTGAAGAAGTTTGTAGAGCTGATGAACACCAGAGCCCAGCAGCTTGGATGCAAAAACACCCATTTTAATAACCCTAACGGACTTCCTGATGAGACTCATGTAACCACCGCAGGCGACATGGCAAAAATAGCCAAGGCTGCATGGCAGAATCCACTTTGCAGGAAATTTTTCACCACAGATCTTTATGAAATTCCGCCTACCAATATTTTTACAGAAACCCGCTATCTGCTCAATCATCACAAGATGATGGCTGGCAGGGATTACGCCTATGATGGTGTTCTGGGTGGAAAAACAGGCTACACAGATGCTGCCGGTGCTACTCTGATCACCTATGCCAAGCGTGGAAATATGACCCTGGTTGCAGTTGTGATGAATTCCGTAAATGGCGCCTGGGCTGACACAAAGAGCCTCCTGGATTACGGTTTCGACAATTTCGAATGTAAAAAAGTAAAAATCAGAAAGAATCCTGTTCCGAAGAAAAATCTTCCAGGTGAGCAGTATCTGCTGAATAATTGCGGAAATACTTATCCATTCTACTACACCAAAAATGTATACGTGACCGTCCCCACAGGAACAGACCTCAGTGTTCTTACCAAGAAACAGGCCATTCTTTCCAACGCTGTGGGACCATTGAGATTAAAGAGCAAGTATTATTTCAATGGTCAGATGGTTGGATGGGGAATGCAGTATGAACGGTCGATCATGACCAGTCTGCTGACAACACCGACTTTATAGAATAAGGGCTAAGAATGAAAACTGCATTACGCATTTTCGTTCTTAGCCCTGTATTATTGTAGTTCCTCTACTTTACACAATATTCTTTTATCTCTTTATTCGAAATGCTCCTATTACTACAATTTCATTTCTCAACTCTTATACCAGAATTTCAGACATTTCACCGTAATATTTGAAGGATCTGCTATTAGTTTTCCTATATTCAGCTTCATGGTTTTTGTCTTTCCCGGTTTTATATTGACCTTAAAGGTTTTGGTGCGGGTCATTTCTTCATTAATGGTCATGGTAAATTTCAGCTTCACTTTTGTGATGGTGCTTTTGGATTTATTGGTGAAGCGGGTTGTGTAAATGGTTTTGCCGGAATCCGGATAATATTTATATCCTTTCACTTTTACCTGAAGCTGTTTCAGTTTTGGCTTGGGGGCAGGCTTTTTGCCGACGATCACGGTTATGGTTCTCCGCTTGCCATTTACCAGGGCACTTACCTTGGCAGTGCCAGGCTTCTTTGCGATCAGGAATCCTCCGGCTGCATCAACGATCTTTTTATTACTGGATTTCACTTTCTTGATGGTGATGCTTCCACCGCCGGTTTTGAAAACATAATTGGAAAACATGGTGGTATCCCCCACCTTCAGGGAGATGGAGCTGGAAACAGTTATGACTGTTTTCGCTACTGTGAAAGTCACCTTTTTCGTCTGATTTTCATATTTGAAAATGAACTCCGTCGAACCTGCTTTTGCAAAATATACGCTTACCTCAAAGCTGTCATTGGATTTTGGAGTAATGCCTGTAACCTGTGCCACAGATGAGTCCGAAATACTTACGGAATATTTTGACGAATCCTTATTTGAATAAAAAACATAAGGATCGTCAACCGTTACCAGAAACATTCCTGTGGTTTTGTCGTAATTGTTTTCCGGCGGATAAATGGCAATATCTGCGTTTTTGCGATTTTCCCGCACATTTACAGTGATGGAAAAATCTACGTTCTGCTCACTTGGAAAACTATCATAATTTACAAATATTTCCATTAATTCCATTTCATCAGATTTGGAGAACGTGGCTGAGCCCTGCAGCACCGTACCTCCGTTTGAATATAAGGGTATGCTGTCGTCATCCAGATACACGCTTGCCCTGCCTGGTGTCAGACCGGAGCTTTGAAAAGTCATAGTCACATCTACCTTGTAATCCATGGAGTCTTCATGAGGGATCTGATAGCCGATATAGTAGCGGAATTCGTCTCCATCCCACACATTCATGCTGCCCGTTCCGCTGAGTTTAAAACCATCCGAGGTAACTTCCTTGGTGATAGCAGCCTGCGCCCGCAGCGGACCAAAGAGAACCAGCAGCAGTGTTACAAAGAAAAATGTCAGAATGTATTTCCCAAACCTGTAAAAATAATTTCTTAAACTCATAAAACCCCCTCCTTTTTTATACGCTGTTGTTGTATTACTTATAATCAGCATATGTGATTGGAGGGGATTTTTCTATTAACCAAATGTTAGTTTTTCATTCATTACAAGCAGTAGTTTCACGGATTTACTGCTCTTCTTTCTTCAGTCTCCGTTTGGCACGATGCGCATCACGTTTCTGGCGGATTTCATCGGCTTCTTCATCGGTTACATTGGTGAGCTTCTTAATTACATAATACTTATTGTCTTCCGTTCGGCGAATCCTGATTTTTCCCAGTACAAAGCCATGCTCCTGACAGAGGGACACACTGTAGTAAACCTTGGAATTATTCATAAACCAACGGATCTTACGCTTGGCAGGATTATGGCACAATGGACATTTCGTGCTGGTTACTTCCCGGTCCTTCATGGCTTTTTCGCGGGAATAGAACTCCCGGGATACATATTTATCATAGGTTGGATAGGATATGTGAATCTCTTCACGCTTGCTCTTGGGATTCTGATACACGTCCAGGGATGAGTTTGGAAAAATATATTTATCTTCTATTTTCTGGAGAATACATGCAGTATAATAAGCATCTCCCAGAGCGCGGTGAAAATCCATTTTCTTCTCCACGCCCATTTTATCAGCAGCAAATTCCAGAGCACGGCGCTCGTCATTTTCTTCATAACGAATAGCAAATAATTTCTGCACATCATAATAAGTCACCGGACCTTTGAGCAGGGAAAGTTTTCCATAATATTTCATGTTCCGCTGCAGTTCCATTACATCCTGATTTCCCCAGGTAAAGAAAATATATTCTTCGCCACACCATTCCAAAAATTCCGTGATGGCCTGTGGGAAAAGAGTTCCATTCTGCAGATCCTTATAATTCATGTGAATCACTTCATGAATGCTGTCATGAATCCAATTGTACACCTGGGGCTTGATCAGACGCTGAAAGCTATCCACAATTTCTTTCTCTTCATTTAGTTTTATGGCGCCGATTTCTATGATTTCAAAAGGCAGACGGCTGTTAGACCACCTTTTTCCCCCCGGACTCTGATTCCATTCCAGGTCAAATACAATGTAATTCATGGGTAAATTCCTTTTCTGAAAATGTTTTTGTTACTGTGAACAGGTAAGCAGTAACATGTTTTTGCCATCCACGATTACTGCAGCAACATCTTGTTTTCACGCTCTGGAGCCTGTTTGAAAAGGCTTTCTGCAAGATGTACATCATAATTTGTGGGAGATTTTTTGTTCTGTCCTTTGCAGTTATCAACAATTCCAGACAAGTATAGCAGACAGGTGAAATGATGTAAAGACATAAGAAAAAACCTGCCGGTGGGTAGCCGGCAGGAAATGAGGGGGTATGAAACAAAATCTATGTAAATTAGAAAATCGTCTTAAAATGAAACACAATCTAAAACACAATCTATATAAAAGAAGCTGTTTACCATTATTTCAATATTGCTGAATAATCCATACACTGCAAGCACATCAAACAAAACATGCTCTGCCGCCTTCACTCGTTACTTATGTAAGTCGGCAATATCAGCCGCCGCTTCTGATTTACGGCTAATGCACACTCTATATTATCTAATTCAATTATCTATTTCAATCATTTATTTCATCGGCACGAAGCAGGTGAACTGCTCCGCGCCAGTTATTATCTGTTATCAGTTTCCTGTGGGAATTCTTATCTGTTAAAACAGCTCTTTCCCCGGAAATCAGCCTTCAATAGAAATAAACTTCTTCTCTTCCGGCACTTTTTTCTTCGCTTCCTTCGGGAAAGTAACAGTCAGAACACCATTGTCATATTTCGCATGGATGTCCTCATGCTCCAGTTCCTTACCTACGTAAAAGCTTCTGGAGCACTGTCCGGTGTAACGCTCTCTGTGAACGTATTTGCCGTTATTGTCTTTCTCATCTTTATTCTCGGTTCTGGAAGCCTGAATGTTCAGATAGCCATCCTTCAGCTGAATCTTCACATCCTCTTTATGGAAGCCTGGAAGATCAATGCTCAGCTCATAATTTCCATCCACATCCTTAATATCTGTCTTCATCAATTCAGCAGCTCTGTAACCTCTGTGATTCTCTCTTTCTACAGGTAATCTCATCCAGTCATCAAATAAATCTTCTCCAAAAATACTAGGCATTAACATAATCCATTCCTCCTTATATTGTGAACACTTGCGTGTTTAATTAACATCGTTGTTGAAACTGGAAGATTTCTTTTTCTCTCTTCCTTTGTTCTGCATGTAATATAACACGCATTGTTAGCACTGTCAAGAGGAGAGTGCTAATTTCACATTTTTTTCACATTTATCTTAAATAAAAAACTAAATTTGTGTCCCTTTTCATATTTTCCTTTGTGAATCTCCAGAAATTCTGGTACAAACGGACTGCCTCTCCATTTTCCTCTACTGCATCTGTATTTCCAGTGATTGTATTGTAGATCATGGCAAATGCCAGATTCTCCATTGCCCCGGCATATTACACTGGTTCCGAGGTAACTCCTGAAGTGACAGTTACCCACAGCGGTAAAACCCTGGTAAAAGACAGGGATTTCATCGTAACATACCACAACAACATTGAACCAAGCAGCTATTACAATTCTCCGTGGGTTGGAATTGATGGAATTGGAAATTACCAGGGGTATGTAACCAAATCCTTTACTATAAACAGAGCTGACATCAGCAGCTGCACGGTTACGCTTTCCGATGAAAGCCTTACCTACACAGGCTCCTCTTTGCGCCCAACCGTCACAGTAAAAAGCGGGGACAAGGAATTAACCCTGAACCAGGATTATTACGTTTCCTACAGAAACAACTGGGATGCAGGTACTGCTTCCGCAATCCTCACTGGAACTGGAAATTACACTGGTTCTGTTACGAAAGACTTTACCATTAAACCATTGGATATCAACCGCTATTCCGCTTCCCTTTCCCAGTATTCCTACACCAGTGACGGAACAGAGAAATGCCCGGATGTTACCGTTACATACGGAGACAAGACACTTGCGGCAGGCACTGATTTCACAGTTTCTTATAAAGATAATGTGAAGGAAGGTACTGCTACTGTAACTATTACTGGAGCTGGAAATTACACCGGCATTATTAACACAACCTTTACGATCACAGCTGCTCCTGGCAAGGATGACTCGGACGCAGGAAAAGATAATCCTGGTAAGGATGATTCCAGTAAAGACGATTCCGGTAAAGACGATTCTGGTAAAGATGACTCCGGTAAAGACGATTCCGGTAAAGATGATTCTGGTAAAGATAACTCTGGTAAAGACGATTCCGGTAAAGATAACTCCGGTAAAGATAACTCCGGTAAAGATGATTCCGATAAAGGCAACCAGAACAGCAGCATGAAAAAGGCGAAAACCCTTACCGTAAAAGACTCTGCTACACGCGCAACCTTAAAGAAACTGGTTTCAAAGAAAAAATATTATGTACGGATCCGCACCTACAAAGTTGTAAGCGGCAAAAAATATTATTCCAAATGGAGTTCCAAAAAATCCGTAAAAATTAGATAATGCCAAATGCCAGGTCAGCGTCTTTGAACGATGCAGCCTGGCATTTTTCATAAATCTTCCAAACCTACCTGAAGATTCTATATTCTCTGTGTAACTATTCAGCACCCTCACAGTTACACTCTCCGCGAAACAGTACATACCTACTGAATAATTATTTTTCTGTTTAAGTTTTTCTCAACTCAGGAAATTCTCAATGATCACATTTTCCGCCTCAGCTTCCGTCATTCCAAGAGTTCTTAGCTTCAGAAGCTGCTCATCGTTAATTCTTCCAATAGCGGCCTCATGAACAATTGCAGCATCCACATGCTTCGCCTGGATTTCCGGGATAGAACCCACCTCTGCATGATCCATAATAATGGAATCACACTGGATATGTGCGTGACATTTGTTCTTTCCAACAGCCTTCGGATGGAAAACCTGGGAAGAATTTCCCTTTCCAACAGAACGGGAAATAATCTGTGCAGAAGATCCCGCTCCGTTCATACAGACTTCAATATCAGACTCCGCTTTCTGCTCCCCGTCTGTCATCAGACGTTCCAGAACAAACAACTTGGAATCTGCATCCATTGACACATTTGTGGTACGGACTGTGGAATCAACACCTTTGATCTGAACGGTATCCAGCGTAAATACGGAGTTCTCTCCAAGCTCAATATTGGTTACCGGATTCAGCACTCTGCTTCCGGTTCCATTCCCCTCTCCGTAGTGTTTTTCCTCATAATGTACATTGGCATTTTTACCCACATGGAAGGTATGAATACCATCGTGACGACTGTCATTACAGCCACTATTGTGGATTCCGCAGCCTGCAACAATGTCAACATCTGCACCGTCTGCCACATAAAAATCATTGTAAACCAGATCGGTCATTCCAGATACACTTACCACTACCGGGATGAAAACCTTCTCTCCCTTTGTCTCCCCGTCAATGAAAATATCGATTCCCGGCTTGTCCTCTTTTTTCTTTATTTTGATATGTTCGCTGTCACCGTGACAGATGGAAATACCATTCTGACGGAGATTAAAAGCACCTTTCTGCGCAAAGCCTTCGCTGATCTTATCAAGCACACCCTGGGTTGTTTCTTCTACTTTAACCATCAACATTTTCCTCCTTCATTCAGACATTTCTGACATTTTTCCTGCTGAAATAAGGTTGGGAAAACGTCTTCTTTCGTACCATATTTCTTTACTTCACCGTCTTCAATTACCATGATCTTATCTGCCATATTGATGATTTTTTCCTGATGGGAAATCAGGATCAGGCACTCCTTTTTCTCACGATGAATCTCCTCAAAGCGCTTGATCAGCATGGAAAAGCTCCACAGGTCGATTCCTGCTTCAGGTTCATCAAAAATGCTTACTTTATGAGACTTCGCTAAAACTGTGGCAATCTCAATTCGCTTCATTTCACCGCCGGAAAGGGTTCCATCCAGCTGACGGTTCAGGTAATCTTCGGAACAAAGTCCTACAGCTGAGAGAAGGTCACAGCTCTCTTTTTCCGTTAAATTCTTTCCTGCTGCAAGAGATAACATTCTTGCCACGGTCATACCTTTAAAGCGGGGTGGCTGCTGAAATGCATAGCCAATTCCCGCATTTGCACGATGATCAATATCGTATCCTGTAATGTTCTCATCATCTAGATAAATTTCTCCGCTGTTTGCTTTCTCAATGCCAGCCAGTACCTTGGCCAGGGTGGATTTTCCACCTCCATTAGGTCCGGTGATTACCAGCATTTCCCCATCCTGAACATCAAAACTGATGTGATTTACCAGACAGCGCTTTTTCCCTTCTTCATTCACTTCAAAAGTCAGGTTCTTTACTTTCAGCATATTCGTACCTCTTCTGTTAATTTTACATTACTGCTCCAATTGTGCCCGAAATTCCAGAAAAAAATTGCTTTTGAGCAATAACGATTTTATCTCTTCTTGGACTGTACTCCAAATAAAAAAAATTGTCAACCACGACCTTCACAGCAACGCGCTTCGCGACGCACAGAAACACGAACCTTTTTGTGACAGGCACAAGAAATAGCGTTTGCTACGCAAACTTAGTTCTCTGGTTTTCTGTAAACTTTATCCACCAAAAACACCTCGCAGAGCGTTGCAAATGAATAGTAACAAAACTATACCATATTGGAGCAACTTTGAATAGCGCTCAGAAAATAATAGTATTGAATTTTCTCTTCTTCTGGTTTATAATCGACATATGTCGAAAACAAGGAGGTGACATATATGCCCAGACCGCCCAGATGCCGCAGAATCTGCCAGGCACCCCAATATGAAACTTTTTCTCCTGAAGAATGTCCCAGAGAGTCGGAAGCTGTCACTCTGACTCTGGATGAATATGAAGTCATCCGTCTGGTAGATCTGGAGAAGAAAACTCACGAGCAATGTGCTGCCCAGATGGATATTTCCCGGACAACTGTCACAGAAATTTATGAAACTGCCCGGGGAAAAATTGCCCGATGTATCGTCCTTGGACAGCGCCTTGTCATAGCCGGGGGAAATTACCGGCTCTGCGAAGGACGGGAGCATACGCGCTGCGGGAAATGCTGTTGCCGAAAGGGATCTAAACAGACTCCGCTTACCAGCTTAGACCTTTCACAGGAACTGCCAGCCGCTGACCGATTTAATAGTTCACTTCCCAAATCAAATTTACAAAATGAAGGAGATATCATTATGAAGATTGCAGTTACTTATGAAAATGGAGAAATTTTTCAGCACTTTGGACACACAGAAACATTCAAGATCTATGACATTGCAGATGGCAAGGTTGTAAGTGCCGAAGTAGTCGATACCAATGGAAGCGGTCACGGCGCACTGGCTGGATTCCTGGTTGCACATGGCGTAGATACCCTGATCTGCGGCGGTATTGGCGGCGGTGCCCAGAATGCACTTGCCCAGGCTGGAATCCGTCTTTTCGGTGGTGTCAGCGGCAACGCTGATGAAGCTGTAAACGCATTACTCGCAGGAAATCTTGGCTATAACCCCAATGTACATTGCGATCACCATGATCATGAAGCAGGTCACAGCTGTGGCGATCATGGCTGCGGAAGTCATTCCTGCCATTAATATCTGACACAGATTTAACCTAACGGTTAATCAGCTGTATTTATAAAAAAGACTGATATAACATACCGGACTCCAACAACCTCCTGAAGTACAGTATTGTTTATATCAGTCTTTTTTGTGAGCTTGGTTCACCAAGCGGATATGTCGCCTACCGGTGACATTGCCATATATGGAAATCAGCTGTTCCGCGCCTGTGGTGTTCCCACAGTCTGCATCTTCTCCCTCGTCTTCTTCTGTGAGACTACCAATCCCGCAAAGATCAGAACAGAACCAATGATTGATGACTCACGTAAAATAAACGTCTGATTTTCCTTACTTCTGAAAATACTTATTTCCAGTATTACTCACTCCTTTTTCTGTAGATATCAACTGAAAAAATTTCTCAAAAATGTATTTTCTATACCATCTGTATGAAATGCGTGTTATACTATGTTAGTCTTTGCTAACGTTATTTAAAGGAGGTCGTCACAATGCCTTTAAGTTTAACTGAGTTTAACCATTTTTATATCATTAATAAGGTGTGCGGACTGGAAAAACAGCGGCATTATCTGGAATCCCTGGGCTTTGTCCCAGGAACGCAGGTTACGATTTTATCAGAATTACACGGGTATTATGTGGTTATGGTAAAGGGCAGCAAAATCGGCCTGGATAAGGAGCTTGCCAAGAAAATTATTGTATACGCAGGCTAATTAAAAAACAGAGAGTAACTGTTCAGTATCTTCACAGTTACGCCCTCCGCAAAATGCTGTCTTCCAAATAGTTACAAGTGAAATATCAGGCACTATATACTGGAGAAATGTATGGAAAGAAACAAAACAATTATGAAACTCTGCTACCTGCAGACAACATTTTATATTGTATTTTTGACTGCATTAATTACCCGTCACAGACGCGGAATAAGTCAGAAAACCTTTGCTTTTCTGATTATTTTATCCCTTGTAGGATGTGCTGTTTCCCTTACTTTAGGGGATTATATCAGAAATATGATCCGAAGTTCCGGCTTTGACGTAGCAGGTGTCCACGATAAAAAATCCTTGGAAAAGAAGCTGCAGCAGCTTCAGAATGCAGACGACACCTTGAATGTAGGTGTCATGATGTTCGACCTGAACAATCTGAAAAAGATCAACGATACATATGGTCATGAACAGGGGGATGTGTTTATTCAGACCTTTGCTTCTTACCTGACACGAATACTCACTGAGGATAGTTTTCTCGCCAGATTCGGCGGCGATGAGTTCGTGATCGTGCAAAATCACGCCACCTGGTCTCAGCTGGAGCAGATGAATATTCAGCTCCAATCCATGCTGGATGTGTATAATCAAACAGCTGACCATCCTATCAGCTATGCAGTCGGATACGATATCAGCTGCAAAAATCACTACTACCTGATCATGGATCTTCTACAGATTGCCGATCAGAAAATGTATCAGGACAAGCGTTATAAAAAGGAACAAATGGCAAAAAAGCCACAGGAGTTTTGCCGGAATCCACTGGCAGAAAGTATCTCTACAGAGTCTTTGAAAGAGAAACTATTTACTATTTTAAATAATAGCAACGGTGAAAAAAAGTATGCTTTTCTAATGACAGATGTAAGCAATTTTCACCTTATTAATGACTATTGGGGGTATGAAACCGGGACTAATATTCTGAATTTTATTCTGAAAAAGATGGAACTTTTTCCACAAACCTTGTTTGTAAACAGGTATCATTCAGATATCTTTGTAGCTGTTATTGACATTACCGGAGAGGAGCATACAGCTGTTAAAAACCGAATTATTGAGTCTAACAAGCAGACTACAAAAGAAGTTCTGGCTGCTTATCCTGTAAATTATCTTTCCCTGAACACTGGTATTTATTATCTGGAAAACATGGAAATTCCAGGCGAAGAAATTATTTCGCACTCCAATATCGTCCGCATAAAGGCGAAGGATAAGCTTTGCGGTGTGTGCGAATATACAAGAGAAATTGCTCTTGCTGAACAGAAACGTGCAGACACTATTCACTCCTTTAAGGAAGCACTTGGGAAGAAAGAATTTCAAATTTATTTCCAACCAAAAATCAGCGGAAGGGAGCAGAAAATTGCCAGTGCAGAAGTACTTGTCCGTTGGAAGAGAGCAAATGGAGACCTGTGGTTTCCAGACAGTTTTCTTCCTATTTTGGAAGAAACCGGGGAGATTGAAGCTCTGGATTATTATGTTTATGAAACAGCATTTCAATGGCTGGCAGACAGACGGGAAAAAGGGCTTAAGCTGTTGTCTCTGTCCCTGAATGTATCTCCGGTTCATTTTCGGAAAATCCACACATTCACAGAAAAGGTTTCGCATTTAATCCAGAAATATGAAATTCCCTCTCAATATTTAATTTTTGAGATTACGGAAACTACTTATATTCATAATATTGAAGCGGTTAATCACATGATCCGCTTCTTCCATGAAAAAAACATTCGAATCTCTATGGATGATTTCGGCTCTGGATATTCTTCCTTAAATACATTAAAGGATATCCTGTTTGACGAGGTAAAAATCGACAAGAAATTCCTGTCAGATAAGCTCACAGAGAATGGAAAAATCGTGCTGCAGGAGATTTTCCATCTGCTGAAAAGGACTAATAAGTTTATTGTATGTGAAGGGGTAGAAACCAAAGAAATGGTAGACTTCCTGGTAGTTGAGGGATGCGATGAACTGCAGGGATATTATTATTATAAGCCCATGGAAATGGCAAAATTTGAGCAATTAATCGGGTAAAATATCCACAAAAGTGGAGCGTGCAGCTTGCGGGAATGATTTTTTTACACGCTCCAACCCGGACGACAGCCATAGATGAGCCATGAATTTGTTCATGCAAACATGGCTCATTCATGGCTGCTGTCCGGAACCTTCATAGTAAAACATCTTTATTTCTTCATAGCCACAAGCTCTCTTCTTGCGAACAATATTGCCAATACAAACGCCGCTGCATCTGCGATCGGTCCTGCATACATAACTCCGTCAATTCCCATTATTAATGAGAAAACAACGATCAATGGCAAAAGAAATAGCACCTGTCTGGTCAGGGACATGACGATTCCAAGCTTTGCTTTTCCGATAGATGTAAAAAATCCTGAGGACATTGGCTGAATTCCATTTGCAAAAGTCATAAACATAAATATCTTCAGATAGCGTTCTGCGAACTGGAAATAAAGGTCACTTCCGGTTCCGAAAATGCTTACAATCTGGTGGGGAAATAACTGGAAACAAAGGAAAAATACGGTTGCAATCGCAGTACATGCAATCACAGAATAACGGTATGCAAGCCTTACCCTGTCGTATTTTTTTGCTCCATAATTAAAGCCCCAGATTGGCTGACAGCCTTGGGAAATTCCAATACAAATTGCCATAAACACCTGATTTACTTTTGAAATAACTCCTACACATGCAATTGGAATATCACTTCCATAGACAGATAAACCGCCGTAATAACGTAAAATATTGTTTAGTACAATCTGAACAATTGCCATAGCGATCTGATTAATGCAGGATGCCATTCCGAGAGAAATAATGGCTTTCAGGCACTCTGAAGAAAGCTTTAACATGCTCATCTCCAGATACATTTTACGAAATTTTCCAAAATAAATAATCACCAAAATTCCGGAAACAACCTGTCCGATCACCGTTGCCCAGGCAGCACCCTTGATTCCCCAACCAAACCCAAAGATGAAAAGGGGATCCAGAATTGTGTTGATGATGGCACCTGTAAGAACACAGGTCATAGAATATGTGGGACTTCTGTCTGCACGGACAATATGATTTCCTCCAATGGATAATGCATAAAAAGGAAGTCCCACAGCTGTGATCCCAAGATAATCCACCGCATAAGGCATAACATCTGTCGTTGCACCAAATAAGCTTAGGAGCGGACGCAAAAACAGAAATACTGCCACTGCCAGAATCACACCTGTGATTACCAGTGTGGAAAGCGCCGTTCCGGCTATGGAGCTTGCCTTCTTCTCTCTTCCGGCGCCCATTTCCAGGTTATAGTTAGACGCACCTCCAATTCCCAGAAGCAGTGCCAACGCCGTTGCAATAGTTGTTACAGGAAACGCAACATTAGTAGCAGCATTTCCCAGCATCCCAACGCCCTGGCCGATGAAAATCT
>OMNT01001493.1_pt1 | contig 21530 bp, 15 predicted proteins | sample 1672551 | NCBI WGS metagenome assembly OMNT01 (sample SAMEA3136698, study PRJEB25190) | human gut metagenome
GCGCATCCAATGCCACGAAAGGCTTGGAGCCTGCACGCTGCGCCTCCGAGAAGCGTTTACTTTTCGGTGACGACAAGATAGAATTATACTCGCATTATGGGCACTTGTCAACAACTTTTTAAAACTTTTTTTAAAAAGGTTAATTGTAAAAGTAACTTCACAGAACTGAACGCAAAATGCCGAAGTATATACCTCGGCATCTCGCTTGATTTACATATTCTCGGTGTTCTTATGAATGATGTTATTTTACTTTTACCTTCTTAACGGCGGACCATTTGCCGGTGTAGCTCTTGCCTTTTACCTTCTTAACGGCGCATACCTTTACGTAGTACGTCTTCTTGGATTTCAGCTTACTGATGGTCTTCTTTACCGTCTTGCCGGATTTCACGGTCACGGTCTTCGCCTTCTTAAACTTCTTGCTGGTGCTGTAGGTCACTTTGTAGGAAGTGGCGCCGCTGACCTTCTTATAGGTAACGGTCACTTTCTTTTTGCCAGCTTTTAGCTTGAGGCCTTTCACCTGACCCGGCTTCTTTACCGGAGTTGAGGTTGGTGTGCTGTTCTGATTCTTCAGCTGTTCCTCTGCCTTCTTCAGCTTATCCTGTGTTTCTTTCAGAGAGTTCTGAAGTGTGTCTACCTTCTTGTTCAGCTCTTCCAGCTCCTTGTTCGCCTTATTCAGAGAGTCCTTTGCTGCATCCAACTCCTTATTTGCAGCATTTAAGGTGTCTTCCAGCTCCTTGTTTACATTGTTTGAGAGTTCTTTCGCTTTTCCAAGCTTAACTTCCGCTTTGTTCAGATTCGTGTTCAGTTCTTCTAATTTAATTAAGTACTGATTGTATTCTTCTTCTCCGATTTTATCACTGCTGAATACGGTCCGCATATTCTCTGCCACATCCCTGAGATCATAAATACTGTAATTATTGTAGTCACATCCCGACGCATTTAATTCTTCAATCAGTTCTCCACACTTGGAATAGAGGTCTTTACCTTTTTCGTTGTACTCTGTTCCCTTCTGTTCCAGGAGCGCCTGAATATTCTCTACCTGCACCCTTGATTCCTGAATGGACTTCTCTGCATCGGAAATGGCCTTATCGATGTCAACATCTTCTTCAAAGATGTCATCATTCAAAGCCTTTTCAGCAGCACCGACACTCGTTTCCAGCTGCTTCATCTTGTCGTCCATTCCCTTTTGATCGGATTCCATGGCTTGCTCCGCTTCAGTTACCTCTTTCTGAAGTGCTTTGATTTTTGCAAGCATCGGTGCCCACTCTTCCGTCGGGATTACAGAAAAAGTACCATCGTTTTCTGTTTTTATGGTGTATCCGTTTGCAATACATTCATCTTTTGGTTTTTCAGTAAACAATCCATTGTAAATTCTGAGGCTATAGTAATTCTCCTCGTCTTCATTGAAAATTTTACCCTGTATTGTTCCCGCTGTGTCAATTGTTGAGTCACTCCAGAATTTGATTGCGTTGTTTCCCGGTTGAACCTTCACACTGCTGTTTCCGTTAATCGCTATCTGTTCTGCAATCACCGCATTCGCACAGTCACTGCTGCCCGATGCGTCGATATTGAAATTCGTTATCTTCGCATCACCGGTGCAAGCTCCCTCGATGTAAATTCCGACCTCACAGTTCTGAATCTTCAACGTGCCATTTTTAAAAGTTACATGACCTTCATCTCCTGGAAGGCAAATGGCTGCTCGTTCAGATTCAGCTCCATATGTTGCGCCATCTGTTACCGTATATGTGTTGCCGTTAAAGTCAAAATTAAAATATGGGCTATCGCCGTACGACAACGTCAATGCTGCCCCTTTACCGGATGCATCCCGATTCAATATGATTGTTGATTCATTTTCTCTACCGGCCTCCATCGCGTCCTGCAATTCATTGTAGCTACCCTGAATGTTTCCATCGCTATCTTTTACCGTCCACACTGCATCGGTGTCTGCACTGCCCGATGATGCATCGCCGGCAAATGCATACATCGGCATAAACGCCATCGTCATGACGATAGACAGAATGCCTGCCAACCATTTCTTTCCGGATTTCATACTATCCTCCTTCATTTTTCTCCTGTTACTATTTCACCTTTACGCTCTTCACGCCGGACCATTTACCGGTGAAGTTCTTACCCTTCACTTTCTTAACGGCGCATACTTTAACGTAGTATGTTTTCTTGGATTTCAGTTTGCTGATGGTCTTCTTCACCGTCTTTCCGGATTTCACGGTTACGGTCTTCGCCTTCTTGAATTTCTTGCTAGTGCTGTAGGTCACTTTGTAGGAAGTGGCGCCGCTGACTTTCTTATAAGTAACGGTCACTTTTTTCTTGCCGGCTTTCAGCTTGAGGCCTTTCACCTGACCCGGTTTCTTTACCGGAGTTACCGTTGAAGACGGGGTTGGTGCGTTGTTATGCTTTTTCAGCTCTTCCTCTGCCTTCTTCAGCTGCTCCTGCGTTTTCTGCAGCTCTGCAGCTAATACATCCAGTTTTTTATTCAGCTCTTCTTGCTTCTTTTCTGTCTCTGCCAATGCCTTCTTTGCTTCTTCCAGCTCTTTTCTCGCTTCTTCCAAAGCTGCACTGTTTTCTTTATTGACCTTATTCGGCAATTTCTTTACCTTGTCCAGCTTCTCCTCCACCGCTGTCAGTCTCTTATTCAGTTTATTCAGTTCTACCAAATACAATTCACCAAATTCATAAGAATCCTTTTCATCCGCACTACTGAACATTTTCATCATGACATGGATGGACTCTTCCATTTCACCCAAACCTTCATCGACATCAAAATCTCCAAAGTCATACTGACTCTGATCGACTTCTTTCAATTCTTTTTTCAGGTCTGCACATTTATCTTTCAATGTCTGACCTTTTTCACTGTATTCTTTTCCCTTCTGTGTAATAAATGGCGTCACTTCTTCAATCTGCGCTTTTGCTTCTTTGATGGACTTTTCTGCTTTTAGAGTTGCCTTTTCAACACCGTCCTCATAAACTCCATCGTTTAAGCTCTCCTCTGCAGTATCCAAGTTTTCTCTGATGCCGTACATTTTCGAATTGGTTGCATCACTATCCGCATCCAGACTATCGCACGCATCAGCAACCTCTTCTCTCAAATCTCCTATTTTCTGTAAAAGCGCTTCTGTTGTCTCAATGACATATCTTCCGTCATCGGTTGCTTTTACCGCATAACCCTTTGCGATATACGTTTCATCCGGCTGTTCGCTGAACGATCCGCCGTACAGCTTCAAGTGGGTAAAACGATCCTCATTTCCTTCTTCATCAGAGATAACACTCTGTGCATTTTTGATTTTTCCGTCAAATCTTCCGTTTTTAATCAGAACTCGATTGCCTTCATAGACATCATCACCAAAGAAATTGATATCTCCCTGAATCATACCTTTCGTATTAATTACGCTATCGCTTCCCCAACGCTTGCAAATATTTATTGCATCGTTACCCGGCTGAACTTTCACGCTACTGTTCCCCTTAATATTGCAGGATCTTCTAATGTGCAGTGCATTTATGCAATCTTCTGCCTTCGATGCATCCACATTGAAGTTCTTCATATCCAAGTCATCAACATTAATTCCACCGCGGCAATTTTCGATTTTCAGTGTGCCATTATTGAATATGAACTCACCGCCCGAATAATCGCCAATTGCATACGGCTCCGTTTCACCATTCTCCATTTTTGCACCTTCGGTTACCGTATAGGTATGGCCATTAAAATCAAACATCACATACAGCTCACCATAACCATCTTCTTCATCTACTGTTCTCGTGCGCAGGCCTTTTCCGGATGCATCTTTATTCAATAAAATCTTACAATTCTCGTCCGCCTTTTCAAATGCCTCTTGAATTTCGTTGTAATTCCCTACAACCTTACCATCGGCATTTTTCACCGTCCAAACTGCGTCGGCGTCGGTTCCGCCTTCCGCTGCCTCACCGGCAAACGCATACGCCGGCATGAATGTCATCGTCATCACGACGGACAGAATGCCTGCCAACCATTTTCTTTTGGATTTCATAAAATCCTCCTTCCATCCATTTCCTTTCTCTCTGTTTCGACGGAATTTGTTCCGCCGAAAGGCTTCCGAATCAATTCTAACTCTTCTGTACAGTTTCTGTCATTCGATTCACAGTTTAATTTTCCCATAAAAAAAGAAGCGGGACATCCGGAGACGTCCGCTTCGATTTGCGTTTGCGTTTTTCAATTGTGATTTTTCTTTTACCAAATGCCCATCACGTGCTGCATCAGCAGGCTCACGGCGGTGATGCCGGCCCAGCACACGGCACCCAGAGCGATTGGCTTTCCACCGGATTTTACCAGTTCCACCAGGTTGCTGTTCAGACCGATGGCGGCCATGGCCATGGTGATGAAGAATTTGCTCAGTTCCTTCAGCGGGGCGAAGACTTCCGCAGAGACACCCGCCATGCCCGCAAGGGTTGTGATTACCGAAGCGATTACGAAATACAGAAGGAACATCGGAAATGCCCGCTTCAGGCTGAAATTATTTTTACCGGAGCCGGAAGATTTGCGGGCGCGGTGGATGGCCAGACCCAAAGTAATCGGGATAATCGCCAGCGTCCGGGTGAGTTTCACCGTGACGGCTTTGTTCAGAGTTTCGGCGCCCAGGTTCCACATGCTGTCCCAGGTCGCGGCGGCCGCGGTCACCGAGGAGGTGTCGTTGATCGCCGTTCCCGCGAAAATGCCGAAGGTCTCGCCGCTGTGGGTATCGAAGCCGATGGCGGCGCCCAGCATCGGGAAGAAGATGGCGGCCATCACGTTGAAAAAGAAGATGACGGAAATCGCCTGAGCGACCTCCTTGTCGTCAGCATCGATAACCGGTGCGGTGGCGGCGATGGCCGATCCGCCGCAGATGGAGGAACCCACGCCCACCAGAGTGGAAATATTTCCCGGAATGTGCATTGCTTTGTGGAGCACCCACGCCAGAATCAGCGAGGTGGCGATGGTGCTGATGATAATCGGAAGGGACTGTCCGCCGGTGCGGAGAACCACGCCCAGGTCCATGCCGAAGCCCAGCAGCACGACCGCCGTCTGCAGGATGTACTTGGAGGTGAATTTAATTCCCTTCTTCGCTTTTCCCTGATCCTTCCAAAACAGGGCGATGATCATGCCCAGCAGGATTGCGATTACCGCGCTTCCCACCACCGGAAACTGTTTCCCGATGAACCATGCCGGAAGCGCCAGCAGGAAGCAGACCGCAAAGCCAGGGGCTTTTTCTTTAATCGTGTTATTCATTTTACTCTCCTTAATTCGTCCTATGCCGCCCGTTTCGCAAAGCGGCCTTTCTATTATATGCCGAACCGGAGTCCTTGTAAAATCATATTTTGCGAATGCTCCCCGCCACTACCGAAGTCACTGTCTTTGATGTATAATGTTCATCGTGTCCGAAAGATTGTAAAAACGCATATAAATAGAAGGAATAATCTCATGAAACAATTCTGGTCCAAAACATCCACGCTAATCATCACCGCCATTTTCTGCTGCACCCTGTGGGGCAGCGCCTACCCGTGCATCAAGGTCGGCTACCGCCTGTTCTCCATCGCCTCCGGCGACGTTCCCGGACAGCTGTTTTTCGCCGGCTGCCGTTTCGCGCTGGCGGGAATCCTGGTGATTCTGGCGGGCAGTCTGCTGCAGAAGAAACTGCTTTTACCGGAGAAATCCGATTGGAAGCCCATCGCTGCGCTGGCCCTGTTCCAGACAATCCTGCAATATATCTTCTTTTATATGGGCCTGGCCCGCGCCTCGGCGGTGCGCTCCTCCATCATCAACGGGACCGGCGCCTTCGTGGCGATTCTGCTGGCGGTGTACATGTTCCGGCTGGAGAAAATGACGCTAAAAAAATTCATCGGCTGCTTCCTGGGGTTTTCCGGGGTGCTCCTGGTGGAGACCGTCGGTCAGACGGTGAATTTCGGCTTTGCCTGGAACGGGGAGGGGTTCATCCTCCTTTCCGTGTTCGCCTCCTCCATGGCGTCGATTTTGATTAAAATCTTCTCCCGAGACCACAACCCGGTGCTGCTTTCCGGTTGGCAATTTTTCACCGGCGGACTGACCATGGCCATCGCCGCCTTCCTCTTCGGCGGCCGAATGACGGTGGGAACCCCAACATCCTTGCTGCTGCTCCTGTACATGGCCTTCATCTCCTCCGCTGCCTACACCCTGTGGGGTGTTCTGCTGAAATACCACCCGGTGAGCCATGTGACGGTGTTCAACTTCGTCACACCGGTGGCCGGCGTGCTGCTCTCTTCTGTCATCCTGTCGGAACACGGCGTGCTGAACGGCTCCGTCCTCATCGCTTTGGTATTGGTGTGCGGCGGAATCCTGGTGGTTTCTCGGGAATAATTCATTGTGCAAAATATTGCCCTTGATTCCCCGCGGTGGTATAATTCAAGCGATGTTACAGTTCATAAGGGGATGGACGGAACATCTATGACTAAAAGAAAATGTTTTTGTCGGGGGATTTACAGGGGGTATTGAGATGACTCAACGAAAAGCCGAAGCGCTGATTGCGCTTGGACTCACTTTGCGGGGAACGTCGCTGCTGTTCAGCAAACTGGCCATGCAAACCATCGGGCCGTTCACGCTGTGCGGCATCCGTTTCCTGATTTCATTTGCAGTGGTAGCACTAATCTTTCATAAGCAGATTCGCAGTGTTACCAAAAAGGAAGTATTGCACAGCGCAATTGTGGGTTTCTTCTATTTCTGCTGCATGGCGTTTGAACTCTTGGGACTTCGGACGACGCCGTCCTCCACAACTGCTTTTATTGAAAATACGTCGGTGGTCATCGTGCCGCTGCTGGCGGCCATCGTATATCGCCGGCTGCCGAAACGCATGGATATTCTGTGTGCGCTGATTGCTCTCGCAGGCATTGCACTCATGACCCTGAAGGGCAGCAAGCTGGCATTTACGTCGGGAGAGCTGTTGGTCTTCGGCGGTGCGGTAAGCTACGCGATTACCGTTGTGGTCATGGATATCGTTACGGTGGACGACAACGCGCTGAACATCGGAGTTTTCCATCTGTTCTTCATCGGATTCTTCAGCCTGCTGGCGGCGTTCGCCTTCGAGGATTTCACCATCCCGACTTCCGCGCCGGAGTGGGGTGCGATTCTGTACCTGGCACTGGTGTGCGGTGCCATCGGTTTCACGATTCAGCCGGTGGGACAGAAATACACCACGCCGGAGCGAGCCAGCCTGTATGTGGCGACCAACCCGCTGGCAGCGGTTATTCTGGGCGTGATTTTCCTGGGCGAGCGGTTCACCTTCCTGGGAATCATCGGCTGCGGATTAATCCTGCTGAGCATTTTCCTGCCGGCTGCGCTGGAGAACGGACTGGCGAGGAAGAAGGCGTAGCGAGCCCTTCTCGATGCAGATGCTCTTCACGAATTTGCGGGTCTTCCCGTCCTTCGGAAAGTACACTTCCAGGAAGTCTCCTTCGTTGGAGCGGATGACGCCCACGCCGAAATTCCGGCTCCGGACCTCCGCTCCCGGGACGAATTCCGCCGCCTTCTCCCGGAACTCTTTGGAATCCATCCGGAACACGTCTTTTTGTTTGCCGCTGCGGTCCGGCAGTTTGCCGAAGCATTCCCGCAGGAACGGGGAGGAACAGTCTCCGTAATCCGGAAGAATCAGTTCCTCCCGGGCACGGGTGATTGCCACGTAGAAGATGCGCCGCTCCTCCTCCCGGTCGTTTTCCGAGGAAGGAAGCACATCCCTCACGGCGTCCACCAGAATCACCCGGTCGTACTCCATTCCCTTGCTGCCGTGAATCGTGCTGAGAATCACTTTGGCATCCGCTGACTCCAAATTCCCGGTGCCGGCGGAAATCATCTGCTCCATTTCCCACAGCTTCTGCAGGAAATCCGCAATGGTATCCGCGGGTTCCGCAAGCGCTTCCAGCACGAAAAGCTTTTCGCTCTTCTCGTTCCGGTACCGAATGCCGGTGCGAATCATTTGCAGCGCCTCTTTCGCGTTATTCCGAAGGCGCATATCCCGCAGGTTATCCCGAAGAATCTGCAGATCTTCCTTCTTCTGCCGTCCCAGAAGCGGTGATTCCGTCAGCACCGCCAGGATGGGGTCCTCCCGCCGAAAGTCCATTCGCCGCACCGCGTCTCCCACTGCGTTTTTCGAAATCCGGTAATTCAGCTTATAGTAAATTCGCCAGAACAGCTCGCTGTCCGCCGGATGCATGACGAATCCCAGGATATCCTTCACATCCCGCACCACCCGGCTGCTGAAGAACAGGGTGTCCAGCCCTCGATTTCGAAATGAAATCCCGGCATTTCTCAGGTGATACATCAGAGGGATGGCGCTGTCGTTGTTCCGGTAGAGCACCGCCGTTTCCCGCTCCGAATCCTCCCGAATCCAGTCGGCAATCTGCCGATACTGATCGGACCGCCGTGCCACCGGTTCCACCCGAACACGGCCGGAAGACTCCGCCGCGGGCTTCATGTTTTTATCGTATCGCTTTCGGTTGTGCCGGATAAAACGATCCGCCAGGGCCACGATGTCCTTTCCGGACCGATAGTTGGTCTCCAGCCGATGCACTTTACCCCCGGGATAATGGCGCTGAAAATCCAGCAGTGCCTCCGGGTACGCCGCCCGAAAACCGTAGATGCTCTGATCTTCATCCCCCACCATGAACAGATTTCCCCCGTCCTGCGTGAGAATCTGCAGAATCCGGTGCTGCAGCCACGAGGTATCCTGCGCCTCGTCCACCATCACATAGGGATATTTCCGCCGGTAATGGTTCCGCACCCCCGGCACCTTCTCCAGGAATTTGCAGGCGTACACCAGCTGATCGTCGTAATCCATGGCATTCTGCGCCTTCATGCTCCGGACGTAGGCGTCGTACAGGGGCTTCGCCGGGTAATCTCCGATTCGAAGCTTCTCAATTTCCCCCTCCGAAAGCTGCATGTTTTTGATATAGGTAATCTTCTGCGCGAACTCCCGAATGTCGCTCTCCCCGGGAAAAGAATCTCCCGCTACGCCCACGAGAATCCGGCGCAAAAGTAGCCCGGTGTCCGTCAAATCTTCCGGTTTCTGCCGTCCTGTTTTGTCCGCATAAAAGCAAACTACGCGGTAGCAGAAACTGTTGATGGTCATAAAATCCACCCGATTATTTCCGTACTGCCGCCGGAACCGCTGCTTCATTTCCTCCGCCGCATTGTTGGTAAAAGTAATTACCAGCACGGAGGTATCCGGCACGCCGGAACGAAGCAGGTTCTCCAGGCGGGCCAGAAGCGTGGTGGTTTTCCCGCTTCCGGGCACAGCAAGAAGCAGCGAGCTTCCGCTGCAATCCGCTGCGGCCGCTCGCTGCTGTTCGTCTAAATGTGTATTTCCGGTGAATGAGGAATGATTCATACCTCTCCGTCTCCCTGTTAATTTTTTACAATCTTTCCGTACAGGAGTTTCGATTCCAAGTCAATCTCCTCTGCGTGCTCGTCCAGAGTCTCGCCGGCAATTTTCTTGTAATCCGCCTCACTGGTTGCCCCTCGGTCTTTCATCAGCTGGTGCTTTGCCGCCTTCATCTCCTCGGAAGAAACGTAAATCTTCTTTTCTCTGGAAATGGAATGGAGAATCAGTTTCTCCTTCACATTCTCCTTTGCCAGCTTCTCCACCTGCGCTTGGAATTCCGATTCCGTAAAATCCGACTCCTTCAGGTATTCCTTATACGTCAATCCGTATTCCTTAATCCGCTTGTGGTACTGACTGGTGATGTACTTCTCTTCCCGCTTCAGCTGCGCTTCCGGATACTTGCTTACCTCTGCGGATTTCACCAATTTTTTCCATTCCTTCGCCGTCAAGGTATCTTCCTCCGGCATATCGAAGGACACGTACCGATCCAGCAACAGAATATTGTATCCGTTATAGCGGTTCAGCGTTGCGCTCAAAAGAAATAGAAGGAATACCAGAAACACCAGCATTCCTACTATAATTTTCTTCTTCTTGGAAAGCCGGCGAAAACGGGAATGTTCTCGCCATTTCTCGTGTGCGGATGAAAGGTGGTCACGAAGGCTAGTTCTTTCCGGAACTTGTTGTGACATCGTTGCTTACCTCCTTATCAATCAGTCGCACCTTGTTCGTCTTCTCTTTGCTTACACCGGAAAGCTCGGTGTCGTTCTGAACGGCCTTATCGATAATATCGGTCTTCTTGTTATTCTTCGGGGTCGCCGTCGCAATGACCTTGTTTTCTTTCACCGTAGCGACCTTCACCTGACTCTGTTCGCCGTTCAGGAACACTTCCGTCCGGTTGGTATCCACGTGCTGCCATTCCTCACTGTTGGAATCCCTGTAGAATACTCGATAGTTACCCACGTTGCTCTCCGCTGCGGTGAACTTTACTTGGGTCTTTCCGTTAACCTCCGAAGTAACCACATCCGTTACCTCATTGGCTCTCTCTTCTTTCTCGATGGTCTTGCTGCCAATCCGGAACGGAACGCATTCCGTATATCCGCGATACTTGCCCTTGCCCTTTACGATGACATAGCCTGTACCTTTCCGAATGTTCTTTGCGTACACCAGAGTGTAGTCCTGATTCTCCGTGAGCTTCGTCACGCCATCCTGAACGGTCACTTCCGGCTCCACCGGATTGCCGGTATACGCCAGCTGCTCGTAATCCATGGTGGCTTCCATCTTCTTGTTGCCGTTGGTGTTTTTATTTTTCGGAATGTACATATAGTTGGAGTCCACTCTGCCCCGAATTCCGGAAATGCGGTCGATACTGCTGTACTGCCAGTAGGTATAATCTTCCGAGGAAGTGTTGTTAATATTGTACTGCGCAATCCACAGCTCGTGGCCGTCCTTCACCAGCTTCGCCACATCCACACCGGACGTCTTAGACGTCAAGCTCTGCGACACGTACAGGCAAGTGGTATATCCGTGATCCCTGCAGTAATTGAGGAACGCGTCGGCAATCAGGGTCAGCTGCTTCCGGGCATTGGCGGATCCGCCTTCCGAAACCCAGCCTGCATACGCCGCATCCAATCTGCCGTTGGAGAACTCCATATCCATTACAATCGGAAGCTCCAGCTTTTTGCCCTCGGCATACTTGCATACTTCCTTTGCCTCGATTACCGCTTCTTCCGTGGTAGTCGCCTGAGAGTACCAATACACGCCCCGGGCCACTCCGGCCTTTGCCGCCTCGTCCATATTCTTTTCATAGGTGCGATCCTTAATCATTTCAAAGGAATTCTGTCCGGTGGCTCCGGCACGGACAAATGCATAATCCGCTCCGGCATGCTTCACCTTCTGCCAATTGATGTTTCCCTGCCATACGGAAACGTCAATTCCATAGAAAGCGCGGTTAGACGACACCTTGCCCGGCTGGCGCACGGTGTCCTTCGTTGGGAGAGCATACGTCGGAAGAGTCGAAAAGACCATGATCATCATTACGACCACAGCAACAGCAATTCTTCCCGCTTTCATTGTTCCGATAAATCCTCTCAACATCCACTGCCTTTCTATCCTACAAGTGACTTCCTAAAAAATGACCCCTATCATTATAGCATACATGAGGCGGTTTTTATGATGAAAATATGATTGAACCTGCAATTTCCTTTTCAAAGTTTTTATATTCCTTTAAGTTCACTTTAAGTTTTTTTCAGTATATTGGTACTATCAAATGCAGCACGACAATGAAGGAGGATTCCCCATGAATAATAATTTCAACGAATCCAACACCGACTTCATTCTGATCAATCCGAATGACGAGAATCGGGATGACCATAAAAAAACCCGACCGCCTCGGCAGAAGCGGCCGAAAGAACATGCTTTTAGGAAACGGACCATCGCCACGGTGCTGAGCTGCGCACTCATCGGCGGCGCCTCCGGCTTTGGGGGTGCCATGATTGCCGAGCGCACCGGCGCTGCTACCCTGCTGGAGGGGAACGGCGGAGACCGGACGGTGAGCGTGAAAAACGTGAATACCGGCGAGAAGATGACGGCGGCGCAGGTCTACGCCAAGAACGTGGATGCGACGGTGGGAATCTCCACCAAATCCACCACCCGGAACATGTTCGGTTACTCCACGGAGTCCGCGGCTTCCGGTTCCGGCTTCATCGTTTCGTCCAATGGATATGTCGTCACCAACTACCACGTGATTGAGGGGGCGGATTCCATCACGGTTTCCACCAACAACGGTAAAAGCTACGAGGCGACGGTGCGGGGCTACAACGAAAATTACGACGTAGCGGTGCTGAAAATTAACGCCACCGGGCTCCGGGCTGTGACACTGGGCAAGTCCTCCGACGCAAACGTGGGGGACGAAGTGGTGACCATCGGAAATCCGCTGGGCGAACTCACTTTCTCCCTGACCTCCGGCGCCATCAGCGCCCTGAACCGGGAAGTGACTTTTTCTCAGAACAACACCATGAAGCTGATTCAGACTGACGCGGCCATCAACTCCGGCAATTCCGGCGGCCCGCTGTTCAACCTGTACGGAGAGGTCATCGGCATCACCAATGCCAAATACTCCTCCGGCAGTTCTTCCTCAGAGGCGTCCATCGACAACATCGGGTTCGCCATTCCGATTGATGAGGTGGATTCCATCATTAAAAATATCATCAAGAGCGGAACCAAAAGCAGTTCCGATTCGTCCGGCAATTCCGGAAGCAACGTTCCGGATCAGGATGACAGCTGGGAAGATTCCATCGAGGATTTCTTCTCCACATTCTAGCTTTCCATCCGGGGGTGCACAGGCGGCAACTCCCATGGATATATATATATTTTCCTTTCTTTGGCGAGGCCGGCATGCAAATGCCGGTTTCGTTTTTTATCACTTTCTTAAGATTTCCGAAAGCTTTTCTTAATTTTCACCCGCCTTTCTTGATATCCTCCCGGCAATAGTGTAAGGTTATATCAATTCAAGTTGAACATGAACGGGATCCCGTTTCCAATAACGAAAGGAGCATTATATGAAGAAGAGATTAATATCTGTGATTTTGCTGAGCACACTGGTATTGCTGTGTGCCTGTGGTTCTTCCTCATCCAAACCGGAGGTGACCCCATCGAAGACGGTGGATCAGTTCCTCAAAGGAATTCAGGATGAGGACCAGGATGCTATCAAAAAGGTATACGAAGAGAGTACCTTTGATCTGGGTGCCGAAGCTTGGGACGACGACGATGACGAAGAAGGCATGGACACCGCAATGAACAAAGTGCTCACCGACGATTTCTACCCAAGACTGATCGATTTCGAATACAAAATCGGTGAGGAAGAGATTAACGGCGATGAGGCCACGGTAAAAGTAGATATCACCACCTACAAGATGGGCGACGCATTCGTGGCCGGTTTCAAAGATTTCTTTGCCGGAGCCATGGATTTGTACAACTCCAACGCTTCCGACGAGCAGGTCAGCAAGGTGATGAGTGAGAAGCTGCACCGGCAGATTTCCGCACTGAAGAAGAAGGAATACAAGAAAACCGCTACCTTCCATCTGACGAAAGAGAACGGCGTATGGGTTGTGGAAGACATGGACGACGACAAGAACGAAGCCGCTCTGAACATCCTGTCCGGCGGAATGCTGGATGCGGAGAACTCCATCGACCGCATGACGGATGACTAATCTATATTTCCAATAAAACACGAACCCCCGGCAGCAGGTACTTGCATAATCGCAAGCCCTCTGCCGGGGGTTTTCAATTGCTTTTTTATCTTTTCCTGCAGGAACGCTCCTTGCTGTAATCCACCAGGGTATCGCTGCCCCGGCCACTTCGGACGGTGGAAACACTTTTTACCATGTACCGCCCCTTTACAATCTTCCGCTTGCGGGTCAGGTTCAAGGTTCTCCCATTGGCCCGCCCGGTCCATCTGGCCACGGTGGTCCAGTGACCTTTCGAAGATTTCAGCAGGTACACCGTAGTGTACAGCGTGGTCTTCTTTGCGGCCCCCTGATTCACCCGGACCCGAACATGCGCCCGGTCTTCCCGAATCCGAAGGCGGGTATCCACCGAAATGGAGCCTTTTTTTGCCGCATAGACCTTATCCGTATGAGTTTTTTTATGTTCCGGCCGGTCGCCCTGACTGCCGGCGAAAACCGGCGCGGACATTGCGGTCATCAGTACAACAACCAGCGTGAATATCAGCAGGTTCCGCTTTCTCATTGCTGCACCCCTTTCTCTTTACTAAGTTACACATTTACTAAGTCACGCACATACTTGCTTTATTCTACCATGAAGGCACGGGCTTTCAAATAAATTTTTCTTATAAAAAGATTATTTACTCGCCAAGTGGGTTTCCGGACGGTCTTGTTGGCGTACCCCGACGATGGATTACGGCTTTGCCGGGAGGGTGACGCCAACATGGGTGCCGGCAGCGCGGGAAAGGGCGGGCCTTGTTGGCGTGGCCCGACGGTGGATTAAGGCTTTGCGGGCAGGACGACGCCAACATGGGCGCCGGCAGTGCAGGAAAGGGCGGGCCTTGTTGGCGTGGCCCGACGAAGGATTAAGGCTCTGCGGGCAGGGCGACGCCAACATGGGCGCCGGCAGCGCGGCAAAATCCGGGCCTTGTTGGCGTGACCCGACGGTGGATTAAGGCTTTGCCAGCAGGGCGACGTCAACATGGGCGCCGGCAGGGTGGGAAAAGGAGGATCTTGTTGGCGTGGCCCGCCAGTGGCCAACGAAGAAAGGACGGTGTCTCCGTCGCATGCGAAATAACCAAAAGAAAAGGGTGAAGCCGCCGCACATGAATTGCGACTGTTCCGCCCTCTACTTGCTTAATTGTCCGGCAAGTCCTACTTATCGGATTTGCTTGCCTTCTTTACCTCGTCAGTCTTGAAGATGATCTTGCTCTCTCCACTCTGACCGTCCTGCTTTCCGCCGATGAAGGAACCATCGGAAGCGGCATCCAAAGTTGCCTTTACCCGGTTCACCGTGCTCTTAATATCCGAATCCTTCAGGGTGGATACCAGCTTCTGGATTCCGGTCTTATTGAATGTTGCCATTCCGCTTGCCAAAGTATCTGCACCGTCAGACAGAGTCTCCGCACCTTCCGTCAGCTGACCCATGTAGGTCACCAGCTTTCCGGCTCCGGCGTCTACCTGAACCGCACCGTTTGCCAGCTTTGTAGTGCCGGCATCCAGCTTTTTTGCACCGGCATCCAACTTATTCACGCCGGTTACCAGACTGGTCTTATCCTTAGTATCGACCTTGATTCCTGCCTGCAGGCTCCGGAGGCCCAGAAGTGCGCCCGGATGGAATTTTCCGTCCTTATCGGTATATCCGTTCACGCCGGCATCCAGCTGTGCGGCACCGGAATTCAGTCCGGCCACGGCCTTCGACAGACTCGGAACCTTTGTTCCGTCCGCCTTTGTACCTCCTACATTGACGGCGGTATCCAAAGCCTGAGTTCCGGCCTTCAATTCATCCGCACCGTCCTGCAGCTTCTTCAAGTCATCATTGGAAGAAGATGCAATACTCTGATACATTGCCTTCGCCGTCTGATTTGCGGTAATAATCTTCTGCTTGTCGGTATTCACGGAAGAAACCGTATCGTTTACGTTTGTCTCGTATGTTCCCAGCTTTTCTTTTGCATTCTTCAATGCATTGATGGTGTCCTGATCTCCGGAAGCCTCTGCCGCTTTGATAGCTGTTTCCAGAGCGCCGTCCACATCGGCGGAGGATGGAGCATTTACCTTCTCGGTATTCACGCCGTCCAGATTGTCGCTGATGGATTTCGCAGTCTGAGCCAGCTTGGCGTTCTGTGCCGCAATCGTTTCGCCCATCTGCTTGATTCCGGCATCCACCTGAGCTGCTCCGGCACTGAGCTTCTTAGCGCTGCCGTTATCACCGGCCAGTCCGTCCGCACCGTTCACGCTGGAATTCAGCGCCTCCGTTCCTTCTTTCATCTGAATGGTCCCGGCAGACAGGTCCTTAGCACCGGTTACCAGCTTATCCGCACCGTCGGACAAGTCCTTCACGCCGGTCTTCAGGTCTCCGGTTCCCTGCTTCAGGTCTCCGGTTCCGGCCTTCAAGTCCTTGGATCCGTTTTTCATGCTCTTGGTGCCGTCCTTCAGGGTTTCGGTTCCTTCTTCAATCTGAGAGGAGCTGTTCGCCAGCTTATTGGCACCCTTGGCCAGCTTGGAACTTCCGTCCACCAGCTTTTTGGAAGCATCGGACAGCTTGTCCAGTGCGCTTTCCAGCTCGTCAATCTGACCGGTGGCGTCATCCAATTTCGTAGTATCCACATCATTCATGAAACCGGAATCCGCTACGGTGTAGGTTCCGTCGATTTCGAAATTCGTGGTCTTTGCGTTGATGGTTACGTGGTCCGGAATGTCCAGCTCGTCAATCTGCAGGTTGTCGCTCATTCCCGGAAGAGCGATTCCCACAACGGCGGTGCTGTTTCCGTCGTTTACCGCCTTACCGTTGTTTACGGTGACGTTGGTGAAGTTGTCGTTGCTCAGCACGACCGCACTGACGATTGCGTACGGACGAGTCAGGCTGTAGCCGTTTTCTTTTACGCTGTCGTTGATGTCGTAATCGAAACGGATTTTTACATTGCCCTTCTTGCCGGCGATTTCATCGGCGGAAACCTTCGTGCCGTTCAGATAGTAGCTAACCTTTACTTTTACCGGAAGCTCCCCGTCGTAGTCTCCGGTGTAGTGGATGTCCTTGCCCTTTGCGGCCCACACCAGCTTATTGCCGTCCCGGCTCATCTTCTCGTCGCCGGAGGTGTTCTTGATGTTCTTCAGATTGGAGTAATCGCTGAGGTTGTTGGACTTGCCCTCATTCTTCAGCCACTCGCTTACCGAAACATCGGTTGTATTGCCATCGGCATCCATTACCGCGTACACGGTCTCGGATTTGTCGCCGGTCTGTGCGGTCTTCAGCATCTCCGGGAAGTTCTCATTGATGGACTTCTCCGTATCTGCATGGACTGCATTCATCTGCGGCACATAAAACAACGCTGTGCTGCATGCCAGAACGCCCGCAAGAATCGGGGCGCCGATTTTCTTGATTTTGTTGTTAAGCTTTCTCATTGTTCAATCCTTTCATGCCCCTTGTAGTTTTACAAATTATACGATCGAATGCCATAAGCATGGATGGCAGCAGGAAGATTACCGTAATCATACTGATAATCGCACCTCTGGCCATCAGTGAACACATGGTGCTGATCAGGTATACATTGGAATACTTCGATACGCCGAATGTAGAGGCGAAGAAGCCCAGCGCACTGGTCATAATCGACGGCAGAGATGTTCTTACGGCGATATCAATGGACTCACGCTTGCTCAGTCCACCCATTCGCTCGGTCTTGTACCGAGTGGACATCAGTATCGCATAGTCCACCGTGGAACCCAACTGAATGGTGGTGACGCACACCGGAACCAGGAACGGAAGCTCCACTCCGGTGAACCCACAGATTCCCATATTGATGTATATGGCTAACTCGATTACAAGTATCAGTATAAACGGTAGTGATATCGAGCGCAATACGAAGAAAATAATCAGGAATACCAGTCCGATGGAAATCCAGTTAACGACTTGGAAGTCCTTGGACGTCAGCTGAATCAAATCCTTCGTGGACGGCGCCTCACCGATAACCGATCCGTTCTTATCGTACTTGTGAACGATACTGTTGACCTGTGTCACCTGACGATTTACCTCATCGGTCGAAATCCGATACTTCGAGTTCACCAGTATCATCTGGTGCTTGTCGGACCGCATGGAAGTGTTCAACTCATCCGGAAGCATGTTCCGAGGAATCGCAGAACCCAGCATTCCGTCCACACCCAGAACGCTCTTCACGCCCTTCACGTCTTTGATTTCCTCACTCATGGCCCGGCCATCTTTCGCCGACATATTCGCATCTGCGATGATGATATAGGAAGTATTGATTCCGAAATCTTTCGATAGCTTCTTATTTGCAGTATAGAACGGAACCATCTCTTTATCGATATCCGTTCCGTCTCCCACCACCATCTTCGTCAAATCGTAAGATGTATTCGTGTGAGCATATCCGTATAGTGCCGGAGCTAACAGGAGTCCAAAGCACAGGATGTAAATTCCATACCGAGATGTGAGCTTGCGAGACAATCTGTCGGCACTTGGGATTAAGGTCTTGTGACGAGTCTTCTGCAACGTTCTAGTAAAGAACAGAATCAGCACCGGCAGCACCGTAACGCTACATACTACACCAAAGACAACGCCCTTCGCCATAACCAATCCAAGGTCCATGCCCATCTTATAGGTCATGAAACACAGTGCCAGGAAACCGGCAATTGTCGTAACGGAGCTTCCTGTCACAGAAATCAACGTTGCGTTGATGGCCTCTGCCATGGCCGGTTTCGGCTCTATTCCGTTATCCAGCTTTTCCATGTAGCTGTGCCACAGGAAGATGGAATAGTCCATGGTCACGCCCAGCTGCAGCACCGCCGCGATGGCTTTGGTGATGTAGGAAATTTCTCCGAACATGATGTTGGATCCCATGTTGTACAGAATTGCCATTCCGATACTCAGCAGGAACAAGAACGGTGCCACATAGGAGTCCAGCAACAGCATCATTACCAGAAGGGACAGTGCTACTGCCACCGCTACGTATTTGATTTCTTCCGTCTCCGCAATATTCTTCAGATCCAGAACCATGGATGTCATTCCGGCAACATACGTATCCTTGTTGCTCATCTTTCGAATCTGATCCACGGCATTCAGCGTATGCTCATCCGAAATTCCCGTATCGTAGAATGTTACCAGCATCGTTGCATTCTTATTATCGATATTGTCCTGCACCACCTTCGGATACATGGAAATCGGAATGGATGGATTCACCACGTCCTGCAAATTCACGATGGATTCCACATGATCCACCTTCTCAATGTCCTTCTTCAGCTTCGTCACATCATCCGTCTTCATATTCTCCAGAACGAGAATGGAGAAGCCGCCTTTGTGGAACTCGTCCATCAAAAGGTCTTGACCCTTTACACTTTCCATATCGCTCGGGAGGTAGGACAACATATCGTAATTAACATGAGTCTTCGCCATTCCGATTGCTGACGGAATGATTAAAATCAATGCTATTACGAGGATTGCGTGTCTCAGCTTCACAACTGCTTTGCCGAATTTCATCTCTTGCATCCCCCTATAAAAATAGTTTCACATATCTAAATTGACCGACGGTCATTTCATCTGCCAGTATACTAGCACAGGAATGACCAGCAGTCAATATTTGAGATAAAATTTTTACAAAATTCCTTTGTTCAATTTTCAAAACACTTTATATATAAGGATTTCACATGCTTGACCATTGGTCATTTTATTCTTGACGAATCCTTCACTTAATGGTATATTATAGAAAAATCGGTAACGTTGAGCCGAACGGATCTTTTTTTTACCAAGGGTGTAGTTATGACAAAAGTGGATATGAAGAAAAATAAAAAACGCCAGGACATCCTGGACGCGGCCTACGAGCTTTTCACCACGAAGGGCTTCTCCAGCACGACGATTATGAACATTGCGCTGAAAGCCGGAGTGGGGAAGGGCACGTTCTATCTCTATTTCGACAGCAAGGAGGCGGTACGGGATGAGCTGATTGTGATTAAGGCTTCCCGGATTCTCACCAAGGCCGTTAACGCGATGGAGGAAAGCCTGGGCGCCAACCGAAAGGTGGGGGTGGCGGACCGGTTCATCTTCGTGGCGGATTTTATTCTGAATTATCTGTCGAAAGATCTGACGCTGCTGCGGTTCGTATCCAAGAATCTCAGCTGGGGTCTGTTCCTGAACAGCCGCATTGAGGAGAAGAATTCCGATGTCGTCAATTTCAAGGATTTCATTTCCCTGCTGATTGAGCGGGACCACGTGCACCTGAAGAATCCGGACATTCTGATTTATACGCTGATTGAAATGGTGAACTCCACCTGCTACAGCGTCCTGATTAACGAGGATCCGGTCAGCTTCGAAGAGTACAAGCCGTACCTGTATCACTGCATTCGGCTGCTGATTGATGATGCCAAGGAGAATTAAGTGTTGGCACGATAAGACACATGTGATATAATACGACTCGTTCTGTCGGTTTCCGGCGGAAACGAACCGGCAGATTCCATGGGGATGGCTGTGAAACATCCCGGACACAACGTGGGGTCTGCCGCCCAACCCGAATACGAGAAATTTGCGATATAGTGAAGGAGGAGCATTTGCCGGTGCAAACGCTCCTCGTTTTGATTCTTCACTTTTTTATTTCATCGCCTGTTCGATTAAGTCGTTCAGCGCTTTTTTCTGCTCGTCGGATGTGATGCTGCCCACAATCGGCTTGCCCACAACCTTTCCTTTGGAATCAATTACATAGGTAGTAGGGAAGGAGTACATCCCGGAAGTCAGTTTCCCGGCGGCACTGTCGGACTTGAACCAGATGTTTTTGTACGAAACGCCCTTTTTCTCCAGAAGCTTCTTCGCATCGGCAATGGCTTTCTTGTCCCCATCCAGGGTGTACGCATTCACTCCTACAACCTCGCCGCCTTTTTTCATCAGCTTCTTGTTCAGAGCCTCCAGGTCCTTCAGTTCGCCCACGCAAGGTTTGCAGGTGGTGAACCAGAAATTGATTACCGTCACTTTGTTGCCGGAGAACAGCTTCTTGCTGCTAACTTTTTTTCCGTCCAGGTCCTTTCCCTCAAAAGAAGGGAACTCGTCCATATTTCCGGAATCCGCCGGCACGCAGGTGCTTCCGTCCTTGCACGACGTCGAGCCGTTTTCCTTAGCTTTCTCCGCCACTTTCGGATATTTTTCTTCCAACATGGTCAGCTTCTCTTCGATTTTCTTAATCTCCTCCGCTCCGCTTTTCAGCGTCTTCAGCTCGTCCTCCGTGAATTTGTCCTTCGCGGATTCGATGGTGTCCAGAAGGAACTCCCCGTAATTCTTTCCGTCCTCCTGCAGGGTCATTCCCTTGTCCGCTTCCATAAAGACTTTCTCCCACAGCTTCTTGTTCTTCGCAAAAATCTGATTCTCCTGTTCCATCAGCTCCTGATACATGGCAACCGCCTCGTCCAGATTGCTTGGTTCCTTGCTGTTGCTGCTTTTCCCGCTGCACGCCGCCAGGGACAGCATCAGAACCGCCGCCACCGCCAGCATCATCATTTTCTTCATTTTCGTCTTCATTTTTCTGTCTCCTTTTTCATTTCTTTTCCGTCACTTCCGAAGCCGCACCCATAGGCCAGGGCATCGACAGGGCATACGGTGACGCATTTTCCGCACCGAATGCACTCCCCGTGATTCGGCGTCCGGGTGATGTCCACGTCCATTTTGCACACCTTGGCGCACCTTCCGCAGGAAACGCATTTCCCCCGGTCCACTTCAACGCCCAACAGGGCCACCTTGTTCATCAGTCCGTAGAAGGCGCCCAGCGGACACACCCACTTGCAGAATGGCCGGTAAAACACCACGCTCAATATTCCTACCGCCATCAGAATAATCAGCTTTCGGGTAAAAAGAGTTCCCAAAGCGCTGCGGATTCCGGCATTTGCCGCCGCAAGGGGGAGGGCTCCTTCCAGCACGCCTTGCGGACAGATATACTTGCAAAAATAGGGA
>OMNT01001504.1_pt1 | contig 21405 bp, 19 predicted proteins | sample 1672551 | NCBI WGS metagenome assembly OMNT01 (sample SAMEA3136698, study PRJEB25190) | human gut metagenome
GGTCGTAAGAATTTACCAATCCATCTCCCCCTCCCGGATGAGTTGTTCTATCACCTGCGCCACGCCGTCCTGCGCGAAGTGCGGGGCGATTTTATCCGCCTTCGCCTTGAATTCCGGCTTGGCGTTGTCCATGGCGTACCCCACGCCAGCGTATTCCAACATGGATAGGTCGTTGTCCTCATCGCCAAAGGCGATCACCTGCTCGCGCGGCACGTTTAGCGAGCGAGCCAGCGCCTCAAGCGCGCGCCCCTTGTTCACCGAGGGATGCACGATTTCGATGTATACCGGCCGCGAGCGGAAGAACGACGCTTTGCCCTCAAACGCGCGCTGAAACTCGGGAATCGCCTGGCTACACGCCTCTTCCGGCGCCACGATGAGCAGCTTATTCACGTCCGTGGTGATGTACTCGCTCATCTTAATGCCCAGCGCCTTGCCCGGATAGTGCAGCTTTTCTTCGTAATAACGGGAAAATTCGTTCGCCCGCTCATAGAAATAGCCGCCGTCTTCGCTCAAAGAGCCGTATACTTCATCCGTCGAAACATGCAGGAATTTCTTGCCCGGCTTAAAGGTGCCGTCCGGAAGCTCCCACGCGTTCTTTGCGCAGTTTAACATCACGGCAGTACCCAGCACGTTGGTCTGTACGAATACCTCGGGATTCCTGATGCTTCTGTCTACATGGCTCTCTGCTGCAAAATGAACGACACGATCAATATCATTCTCATCAAAGATCTTCATGATAGCTTCGCTGTCGCAGATATCAGCCTTAACGAAAGTGTAGTTCTCTCTATTCTCAATGTCCTTGAGGTTCTCAAGGTTTCCTGCATACGTCAGCTTGTCTACATTGATGATACGGATCTCGTTGTCGTATTTCTGAAACATGTAATGAATGTAGTTGGAACCGATGAATCCGGCACCGCCTGTTACCAGGTATGTTCTCATATTTTCTTTTCCTCCTGAAAAACGCCCTCCCCCCAGGGGAGAGCGTTTATTTTGTTCTGATTATCTGTTTGCGTAATTCGGGTCTGTCGGGTCGAAAGTCTTGCTTCCTCTCAGTGGTGTAAGAGGTCTTCTTCCCAGAGGTCCCTTGTAGCATTCATCGGCACTGTATTTACCATCGAATACGCGGAGCTTGGAACCATTGCAGTTCTCATATACCCATTTCGCGTCTGCAACGCAGGCACGGATACATCCATGAGATGCAGGGCTTCCAAGTTTCAGATATTCGCTTGCCGGAAGGTTATTTCCATTCATCATACCACTTGCTACGGAATGAACAAAGATTCCATTTACTACATGAGTACCATACTGTCCCCAGGATGGTCCCATCAGCGGCTGCCAGCGAAGAGATCTTGTCAGTGTGAAGGTTCCTGCTATAGTCAGTGATGTAGGATTACCTACGGAAACACGGATCGTCTTGATCGGATACTTCTTGTTGCTGTCTGTGTATACAGTCATAACACCGTTTGTACGGTCACATTCCAGATAATATCTGCTGCGCTTGAACTCGCTGGTTCTGTCATAAACACGGTTTCCGTATTTATTGAAACGATAGTTTACACCGTCAATCCATGCTGAGGTATTTGTATACCATTTACCTGTTGCCGGGTTGATATAACGTGCCAGGTTTCTGCTGGAATCGATGGTTACCCATCCTGTTGTAAATCTTCCTCTGCTGTCCAGCCATCCCTTGGTTCCTGCGCGGGTAGCACTTCTGTTTGTCAGTGCTGCACAATTGGAGAAGCAGAAGTAATACATCTTACCGTCACATCTGATTCTTCTCCATCCGGAAACCGGAAGAACACCATTGGATGCTGCATAATAATACTTATTATTATACTTGATCCAGGTTCCTTTATACATCTGACCACGATACTGTGTTGTGCTGGATCTCTGGAAGAAGTAGTATTTGCCATTTACCTTGGTAACACCACTTGCCATACGTCCGTCTTCGAGGAAGTATCTGGAACCACTCCATGCTTTCTGGTAGTTGTTACCACCATTTGTAAACAGGAACCATCCGATAAATTTGTTGTTAACAACTACCTTCTGCATTCCCTTCTTTTCTTCTACACGTCCTGCAACGCTTCCGAAGTAGTAATATCTGCCGTACTTGGTAGAACCTGTTCCTGCAAGCTGTACCCAGCGTTTTCTCCATGTTGCACGACGGCCGTTGGAAGTAAAGTAGTATCTATAGTTTCCAACCTTAACAAGACGGTTTGCATATGCAATACCTGAGCTGTTGGACATGTAATAATATCCATCAGCGCCTTTGACCTGTTTTCCTTTGATAAGATATCCGTTTGCATCAAGGAGATACAGCTTGGAGCTGTTATTCAGAACCTTGTATGCTCCGACACCTTTCTTTACATAACGTCCGTCACTTCCGAAGTAACGCCATCTATTGTTATTGATTCCAATCCAGGTATTTCTTGCCATCTTACCCGGAATATCCTTTGAACCGGATGCACTCTTGAACCAGTAAAGTCCTGATTTGCCATTGTATGTAGTGCTTTTTTCTCCTACGAACGGCACACCGGTGCTCTTGAGATAATAATAGTCACTGCCGATCTTGTAGATTCCCTCTTTTTTGGATTCCAGGACACCTGTCTTGTTAAAGTATGTGAATTTCTTTCCATCCCATACCCATTTATTTGTCTGCATCTGACCAAGTGCGGAGTTGTATGGAGCTACAACTTCACTGTAAGCACTGTTTACATCCGGTTTTGTGATCTCTACTTCATCTGCTGTTGCAAAATAATAGCGGTCATTTCCGTTGGTGCCTACAAGGCTTGTTCCTGTGATCAGATAGCCTTTCTCATCAAAAGCATATTTTGCGGTGAAAACTGTATTTCCATCTCCATCCAGTGTGGTGATCTTTACCAGACCATCCGTTGCTGTGTAGTAAGATTTTGTTGTACTCACTGCATCTGTATCCGTATCTTCGGTAATTTCAGATACTTCTTCTGCTGCATCTGCTGCTTCCTCGACTGTTCCAGATACCTCCGCTGTTTCTCCATCTGTTTCAGATGTTTCTTCTGCTTCTCCTGCCACATCTGCCTCAACAGCCTCATCTGTTGAAACATCAGCATCTGCTGCATCGTCTGTCTGTACAGCATCTCCTGCTTCCTCTGCGGATGCTGTCTTGGTTCCACTGATTTTTTCAAGTTTCCATCTGAGCTGTCCACCAACAGTGATTGGCTCCCATCTGTGATAAGAAAGAACTGCCTCTGTGCTGCTTACTACATTCTCTCCTGTATAGGAAACTGCATCAGCTGTGCTGTCATCAACAACCTGGTCTGCTGATACTGCATCAGAAGTAAAATCTTCTTCTGAGCTGAAATCTACAACTACTTCATCCTCTGAATCAGCTGCATCTGCCACATCTGCTTCCGGTGTTGTCTCTGCATCATTCTGTTCTTCATCAGATACTTCACCGTCCTCTATTGTTACTGTAGAATCCTCTACATCCTGACTGTCCGCTGTTTCATCTGCAACAGATTCATCATTATCCTCTGCAGCTGTAATTTCCGCAGAAAAATCCGCTGCACTGGCAACTGTCGCTTCTGCTGCAGTAGCCATGCACATAGACAGACTCAGTAAAACTGCCACAACTCGTTTCTTCACAACTTCTCCTCCTTATTCTCATAACACCTTTATTCACCAAGACCACTGCTGATTGCACTGGTCAAAGCTTCCATTGCCGCCTGCTCATCAATGCCATCACAGATAAGTTCAATCTCATCTCCACATTTCACGCAGGCACCCAGAACGCTCAAAACGCTTTTGGCATTTGCGCTTCCTCCGCTAAAGAGAAATTCAATTCTGGATTCATACTTAATTGCTTCATTACACAAATTCCCTGCCGGGCGCAGATGCAGCCCTGACGGATTGCTGACTGTTATCTTCTGACTGATCATCTTCTGTATCTCCTGTAATTAATTACCTGTATCTGCTGTGGAAATTCTGGAAACTTCCACGCCTGTGGTAACTTCATCTACCAGTTCATATCCCTTCGGAACACTGACATTTACCGGAACTTCATAACTGCCCTCTTCCTTGCCATCCAGATCAATAGAAGCTTTGATTTCATCTTCTGTCAGATCATCCAGGCTTTCATCGGATTTCTTTATCCGGACTTCTATATTGGCGGTATCAAATGCCACCTGCATTCCATCCGGCTGGTTCTCAACAGTAATGTTCTTGGTTGGAACCTCACAGACATTGCTGCCTTCCGGCAGAATATTCACTCTGACAAAAACATCCTCACTGGAATCACTGGTCAGCTTCAGTCCTTCCGGCAAATAATCTGAAATATTGATCTTTGCCTCAAAATCACTGTCCCGACCTGAAATATCAACCGCATTTCCTGATACCCAGATTGTATTATTCTGATCCTTCAGGCTGTCCAGTGCCTCCTCACTTCCTGCGATACTGATCACATTCGGAGTCGTACTGACACTCTCCACCTGATATCCACTTGCCGGAGTACCTGTGTATTCTGCACTTATTTTAACATCAGTTTGAACTTTCCACAACCTTGCAGTCACATAAACTTTGGAAATATTAAGATAACCTGCATCTGTGTCGGAGAATTCCTCTCCATTCTTGTCAATGATCTTCACTTCTGTTTCCTGGGTCACATCCTCTGTTGCCCCGTCCACATCAATAGAAGCATTCACTTTATCTATTTTATTAATAAGAGACTTCGGTCCTGTAATCTTGATTTTCTCCGGATTGGAGGTCAGAGAACCTACCTCATATCTCTTGTCTGGTTTCGTATTATTGGTAGTAACATTTACCACAAATTCCTGTGTATCCTTATCTTCCAGATGGAGACTCAGATTATTCGGAGTTACCTCAATATTATTCGGTAAAACCTTCTCACAGGAAACCGTGATCGGCACCATCACAGGATCTGTATCCAGGCTTACTGCCTGCTGCAGATCTGCTGTTGCCCGAAGATCCGCGACTGTGAGCTTATCAAGGATCTTGCGCTGTGCCTTGATCGTCACACGGATCGGTGTCTGTTCACTGTCCTGTATACACATCTTACCGTCTGCATCAATATATGCCTCATTTAGAAGCTGTACATCTGAAACCACGAAAGACTTCGTCCCGATCGGATTGTCAATGTTTACAACCAGGAGCCATACGACTACTGCAATAATAAGAGACAGGATTTTCAGAGAGATATTATTTGCCACTTTTTTCTTCATGCTTCACTCTCCCCTTAAAAAATTGTCTCAGTTTATTGTTATCTACAATTTTCTTGTTCTGTGCCCTCTCAAGCACTTCACGGAGTTCAGCGCTGCTGACATTCCGCATCAGCCTTCCTCCCTCTGCCACGGAAACCTGACCGGTTTCCTCAGAAACAATGATCGTCACAGAATCTGTCACCTCACTGATTCCCACACCTGCACGGTGTCTCGTTCCAAGCTGCTTGCTCAGTTCCATATTATCTGAAAGCGGAAGATAACAGGTAGCCGCCACGATCCGGTTCTTTCTTACGATCACCGCCCCATCATGAAGTGGTGTATTGTGTTCAAAGATATTGATCAGAAGCTGGCTCGTCAGGATCGCATCTACATTAATACCTGTCCGGATATACTCATCCAGGCGGATCTCCTGCTCAATTACGATCAGTGCTCCTGTCTTGACTTCACCCATGTCGAAGCAGGCTTTGATCAGTTCGTTAACTGTTTTGTCTGCAAAACGTTCCTTGACTTCCCTGCCGGAATCAAACGGAATAATAGAAGCCATGATCTTCTTCTGTCCAAGCTGCTCCACAACCTTGCGGAGTTCCGGCTGGAAAATAACCACGATTGCCGTAATCAGTGCCCCCGCCAGCCTGGACACGATCCAGAGGATCGGATTCATCTTGAAGATATAAGCGATCACAAGAAAAGCGCCAATGACCAGAAGTCCTTTGAGCAGGGTATAAGCACGGGTAAATTTGATCCATACCATAAACTGATACACAAAAAATGAGATCAGAATAATTTCTATGATATCAATGATATTCATGGATGGTAAATTGATATCCGAAAGATACCTTCCCATTATACCCGTGATATTCTGCATAAACACGCTTTCCTCCTAGTCTTTTTATTTGTTGTTATATTCTGTCTGTTATAAATTACGGTTCTGATCACAGATCCTTCAGTGATTCTTCCAGTTTCTTTTCGAAATCGATGTCATCGAGATCTGCTTTCTCGATAGCAGCCGTATTTTCTGTCACATCCGGTTCTGCTTTTTCTTTTTCCGGAGAAACCGCTCCCTGGAACAATGGTGCAGAAAAATTCACTACACGCTCATTCTGTTTCCTGTCATCGCGTGCAGGCTCGCCGTTGATCTTCTTGATGCTTCTCTCAGAAGTTGCAACCAGCGCCTTCGGCACAGCCTTGACATAATAGTAATAATCATCATCCTCATATTCCAGACGCTCTGTTCTTGTATAATCGCCTCCGAACACAAAGAATTCAAGAACGATTCCAAGCAGAACTGCAACTACGGTAAAAATAACCTGTGATGCAACAGGAACAGAAAATCCAAAATACATGCTGCCTGCAAGCATAAGTACAAGATAGAGCACGCCGCCTGCAATGATTGCAATTCTCCATGCATAATCAAACTGTCTCGTACGGATCAGCTGGACTGCAAGAATCACAACAACAAATGTAAGCAGTGTCAGCCACATCTCACCATTCTTCATAATGCCATCTGAAAGAAGTGTCAGCTTGTCTACTATCTGCATATCAGCACTCATAAGTGCCTGGGACTGTACTCTCACATAGCGAACAAAATAGTAAATGATCACGCCACCGCCTGCCGGAAGTGCAGATACCGGTGAACTAAGAAGGCCGCATCCGATTGGCAGCAATGCCGGAAGATCAAATGCAAATGCCAGTGGCGTAAACACCATTACAATGTTCTTGCCTGCGCTGAATCTCAGAAACAGAATCAGCATGAAAAGAAGAAGCACCAGCAGGAAACCGGCAACTTCTATTCCGAGTGCATAACAGTGTGCCACCATCATCGCACATCCTGCAAAAACAATCATTCCTGTCGGAAGGACACTGCAGACAAGTGCCAGAATCAATACTACAAATATATTATCAAGAGCTTTCATATATCCCATGTTGCTGTTGATCCATATAAAATAGACCAGTGCCAGAATAAATTTCAAAAGAGGCATCACATACACTTCATACTGTGCAAATAAGCCTTTGATTTTCTGTTTAAATTCCAGTAATGCTGTCATTTCCGATAACCTCCCGCTGTTCCTCTGGCGGACATTTTCTTTTCTTCCCGCGCATAGATCTTATTCAGCTCTGTAAGCTGGCTGTAATATTCCCGTACACTCTTCTTTGCCTGATAATACTTTACCGAATATTGAATATACGTCAGAATAGAATATGCTGCAAGAACGATCACATAACCAACGATCAGATAGATTCCAAGTGTGACCAGATTCATCCTGTGGATATTCTCCAGAAGATATTCTCCAAAATATACCGCTACTGCCGCAACAATCAGCACATATCCGATCGTAACCAGGAAAAAATTCTTGATCAGTGCCAGCCCGATATAGTCACTTCTGTAATATCTGCTGACCGGAAGATGTTTCCTGCCCCTGCCCTGCTCATACATGGCGAGCTTTGTCATTATCTTAACTTTTTCTTCGTTGATCATAGTCTGCTCCTTACAAAACCGTATTTCTTTCCACCGGACAGAAATACTCATATAGATTAATTGTAACATATATCCATGACCATGAAAAGCCTTTTTTCACCGCCAATACCCTGCTGTTATCATATCCAGCCCATGCAGAGAGTCACAAAAAACACTCTGTCTGCACCTGCTCCCTTAAGGACATGAGCCATTGCTTCTATCGTACTTCCTGTTGTGTACACGTCATCCATGACAAGTATACTGAGTCCGTCCATTCTCTCAGTAATCTGAAAGGCCTCTCTCAGATTCTGCTTTCTTTCAGCAGCACTCAGTTTTTTCTGCGACCGGGTATTCTTTGTCTTTCGTATGATCTGATCCGGTACCGGAATCTTCAGATTTCTTCCGACCCTGTCTGCAATGTCTGCCGCCTGGTTAAATCCTCTCTCCCGCTGCTTCCGCGGATACATAGGAACAGGAATGATCACATCCGGGTTCCATGCCCGGATGTCTCTTTCCATATATCTGCATATAGAAGCAGCATAGTATTCACCATATTCCCGGCTCCCATAATATTTGTAGTGAAGCAGCGACTGCCGCATTCTGTTATTATAGAGAAAAACGCCTCTCCCTCTGTCGAACTCTCTGTGCACTTTCCGACACTCCGGACAGAATTCCACCTCCGGCGCCACCGGTCTTCCGCATTTGAGACAATAATCCTTTATGATCGGATGCAGCTGGTTCTCACATGCCCTGCAGACAAGTATTCCCTTTTCAGTAAGGATCTGATGACAGACCGGGCAGCGTCTCGGATACAGGATATTCAAAAATTTCTCCAAGTAAGTCCTTTCTCCCCGATGAAGCACTCTTACTCTTCTGTCTCACAGATTCTCCGATCCAGTGAGCTGTATCTCTGCTGTTGTTTCTCATTCCGGATCATTTCCCGGAATGTCTCCTCACTGCCGACAACGGTTACGCACTTACGCGCCCTGGTGACAGCTGTATAAAGAAGATTTCTGTTCAGAAGCATCCTTGGTCCGGACAGAAGCGGAATTACAACTGCAGGATATTCAGACCCCTGCGATTTATGTATCGTGATCGCATAGGCAAGTTCCAGTTCGTCCAGCTGTTTGAAAGAATATTCTGCCCATCTGCCATCCTCAAATTCCACTTCGGCTGTCTCGGCAAAGTCATTGATCGTCCTGAGGATTCCGGTATCTCCATTAAATACACCAATACCTTTCTCAATTGGAATACCATACAGGCCCCGGATTTCCCATTCCATCTGGTAATTATTCCGGATCTGCATGACTTTATCGCCCTCGCGGAAAAGTCCGTGTGCATTTTCTCTTTCTTTCTTTGATGCATCCGGCGGATTCAGGTATCTCTGGAGAATCTGATTCAGCCGTTCCACGCCAAGAAGTCCTTTCCTCATAGGAGTCAGGACCTGAATATCAAAAGGCTTCGCCTCTACATATTTCGGAAGTTTTTCCTGAATCAGTGCAATTACCACGCGAATGATAATGTCTGCATCATATCTCTTAAGAAAAAAGAAATCACGGCTCTTATTGTCAAGAACCACCTGTTCTCCCTTGTTGATCTTGTGTGCATTTACGACAATATCACTCTCTGATGCCTGCCGGAAAATCTTCTTAAGCTCTACCACCGGAAATGCCATGCTTCTGATAATGTCACGAAGTACATTTCCCGGTCCCACGCTTGGAAGCTGATTCTCATCACCTACCAGAATCAGTCTCGTCCCTGCAATGATTGCCTGGAGAAGTGAATGTATCAGCTGAATATCCACCATCGACATCTCATCAATGATAATGACATCTGCTTCCAGAGGATTCTCCGCATTTCTCTCAAAATGAACTGCCTGACCACTCTTATTGTCATCCTCAGGCATTCCGGATAATTCCAGGAGTCTGTGAATTGTCTGTGCCTCGTAGCCGGTCGCCTCTGTCATTCGTTTGGCCGCTCTTCCTGTCGGTGCAGCAAGCCGGATCTCTGCTCCCTCTCCCTCAAAATACTGGATGATCGCATTGATCGTGGTTGTTTTTCCTGTTCCGGGACCTCCTGTCAGAACAAACAGGCCATGACATGCCGCCTCTGTGACAGCTTTTTTCTGCATTTCATCCAGAACAGTGTCTGTTTTCTTTTCAATCTGTGCGATTCTCCTGTTGATCATCTCTGGATCTTCCGGATAGAGAATATCCAGTTCCTTAAGCATTCTTGCTGTGTTAAGTTCCAGATAATAGTACATGGTCGGATAAACCAGGACCACTCCGTTCTCTTCTTTCTGCACCAGCTTGCGGTCTACAGAAAGATCCATCAGATGTTTTTCCATATAGGAAGGATCCACCCCCAGAAGTTCCGAAGCCCTCTGGAACAGTTCTTCCTTTGGAAGATATACATGTCCGTCTCCTGATGCCTGCAAAAGAGTATACAGCATCCCGCTTCGGATTCTGTAATCTGAATCTGTATGGATTCCAATCCTGTAAGCGATCTCGTCCGCAATCTTGAAACCAATACCACTGATATCATCTGCAAGCCGGTAAGGATTTTCCTGAAGTACACTGTAGACTGTTTCTCCATATTTCTGATAGATTTTGGCTCCGAGATTCAGAGAAATCCCATATTTCTGCAAAAACATCATTGCTTTTCGCATGTCAGCCTTCTCAGAAACCTGCGCTGCAATTTCTCTCGCCTTTTTTTCACTGATCCCCTTGACCTCTGCCAGCCGTTCCGGCTCTTCCTCCACGATCCGAAGCGTCTCACGCCCAAAACGTCTCACAATCCTTGCCGCCAATGCCGCACCGATGCCTTTGATCGCGCCTGATCCCAGATAACGTTCCATTGCCATGGCATCTTCCGGCATTTTTTCGGTAAGAGTTGCTGCCTGAAACTGTTTTCCATAGACCGGATGCTGGATATAATTTCCGGTAAGTTCCACGGAAGCCCCCATCGTAATCACCGGAAATGATCCGACACAGGTCAGTTCTTCCTCATCTTCTACGCCCTTTAATATCATTACGGTATATCCGTTTTCTTCGTTTCGAAAAATCACATGATCGATATACCCTGTCACGCTTTCACTCATAGTTCCTCTCTTCTGCTTCTCAGAATTCCGTACAGCAAAACCAGGACATCCAAAGTAAACTTCAGATATTCCTGGTTTCTGTGTTCACGGATCTCTGCGGTCATTCTTCCATTCTCGCCATGATCTCTGCATATTTTCCAGTTCCAACAGCTACTACATTCACTGCATTCTGTACCGTCAGTGTATTTACCCCTGTTCTCTGTTCGATCAGAGTGTCCATTCCACTCAGCATTGCGCCGCCTCCTGCAAGAACAATTCCACGGTCCACGATATCTGCTGCAAGTTCCGGCGGTGTCTTTTCCAAAACACCATGAACGATCTCTACAATCTGATTTGTGGCATCCTTAAGTGCCACACGGATTTCCTCCGAAGTCAGCTTGATGGTCTTTGGAAGACCCGTCAGGATATTTCGTCCCTTGACTTCCATCACTCTCGGATTTGCTTCCTCAATCGCGGTACCGATCTTGATCTTGATCGTCTCGGCAGTGTCCTCTCCAATAAAAAGTCCATGTGTCCGGCGTATGTAGCTCATGATCGCCTGATCAAACGTATCTCCTGCTACCTTGATCGTAGAAGAGACGACAACACCGCCCAGGGAAATCACTGCCACATCTGTCGTTCCGCCTCCGATATCCACGATCAGATTTCCAAACGGTTTCGTAACATCCACACCGGCGCCGATTGCTGCTGCGATCGGTTCTTCGACCAGAAAAACTTCCCGTGCGCCAGCCTGGAAGGTTGCTTCCTCCACTGCCCGGCGCTCGATCTCCGTGATCCCGCTTGGCACACAGATGCTGATGCGGGGTTTGCGAAAAGCTCTTCGTCCCATTGCTTTCGGAATAAAATATTTGAGCATTTTTTCCATTACAATGAAATCCGTGATCACGCCCTGGCGGATCGGACGGATCACCTCTATATTAGAAGAGGCATGTCCCGCCATCTGTTTTGCTTCCTCGCCAATTGCTTTGATCTTTTCTGTATCCTTGTCATATACTACCACCGTCGGCTCCTTGAGGATCAGACCTTTGCCGGTGGAATAAACCAGACAACTGCTGGTTCCCATATCGATTCCAATATCATTTGCAGGCATAATAGCCTCCTTCCCAATTTTCTCTATTGCTGCAGGTATTTCTTCACATACTGACCTGTGTAGGATTCCGGGCACTCTGCGATCTGTTCCGGTGTTCCTGTTACGATCACCGTACCTCCACGGTCACCGCCTTCCGGTCCCATATCTATAATATAATCTGCTGTCTTGATGACGTCCAGGTTATGCTCGATGACTACAACGGTATTTCCGCCGTCTGTCAGACGCTTCAGGATCTCAACCAGCTTGTGTACATCCGCGAAATGAAGTCCTGTCGTCGGCTCATCCAGAATGTAGATCGTCCTTCCGGTGCTTCGTTTGCTGAGTTCTGTCGCAAGCTTGATCCTCTGCGCCTCGCCGCCGGAAAGTTCAGTGGACGGCTGACCAAGACGGATATAGGAAAGTCCCACATCGTACAGCGTCTGGATCTTACGGCGGATAGATGGAACGTTTTCAAAAAATCCCAGTGCTTCCTCGACTGTCATATTCAGGACATCGTAAATACTTTTGTCTTTGTATTTCACTTCCAGCGTTTCTCTGTTATAACGTTTGCCCTTGCACACTTCACATGGAACATAGACATCTGCCAGGAAATGCATCTCGATCTTGATGATTCCGTCACCGCTGCACGCCTCACAGCGTCCGCCCTTGACGTTAAAACTGAAACGTCCTTTCTTGTAACCTCTTGCCTTCGCATCTGCAGTCGCGGCAAAAAGATCTCGAATCTGGTCAAAAACGCCTGTATACGTTGCCGGATTGGATCTCGGTGTACGTCCGATCGGCGACTGATCGATATTGATGACCTTATCAAGCTGGTCAAGTCCCTGGATTTCCTTATGTTTGCCCGGGATAGTCCGCGCACGGTTCAGGTCTCTTGCCAGAGTCTTGTACAGTACTTCGTTGATCAGGGAGCTCTTGCCGGAACCGCTGACTCCCGTAACACTCGTCATAACGCCCAGTGGGATATCCACATTGACCTGCTTGAGATTATTCTCCGCTGCTCCGCGGATCTTAAGCCATCCTGTCGGCTGTTTGCGCTCCGTCGGCACCGGAATCTTGATCCTGCCACTTAAATATGCGCCTGTGACAGAATCCGGATTCTGCATCAGTGTCTCTGCTGTTCCGATCTCGACAAGTTTTCCACCGTGTTCGCCTGCCCCCGGTCCGATATCCACAACACAGTCCGCAGCACGCATGGTATCCTCATCATGTTCCACCACGATCAGGCTGTTCCCCAGATCACGGAGACGCATCAGTGCCCTCAGCAGTTTGTCATTATCTCTCTGATGAAGTCCAATACTCGGCTCATCCAGGATATAGGCAACTCCGACCAAGCCAGAGCCGATCTGTGTCGCAAGACGGATTCTCTGCGCTTCCCCGCCGGAAAGTGTCGCAGTCGCACGGCTTAAAGAAAGATAATCCAGACCTACTTCTGCAAGGAACCCAACTCTCGCACGGATTTCTTTGAGGATCTGCTTTCCGATCAGCTCCTGCTGGCTGGAAAGCTTCAGGTCTTTCAGGAAATCACACAGCTTCTCTATGGAGAGCGCTGTTATCTCATAAATATTCTTATCTCCGACTGTGACAGCAAGTGATTCTTTCTTCAGTCTCTGTCCCTTACAGGTCTTACATGGGGTGATGCGCATAAAAGATTCATATTCCTGCTTCATTGCGTCAGAACCTGTTTCTTTGTATCGCTGCTCCACGTTCTTGATAAGACCCGGGAACGCAATGTCATAAATTCCCTCCCCACGCTGACCCTTGTAGTAGACTTTGACAGAGTGTCCATTGGTTCCGTGGATCAGAATGTTCTTGATTTCTTCCGGATAATCCTGAAATGGAGTATCCAGACTGAAATGGTACTCGTTTGCAAGTGCATCCAGGATTGCCCTTGTAAAGCTTCCCTTGTCTGTGCAGGACTGCCACCCCATTACAGTGATAGCTCCTTCTGCGATACTTAAAGATTTGTCCGGTATCATCAGGTCGACATCGAACTCCATCTTGTATCCCAGACCGAAACAGTCCGGGCATGCTCCAAACGGATTATTGAAAGAAAAACTTCTCGGCTCGATCTCGTCAATACTGATCTGGCAGTCCGGGCAGGAAAAACTCTGGCTGAAATTTATGATATTTCCATCCATCGTGTCCACCATCAGAAGTCCGTCTGCAAGATCAAGGACAGTCTCGATGGAATCTGACAGTCGTTTCTCAATGCCAGGTTTGACTACCAGACGGTCTACTACGATCTCGATATTGTGCTTGATGTTCTTGTCCAGTTTGATCTCTTCGGAAAGTTCATACATGTTTCCGTCGATCAGGACGCGGACATAGCCGCTTCGCTTCGCCTGATCCAGAAGTTTCGCATGGGTTCCCTTACGTCCTCGGACTACCGGTGCAAGAAGCTGGATCTTGGTCCTCTCCGGCAGGGACATGATGTGGTCTACCATCTGGTCTACGGTCTGTTTCTTGATCTCTTTGCCACACTTCGGGCAATGCGGGATTCCGATCCTTGCATACAGAAGACGGAAATAATCGTAGATTTCAGTTACTGTTCCTACGGTAGATCGCGGGTTTCTGTTTGTTGATTTCTGATCAATGGAGATTGCAGGCGGCAGTCCCTCGATCGACTCCACGTCTGGTTTCTCCATCTGTCCCAGAAACTGTCTCGCATAAGAAGACAGAGACTCCATATAGCGTCTCTGTCCTTCCGCATAAATGGTATCAAAAGCCAGAGAAGACTTGCCGGAACCACTGACTCCTGTCAGTACTACAAATTCATCTCTTGGAATATCTACGCTCAGATTCTTGAGGTTATTTACATTCGCACCCCGAATCCGGATAAATTTCTTCTCAGTTGTATGTCCCGCCATAGTTTCTTATGCTCCTCTGCTTTCTCATTATATCTAATTTGCACTGTTTCTCTGTAGTATTACTGTTCTTTCACTCATCCAGCAGAAAATCTGCCAGGACTGGATTGCTCACATGGATTCCTTTCCTTGTAAATCGCCAGAACTCACCTGTATGTTCCAGCAGATCCATCTTTTTATATTTTGCCAGAACAGAGCCATAAATATCCTCTATCCTGCATCCAAAATTTCTCTCAAACTGTCTTTCAGAGATTCCTTCTGTCATACGCAGCCCCAGGAACATGAATTCTTCTATTTCGTTGTTTCTGGAAAGCGCCGTAACATCCTCCCGGATCTTCTCCAGTTCTGTGCTGTCTGCCAGATACGTCTGCATATCTCTGGTATTGCTGAAACGCTTTCCCTGAAATAATGATGCCGCTCCCAGACCGGCTCCCAGATATTCTGTGCGCTGCCAGTAACCCTTGTTGTGTCTGCACTCGAAGCCGTCACGGGCGTAATTGGATATCTCATATTGATGGAATCCATATTTTCTCAGGATTTCCGCGGTGTCCTCGTACATCTGGTATTCTTCATCTTCTGCTGGAAGGATCAGTTTCTTCTGTGCGAAAGGCGTTCCCTCCTCGATGATCAGACTGTAAGCCGAAATGTGCTCCGGTGAAAGTTCTGCGATGGTTTCCAGATTGTGCTTCCAGTTCTCGCAGGTCTGCCCCGGTATTGCAAACATCAGGTCTACATTGATGTTGGAAAATCCAGCTTTCCTCGCCCAGTGATAACTCTGGAGAAATTCTTCGTAGGTGTGGATCCTTCCGAGCATGTCAAGTTCCTGCTGCACCGTGGACTGAAGTCCAAAACTTATTCGATTGATACCGGCTTCGTGGCAAAGTTTCAACTGCTCCGGACTGACTGTTCCCGGATTTGCCTCCATTGTGATCTCTGCATCTTCACTCAGAATAAATGCCTGTTTTATCTCATCCATGATCCGGCAAAGCTGCTCTCCACTGAGTACAGATGGAGTTCCGCCGCCGATGAATATAGAAACGACCTCATATACTTCTTTCTGTGAGATGCTTCTTATCTCCCTGCACAACGCATCTACATAGTCGTCCCGTGTCTTCTGGTCTGACGGTCCGGAAAGGAAATCACAGTACTGGCATTTGCGGACGCAGAACGGAATGTGCACATATAACTCCAGCGGAATCTTAGTATTCCTCACTGTAATCTTCCTCACTGTCGTCATATTCTGAATCATCCTGGCTGCTGTCATCTTCTGAATAATCTTGGCTGTCTCCGCTGTCGGAAGAATCGCCCTCTGTATCAGAAGACATATTTGCATCCGCAGATGTGCTGTTGTCTGACAAACTGGAATTATCTGCTGTCGAAGCATTATCTGACGTAGTACTGTCTGACACAACCGCAGCTCCACTTGCTGTATTGGCAGACGTAGAACCGGCATTCTCATCAAGATAGCTGTTCACCATCGTTACGCCGCCACTTGAAACAACTGCTGCAGAATTTACCTGCTCCGGTGCAGTCGTAGGCGTTGGCTCCGGCGTGATACTGATCTTGATAACTTCCTCAGTCTCAGGATCGACTGCTTTCTTCTTGCCGCATCCGCAGCCCGCCAGAAGTGTACACATCAGAAGGACTGCACCTGTCAGCAATAAACGTGATCTCGTTTTTTTCATTATCTATTATCCTCCGATTCCCGAACGATTATTTATCGTCCAGCTTCAGAACACTCATAAACGCTTTCTGCGGGATTTCTACGTTTCCTACCTGGCGCATACGCTTCTTACCTTCCTTCTGTTTCTCCAGAAGTTTCTTCTTACGGGAAATATCACCACCGTAACATTTGGCAAGTACGTCCTTACGCATGGCACGGACAGTCTCTCTGGCGATAACCTTGCTTCCGATCGCAGCCTGGATCGGGATCTCGAATAACTGTCTCGGAATTTCTTCTTTGAGTTTCTCGCACATCTTACGTCCTCGCTCGTAGGCAGTATCTGCATGTACGATGAAGGAAAGGGCATCGACTTCTTCCTTATTAACAAGGATATCCAGTTTGACCAGATCACTGCGCTCGTAACCGCAGAGCTCGTAATCGAGGGAAGCATATCCTCTAGAACGGGATTTGAGTGCATCGAAGAAATCATAGATGATCTCATTCAGAGGCAGTTTGTATTTCAGAAGTGCTCTCGTCTCTTCCATATATTCCATTCCGATGTACTGGCCACGGCGTTCCTGACAGAGATCCATGATTGCGCCGATAAACTCGGTTGTTACCATGATCTCGGCATTTACCATCGGCTCTTCCATGTATTCGATCTCTGACGGATCCGGGAGATTGGATGGGTTGGTCAGTTCGATCATATCGCCGTTTGTCTTGTAAACCTTGTAGATAACACCCGGTGCTGTCGTTACCAGATCCAGATTGTACTCTCTCTCCAGACGCTCCTGAATGATCTCCAGATGAAGAAGACCAAGGAAACCACAGCGGAAACCAAAGCCCAGTGCCACAGATGTCTCTGGTTCGAAGAACAGGGAAGCATCGTTTAACTGCAGCTTCTCAAGTGCATCTCTCAGATCGCCGTACTTGGCACCATCTGCCGGATAAAGTCCGCAGTAAACCATCGGCTGTACTTTCTTATATCCCGGAAGTGCCTCTGCACACGGTCTCTCATTATCCGTTACTGTATCACCGACTCTGGTGTCTCCGAGGTTCTTGATACTTGCTGTAATGTAGCCCACCATACCCGCTGTCAGCTCGTCACATGGAATGAACTGACCTGCGCCGAAATAGCCAACCTCTACAACTTCTGTTGTAAATCCTGTCGCCATCATGCGGATCTGTGTGCCTTTCTTTACACGGCCATCCAGCACGCGGCAGAATACGATAACGCCCTTGTATGCATCATAAATGGAGTCAAAGATCAACGCTTTGAGCGGTGCATCCACATCACCGTTCGGTGCAGGGATCTTCGTAACGATCTGCTCCAGAACTTCCTCTACATTCAGTCCTGTCTTGGCTGAGATTCTCGGTGCATCGTGTGCCTCGATTCCAATCACGTCCTCGATCTCATTGACAACTCGATCCGGCTCTGCGCTCGGAAGATCGATCTTGTTGATGACCGGAAGGACATCCAGATCATGATCCAGTGCCAGATATACGTTCGCCAGTGTCTGTGCCTCGATTCCCTGTGCCGCATCCACGACAAGAATTGCGCCGTCACAGGCTGCAAGGCTTCGGGAAACCTCATAGTTAAAATCGACATGTCCTGGGGTATCGATCAGGTTGAAGATATATTCCTCCCCGTCACTCGCCTTGTATACGATACGGACTGCCTGGGATTTGATCGTGATACCACGCTCCCTCTCCAGTTCCATATTGTCAAGGACCTGAGACTGCATCTCACGCTCAGTCAGCGTACCAGTCATCTCGATAATTCGGTCAGCAAGCGTAGACTTGCCATGGTCTATATGTGCAATGATACAAAAATTACGGATTTTGCTCTGATCTATCATTCTTGGATGTGCTCCCTTCTATATATATGTGCTTCACGAATATTCTCTATATCGTGGGTCATTATAGCATAGCCATTCGCGTTTCGTCCAGCCATTTAGCCCCTTATTCCCGCTCTGTTTCTATATTATTTCCATCTACCCAGCGCCACCTAAGTTCCGACGCGCAAATTGAAATCCCCCTGTAATCTGGAAATTCTTCTTTTGATATGCCATCGCAGTCACACCAGAATATTTTGCCGTCCTCCAATATCAGAGTTACTCCAAGGATTTCACAGGTATATTCTTCATCATACGGAAATAATTTAAGATACTCAATGCCCGAGAATTCCAGTTCGATTGTATTTCTTTCCACTTCCTGACGCTGAATAAAAACATTTACCTTTCGCTTATCATTGATCGGATACATTCCCAGATTTTCCCCAACATATGCACCACTGACATATCTCAGCTCCGTAAGACAAGTGTCATGAAAAAATCCTGCTTCTTCCAGCAAAGCAGTACGTGTTTTATCATCGATCACTTCATTCCACATATTTTTCCCTCGATTTATGGATTTGCTATTGTATATATCGGACACCACAGATTTCGTACAGAACGTATGTAGACCCTATATTTATTTCTTCTTTTCTACAATACATGACTTTCTTATAGATGTTATTAGTTTTGGTTGTCTTTACAGTATAGTATGTCCTGAAAAAAATCCTGTTTTCCTTTGTTATCTCACAATTTCCCAGTTTATATTGTTTCGGCAGTTTTTCACCGATGTTACACCAACCTATATGATATCGAAAATTTTTCCATGTCAGACGTTTGAGCCTTCTATGCACTGTACGAAACCCAGAAATATATTCCAGACATATAACAGGCACAATGCCATAAAACATTATAAGTGCCGGAGTGCCTTCAATATCTTTACCGAAGATGCATTCAATCCATAACAAAAGCGTCGCCGCCCCCAAACAGCATACCAATATCCAGACATCAATTACATTTGCCCTGCTAACAGGAATTACATTACCTTTATACAGTACTTTGTTACAGATAGATGATGTTCTTAGCTGATCTGGCAAATAATATTCGCCCAGTTGAACATGCTCTCGATGAATTCGCCTCACCCCATACAGTCCGCCAGAAAAGAAAAACAATATAAGGCACTGTTCACTCAACACGTAGAGTTTTAATACCCAGAAAACGCCGCACAACAGCAGACAAATCGTGGTTACCTTACTGTTCCTGTCAAACAATTCCTTATACAGTTCTTCGTATTTCCTGGCCTTTTCTAACTGTTTCATACATTCTCCTTATCCATTCTTTATTAAGTATACTACACTTCCATTTTTCGAACAAGTGTTTTCTTTGGGCAAATATAGAAAAATCAGAGGCAGCAAAAAGTCGCCTCCGATTTATGCTCATTCTTCTTCCCTTGTAGTACTCAATCCCAGGATAGAACTGACTTCTTCTTTCATTTCATCATATTCTTTCTTACCACGCCACTTTGAATATAACGGTAAAATCTGAACCTGCGGTTCTTCCTGATGCAGGATAACTACTGGAAGTCTGTATCTTCCCTGTTCTCCATCTTTTTGGTCAACGTAGCATAGGCTTAATAAATGTCTCCTCAGTTCCCGGTTTGCATTTTCTATGCACAAGATTGCAATAACTTTTACTTTTTGTTTTTCCGCACTCAGTTCCTGTTTCCAGAAATGTGCAAAAAATTCATTTAATATCTGCATGTTTTCTTCGGAATATTTCTGCATCTGCCCCAACTGTAAAATCTCAACAGACTTTTCCGTTTTCTTCCAGTAAATTATAGAGTGCACTTCCTTTTTGCTATATGCTCCTGCAAAAATATATTGCTGCGAAGTACATTCTTGCTCTATTTTGTTCTTAATCTCTTCAAACGGCACACGATAATAATAATAATAATAATATGGACTTGCAAATTGAGGATTTCTGGAATATTCCGCTATATTGCTGAAAGGTTTCCATATATGATCCGGTCCCTCTGTGTAACGAAAAGCCTCATTGTAATACCATTTATAGTACAGATCATAATAACACCAAACCACTTCTACAACTACAAAACAGCCTCCAAATATATAGTCACATATTTTCCAGATATTTGCATTCATATACATCGTGCATATTTTGCATATAAACGCTATTGCCCAAATCCCACATAACGCAGTTTCACAGTAAAATTTTCCTTTGAGGTTCGATAACATATTCTTATCTGATGCGTTTTTCCTGAAAAATCCAGCCACATAAAGAGGATTTACTTCACTTATACAATCTGCCCATCGATACTTCATTTCTCTGCCAATATGTATTTTGTGTCTTCCAATCGGACACAAACAAAAGAATGAAAAAAGTGCACCTATCAATGAAACCGGGGCATCACAAAACAATATTGCTGATGCCAAAAAATATAAATAAAAAAAAGCAATGGCAAATATAATCATTCCTACGCTTACCAGAATTTCCATCTTTTGTGCTCCCAATCAATATCTATTGACCCAAACTGTATTTATACAAAATATTCCTGCTGCCCAATTCCAAGGATGCTATTCACCGGTACCTGCAGAACCTCTGACATCTTGATCAGAAGTTCTGCATCAATCTTTGTCATGCCATTCTCTATCCGGGATATTATGATAACAGATACATCCAGTTTCTCCGCAAATTCTGACTGACTTCCCACTCTTCTCTTCCGCAATGTACGTATGCGATTCCCCATTTCTATACGCTTACTGTCAAACACACACTTCATAAAAAAAGCACCTCCTTCGTCTGATAGCTCTTAATGCAATTATGCGAACATTAGTTCTTATTTGCAAGTCTTTTTTCATAACTGGCACTTTTCACGGTTACCAGTTATGATATGTTTTTATGTCTCAAGATTCCATCGTGAATTAAAAACTCTATCCTCACATGACTGAAGTCACGTGCTTCCGGACGCTTTAGGCGTCAGACTAAATATCGGCGGATACACCTGTAACTTAGGTGCGCAGTTATGCGCATTTTCCATGCCGGATACGGCAGATTCCCACATTGCAGGTAGTCCACTGTATATCTGCCTGCATTTATGCTATTCTTAAGTTCATTTCCGAACTGAGTTTTCTCAAGTCCGCATAAACACATGAGGTTCTACGCTTTAC
>OMNT01001507.1_pt1 | contig 21383 bp, 16 predicted proteins | sample 1672551 | NCBI WGS metagenome assembly OMNT01 (sample SAMEA3136698, study PRJEB25190) | human gut metagenome
ATCGGCCAGCTGAAGGAGCGCTACACGGTGATCATGGTGACCCACAACATGCTGCAGGCCCTGCGCATTTCCGACAAGACGGCGTTCTTCCTGTTGGGCGAGGTGGTGGAAGCCGGCGACACCGACACCATCTTCTCTGCCCCCATCGACCCTCGTACCGCCGACTACGTCGCCGGGCGCTTCGGGTAATTGCAACGCCGCGCGATTTTACTTTCATTTTACGTGGCTCTTACGGCGGCTGCTCAATGAGGCTTCATACTCCTTCCCGGCTGAGACGAGCGCGGGCCGCAAGGGCGCGACCTGCCGATGAGCGCGGCTCGCAAGGGGCGGGTCGCCGTAAGAAGGAGACGCATAGGTGGAAGAACTGCTGCAAATCGGGCTGGGACTGTTCGGCGGTTTGGCCCTGTTCCTGTACGGCATGAACCTCATGAGCAACAACTCCGCCGCATCACTGGCTACCTGGTAGGCACGCTGGATCGCTTCAACGACGCCAAGCGCGCCGAAGAGCACGACCGCGTAAAGCACGACGTGCCGGCAGCCGAGTAGCGCACCCCTCGCCTCCCCGCACCCCACGGGCGGTCCTCCGGGACCGCCCTTTTTGTTTTAGTGACTAGTACATAGTGAGACTACCGAAGATGTCCCAGAGTTGAAAAACGTCGCAAATCAAGTTCAGAAAACGCGAAAACTCGTCGCAAAACAGTAACTAAAACCAAAAAACTCGTCGCAAGAAGAGGTTATAATGAGCGAAAACTCGTCGCAAGACGAAAGGATTAGCAGTATGGCCCTTCAAAGGAAAGCCTATGACGACTTCCTGAAATGGAAGAGTGCGCCCGACAGGCGCGCCCTCCTCGTGACCGGCGCGCGGCAGGTGGGGAAAACGTATCTCATCCGTGAGTTCGGCCGAAACGAGTACGAGGTCTTCCTGGAGATCAACTTCATCGAGACGCCCAAGGCGAGGGAGATCTTCGAAGGCGATCTCGATGCCGATACGCTCGTAGCGAACCTCACGGCCTTCACGAAGGTGCCGCTCGTTCCCGGTCAGACGCTCGTCTTCTTCGATGAAATCCAGGAATGCCCGCGCGCCCGTACCGCCATGAAATTCCTCGTGGAGGATGGTCGGTTCGACTACATTGAATCGGGCTCGCTTCTGGGCGTCTCCTATAAGGAGGTGCCGTCGTACCCGGTGGGCTACGAGCAGCATCTGCGCATGTACCCGCTCACGTTGAGAGAGTTCTTCGACGCTATTGGCCAAAACGATCAGACGCTGGAGCTGGTGCGGGAACGAATGCGGAATCGCGAGCCCATTCCGACCGCTATTCACGAGCGGCTACTCCGGGCATTTTCCCTGTATATGGTCGTCGGGGGCATGCCGGCGGCCGTCGAACGGTTCAATGAGACCTCCGATCTGTCACACGTGCTGGCTGTGCAGCAGGATATCGTCGACCTGTATCGGCAAGATATCGCCAAATACGGGGACGATAGGCCCCACATCAAGATGATCTTCGATGCTATTCCCGAGGAACTCGACAAGAAGAACAAGCGCTTCAAGCTCAGTGATCTGGCGAAGAGCGCCCGCATGGAGCGCTATGCGAGTGATTTCATGTGGGTTGCTGACGCCGGCGTGGGGCTGCCCTGCTACAACGTTAAAGCGCCGGAGCTGCCTTTGTCGCTGAACACCCAGCACAATCTGTTCAAACTCTTTCTCTGTGACGTGGGGCTTCTGTCCGCGCAAACGTCGGGCGATGCACGATTCGACCTTCTGCAAGGGAACCTTGCGGTGAACTGGGGCAGCATGCTGGAGAACGCCATCGCCCAGGAGCTGACGGCCCACGGCTTCGATCTGCGCTACTTCGACAAGGCCAAGTACGGCGAAGTTGATTTCGTCATCGAGAAGGGATCGAAGGCGCTTCCTATCGAGGCTAAATCGGGAAAGGATTACGAGAAGCACAAAGCCCTCGACAACGTGATGGCCGTGCGAGAATGGGGCATCGACAGCGCCATCGTCTTTTGCCGTGGAAACGTGCGCGAGGAAGGCAAAGTGCTGTACCTTCCCTGGTATGCCGTTATGTTTATCGAAAAAGAGCGAGGCCCGCAGAAAATAGACCTCGCAGAGTTCTTGGGATAAGGGGGTTGCCATAGTGAGAGGATTGAAAATGCCTCCTTGGTGGCTTCTCGGTATCGGCTTTACTCATGTGCAGATTCTCTCGCAGTATGCGGGGTCAGGCCTTTTCCATGGGATGGCCGGTCTTCCGGTCAGCACCGACGTTGCCTGGTTTGTGGGGATGGGGGCGAACATCTTGGTGCTTCTCGCGTGCGGCGCCGTGTTCCGCGGTCCGCGCCTAGATCGTTTGAAAAGGCTGCTGGCTCCGTCGATCATTCTCAACATCGTAGGGTTTCTGCTCTCTGTATGGCCGACAGGGGTCACGGCGAATGACGATCCTGTGGCTTTGCTGGGAGCAATTGCTCTGGGAATGGGTCAGGCCATCATGTTTCTTCTGTGGGCCGACGTGTTCAATCGAGCCAAAATCGAAGAGGCGGAGATTGCGCTGCCCCTTTCCTCGCTTGTCGTTCTCGCCTATGCCGTTGTTGTCCCTCTGCTGCCGGCAAGTCTCAACGGCATTCCGATGCTTGTGGCTCCATTGGCGTCGGGGGCGACCCTCTACCTTTCCTTTCAGAGGCTGCCGGTGGCACAGGCATGCGAGAAGGCAGTCGCCATAGAGGGATCGCGGCCGCATTCGATGGTAAAGGAGCTGGCGCGCATAGCCGTTCCTCTGGCCGTCTTCTACCTGGTGGTAAGTTGGAACGGTCTTCTCTCGCAATTCGAAATGACGGGAGAGCGTTCCCTTCCCGAGATAATAGGCTCCTTGGCGGGCGTGCTCTGCATCGTCGTGTTCGTGCTCTTCTCGCTCAAGATCGATTTTGCCGCTTTGTTTCGGGGCTTTGCCCTTTGGCCACACTGGCACTGATTCTCAATTTCTGGAAAAGCCCCGCTTCCGCAATGGCGGTATGTTCGATATCGAGCGTTCTGGACATTACCATCTGGATCGTGACCTACTTATATTCCTCTCGAATGGCGAGGCGCGACTATGGAACAAGTCTCACCAGGATCGCCGTCCTGCTGGCGGTTTCTCACGGAGGGGCGACAGTTGGCAATATACTCGCTGTTGCCGTTTTGGCAGACCTCGCCCAGCAAGAAGCGATGCCTCAAAGCATCTCTCTTGTGCTGGTGTGTCTGCTGGTTGCTACGACCATGGTCGTCGTCGGGCGGCCGGCGCTCCGGGTGGCTGCTGATTGGCGCAACGAGGATGGGGCGGCAGCGCCGAATATGTCCGCGCGCTGCAAGGCGATCTCCGAGCAGCATGGGCTGACGGCTCGGGAGCTCGATGTGCTCCTCCTTTTGGCCGCAGGCCGCTCGCAACCATATATTTGCGACTACCTCGTTCTCTCGAAAAGCACGGTGTCGACCCATGTGAGCCATATCTACCAGAAGCTCAGCGTGCATTCTCGGCAAGAGCTCCTCGATCTTGTGAGCGAATAAGGCCAGGTCGGCTTATCGGGTAAAACGCCCGAGGGTGAAAAGTTCGCATGAAACACCCGATTTCTCCCGTCGTCCTGTCGTGGTTGCATGATCTTACGGGGCCGAAAAGGACGGCCACATTCTGAGGATCGGAGGAGCATCATGCAAGAAGCACATGGGGGAAGACTGATCGGACGTCGTAGGTTTATTCAGCTGGGTGCTGCAGCGGGAATGACCATGTTCGCCCTGGGTGTGACGGGGTGCAGCCCCCTGCCGGCCACCTCGTCCGCAAAGAGCAGTTACGTCCCCGGGGCGTATACCGCACAGGCTCAGGGAAAGCAGAGCCTTGTGACCGTTGAGGTGACGTTCGGGGAGAATGCTATCGAGGCGGTAGAGGTGCTTGGACACTACGAGTCAGAGCGCATCGCCAATACGGCGATTTCCGCCATAACATCCGACATCGTCGAGCTTCAGTCCCTCGATGTGGATGCGGTAACGGGCGCGACGCTGACGAGCATGGCCATCCTCTCTGCGGTCAGAGACTGCGTCGGACAAGCTGGCGGCAGCGTTTCCGATTTGGAGAAGGTCCCGGGGCGCGAGAAATCGGACGCTGTCGAGGTAATTGAGACGGAGGTGGCCATCATCGGCGCCAGAGCGGCTGGCCTCACGTCGGCCATTGCTCTGGCAGAGTCGGGCACTGAGGTGCTCGTTATGGAAAAGTGCGGGTTCATGGGCGGCAGTATGCTCGTCTCGGGAGGCCGCCTTCAGTACCCCGAGGCGCCGCTTGAGTATCGCCAGGAGACAACGGAGCCGATGAGACGGCTTTTCGCCGAGGTCATGGAGCGCGCTCGCGATTTGGGTGTGTCCGAGGAAAGAGTCTCACAAGTTGAGCAGCAGTACGAGCAGTGGTATGCGGAGGGAAACACCAAGACCTTCGACAGCGACGAGTTTTACGCCGTGCTCGGCGCCGTCGGTTTCGGCAATCCTCTCGCTGCGGAGACGACGTTGGATGCTGAATCGGCTCGCCGCGCGTGCGAATGGGTGACCGCGCATGGTGTGGAGCTCGAGAAGCCGCTTCTCGGCATCATGGGTTTCTCCTGGCCCCGTTCGACTCACCCTGTGGGCAGGCCCGCAGGCGAAGGCTATGTCGACGCTCTCGAGGCATACATTCAGAGTGCGGGATTCCCGGCGCTCGATATCCTCTTCAGCACTTCAGCGCAAGAGCTTCTGGTGGAAGATGGCAAGGTCACGGGTGTAAGGGGCCAATGCGACGACGGAACCACTTACGAGATCCATGCGAGCAAGGCGGTCGTTCTGGCTACGGGAGGCTATACCGATAGCCCGAAATGGCTTGCCCGGCTTCAGCCCCAGTACGGATTCAATGAGGGTGAGAGCATTCACTCGGTAGCTCCCGCTGGACATTCGGGAGACGGCCTTGATATGGCGGAGGAGGTCGGTGCGGCTGTTGTCAGCTGCGGCGAGGTGATGCTCAACCCCTATGCTCATCCCCAGTACCACATTGTCGGCCACATTATTGGCGACACGGGAAACCCTCTCGTGGTGAACAAGGAGGGGAAACGCTTCGTCAATGAGACGGGGAAACGCACCGACTTGGCTCTTGCCGTTATGGATCAGCCCGACCAGTTGTGCTACATCATCGCGTGCGATCAGAACTCCAACATCATGCCCGATGGAAGGAACTTCGATGGCGAGCCTGCTGAGGGGCTGTTCGAGAACGGGCTTGCCTATCGAGCAGATACGCTTGACGAACTCGCAGATCAGATCGATATTCCTGCCAGTGCCCTAAAGAAGACTGTGGAGGAGTACAACGCCGCCTGCGTCGCTGGCGTACCGGATGAATTCGGACGGACATATTTTGAGGAAACAGCTCCCATCGTTGAGGGCCCCTTCTACGCTTCGCCAGGGACGTGGGCCGTGCTTATCACTGTTGACGGTCTTACGGTGGACGAGCGCTTCCGTGTGCTCGACGACGGTGGCCAGCCGATTGCGGGTCTTTTTGCCGTCGGGGAGGTGTGTGGTCAGCCCTGCCTCCAGGTTCTGGGGTACGGAGATGTTATTGCAAAGGGTGTTCTAGGCTAGGCGAGCCCTCTCTTGACCGATCAGCCTTGGAAGCTTAAGGCTGCCGGATGTAGACGAGCCCTCCCCCGAGCGGGGCGCCGATTAAGGTCGGTGCCCCGCTCGTGCTTCATCAGCAAAGTTTTACTTTCCCTTTACGTGTGGCTTACTCGGGGCGCTCATGGGGGCTCCATACTGCAGCCTACGGAAAACCGGCGTGCGCGAGGTGCGCCGCCATGTCTGTCCCGCGGAGGAGCGGGCCGCGTGAAGGAGACGCATAGGTGGAAGAACTGCTGCAAATCGGGCTGGGACTGTTCGGCGGTCTGGCTCTGTTCCTGTACGGCATGAACCTCATGAGCAACAACCTGCAGGAGGCGGCTGGCGAACGCATGCGTGCCATTCTGGCCGCCGTGACGAAGAACCCCTTCTTCGGTGTTCTGGCCGGTGCACTGGCCACGGCGGTGCTGCAAAGTTCCAGCGCCACCACGGTCATGGCCATCGGTTTCGTGGCTGCCGGTCTCATGGGGTTGCGTCAGGCCATCCCCATCATCATGGGCGCGAATATCGGCACCACCATCACGGCGCAGATCATCGCCTTCAAACTGTCCGATTACGTGCTCGGCATCGTGCTCGTGGGCTTCCTCATCATGCAGCTCGCCAAGCAGGGACAGATGAAGTACGTCGGCACCGCCGTCTTCGGCTTCGGACTTTTGTTCCTCGGCATCGACACCATGGGCGCTGTCATGAAGCCTTTGGCCGAGAACCCCGTGTTCACCGACCTGATTGCCCAGGTGACGGGCGTGCCGGTGCTCGGCGTTTTGGTGGGCACCCTCATGACGCTCGTGGTGCAAAGCTCCAGCGCCACCATCGCCGTGCTGCAGAACTTCGCTTCCACGCCGGGCGCCGATGGAGCGAGCATCATCGGCCTCGACGGCGCCATCCCCATCCTTCTCGGCGACAACCTGGGCACCACCATCACGGCGCTGCTCGCCGCCATCGGCCAGTCTCGCGACGCCAAGCGCGTGGCCCTGTCCCACTGCATCTTCAACCTATCGGGCTGCCTCTTGTTCGTGTGGCTCGTCGGGCCCTTCGCGTCAGTGGTGGCGGCCATTCCCCCGGCCGGCCCCGAAGTGGAAGTTATCGCCCGGCAGATCGCCAACGCCCACACGCTGTTCAACGTGACCATGACCGCTTTGTGGCTACCGCTGGTCTCGGTGATGGTGAAGATCGTCATGGCGATTCTCCCCGAGAAGCCGCGTCGACCGCGCGACCCGCTGGTGGACACCCTGGAGACGCCGCTGGCCCCCGACGCAGCGGCCGCCTAAGCTGCCCTTGCGACCGACGGCGCTACCCCGCACCGTCGGTCGCTTTCGCGCTGGTTTCCGGTTGCGCGGAGGTGTCGCTGGGGCGGCACTGGGACGGCACTGCCTGTTCGGCCGGCCCCACGGCTCTTTGACGCCTTGCCGCCCATCTCTGCGTCGCGCGGCTGTTGCGCTACAATGACCGCGCACCTGTTCCAGAAAGGATTCCCATGAGCAAAGCCCCGCTCATCTATTACGTGGAAGACGACGAGCATATCCGCGACCTGACTGCCTATGCGCTGCATCAAGCGGGTATGGAAGTGCGTGCGTTCCACGATGGCGACGGTCTTGTTGAGCGGTGCGCGCTCGAGCCGCCCGATGCGGTGCTGCTGGACATTATGCTGCCCGGCGACGACGGTCTCGTTCTGCTGCAGGCCCTGCGCGGCAATGCAGCGACCGAGAACCTCCCCGTCATGATGCTCACGGCCAAGGGCACCGAGTTCGACAAAGTAGTAGGGCTCGATGCCGGTGCCGACGACTATCTGGCGAAACCCTTCGGCATGATGGAACTCATCTCGCGGGTAAACGCGCTGCTGCGGCGCGCGAGCCGTCCGAGCCAAGGCGCCGCAGAAGAGGTGGCGGAACCCAGTGACCTTATGGCCGTCGGCGCGATCAAGCTGTCGCCGTCCGCCCGCACCGTGGTGGCGAATGGCCGGGAAGTCAACCTCACACGCAAGGAGTTCGACCTTCTGCGCACGCTCATGGAGAACAAGGGCCGCGTGCTCACCCGCGAGCAGCTGCTCGAGCAGGTGTGGGGCGTAAGCTTCGTCGGCGAGACGCGCACGGTGGACATGCACGTGAAGACGCTTCGCCGCAAGCTGGCCGAAGCGGCCCCCGGTTCCGAAGAAGCCGTCGCCACCGTGCGCGGCGTGGGCTATCGCTTGAAGAAGAGCGCCTCATGAGTGCCACCAACGCCTCACGCAACGGCTGCGAGGCCGAAGCTGCTGAAGTGCCGGTAGCCGCTCCTGAGGTAGAGGCCGACAAGCCGGCGCGCTCGAGATCGGCCCTCGCGCGCAACGAAGAGCTGGCTCGCGCCGAGAAGATGCGCCGCGAATTCTCGGCCAACGTCTCCCATGAGATGAAAACGCCCCTGCAGGTGATCTCCGGCTATGCGGAGCTGATGGCCAACGGCCTGGTGCCCCCTGAGGACGTGCCGCGTTTCGCGCAGCTCATCTACGAGGAGTCCCAAGCCATGCGCGCGCTCATCGACGATGTGCTTATTCTTTCGCGTCTCGACGAGATGGCGCCGGGCGACAACGAAACCGAGGCAGTGAATCTGGAAGAGGTGGCCAGTCGGGTGGTGGGGCGCTTGACCAAGCTGGCCGCCGATGCGGGAGTGACCGTTGGCCTCAAGGCCGAACCGGTCATCATTCGGGGCAACGAAACCCTGCTCAAGCAGATGATCTATAACTTGGTCGAGAACGCCATCCGCTACAATCGCGAAAATGGTCGCGTGTTCGTGGAGGTGTACGCGGAGGACGTTGTCGGTGCGGAGGATGCGTCTGGTAGGGGGTTCGTGCACGGCGTTGCGCCGGGCGAAGGCGATGCTGAGGAGGGGGTCAAGGCGGCTGCTCCGGTGCGCATGGGCGTCATCCGCGTGAACGACACGGGCGCGGGTATTCCCGCCGACAAGCTGGAGAAAATCTTCGAGCGCTTCTATCGCTTGGAGAAAAGTCGCTCCAAAGAGCTGGGCGGCACGGGGCTGGGCCTTGCCATCGTTAAGCATGCCGCTCTCTACCACGGCGGCGAGGTGTCCGTGGAGAGCGAAGAAGACGTCGGCACCCGTTTCACCGTGCGGCTACCCATCGGATGACAAAGATTTCCAAAAAAGTGGTGACCAAAAATGTGAAAACTTTTGTCGGTCATGGCTCCAAAAGGCGCTCGCCTACCAGTTGGAGGGCTTCTCCAGCGAGAACGAGGTGGGCTGCCATTCCACGACAGAGCCGGCACGCCTGGTGGCTGGCACATCGATCAGGCGCTGGTTGGAGGAGCCGCACCACTTCAGCTCAAGGGACTTGCGCGACTCCACGAAGGGGCCATCTACGAGCACGTCGATGGAATCCAGCAGGTCTCCCACGGCCAAGTCGTCGGCGATGTCGGCGAGAGCCCCACTGACCATCGCTTCCTCAGGGTTCTCGTGGAGCGCCTCGCCGCCGAGTGCCCCGATCCGGCGATCGCGCTCGGCGCGGGCTTTGTCGGCTCGTTTCGCCAGATCTTCATAGAGGTAACCGGAATAACTCCAGACTCCGTAACCGTTGCGCTTCAGCTCGGCCGCCAGGGCTGCGCAGGCCTTCGGCTGTTCGAAGGGCTCGCCGCCGGAGAGGGTGACGTCGTGCACGAGGCCGTTGGCACGAATATCGGCCAGAAGAGCCGCGAGGGTCGTTTCGGTGCCGCCCTCGGCTGGCTGGCTTTCGGGGTTGTGGCAGCCGGGGCAATGGTGCGAGCATCCCTGCACGAACACGGCGTAGCGCAGGCCAGGGCCGTCCACGATGGAGTCGGGCACGGTGCCATACAGCGAGATGGTGGTGTTTTCGAAGTTGTTTTCCATAGCCGCCATTGTAGCGCACCCCGGCCCGTGCAGCCGTCGCCTGCGCTTCTGTCATAAAGTTGGCACGACCGTAAAGCCCATTGTGCGTTCGGGCAATTTGCTGCCCTCTTAGCTCACGTAGACCCAGCGAACAGCATCGCCCTCGTGGAGGATGTAGTTGCTTGCGGCCGTCATGGGCATGGTGCCGTTAACGGCGTAGATCCACCCGCTGGTGCCACTCATCATCTTCTCGGCCAGGCCATTTACGGCCGACACATAGGAGGATGAGCCCTCCAGGGAAAGCCCTGTGGCCGCGAGGGCGTCGTAGGCCGTGGCGCCCTCGGGCAGCTTCAGCGTGGCGGAAGCCATGGTGGCGGGAAAGCCCAGGCTTGTGGCGGCGGAGCTGTCGACGACGACGGACACGGCGATAGAGGCCGGGGCAGGGGAAGGCGATGGATTTGACGGGTTGAAAGGTCCCGACGAATCCGAGGACGTGGAAGACGACGCAGGAGCGGAAGAGCTGCCGCTCTGGCCGCCTGCGGCGTTCGAGGCGCCTCCCGAGGCAGGGGCGCTCCCGGGGCGATCGGCGCCCGCAGCGCCGTCCGGATCGTCGGCGCTTGTCGTGCCATTGCTTGTGCCGGAGACTTCGTCATCATGCAACGAGGGCCCGTTCTCGGATGCGCCTCCGTTGGAAGACGAGCTTTCGGATGGTGCGGCGTTTTCGGCGTTCTCCGATGAGGATCCTTCCGCCTCCGCGTTCTGGACTGCTGGAGTACCCGTACCGTCGACGTCTGTTCCGTATGCGAGCGTTGCGTTGGGGCCTGAGGGGGAAGCGCCGGGCAGAGCGGCGTTTCCCGTCAGGGGCAAGTTGGCGTTCCCTGCGAGCAGTAGTAGCGAGAGCGCCAGGCCTGCTGCCGAGCAGAGGCCCAAGGCGCTTCCCGCGAGAAGCCGATGCCGGCGCCGAGAGCCCTGGAGCTGAGCGGCTTCAGGGCTCTCGGCTGCGATCGTGGGCGTCGGCTCGCAGTCCGCGTCGATCGCAACGGGATGCGCCGGATCAGAGGCCGCGACCTCGGTGCTGGGCGTTAGTTCGGTGGCGTCGATTGGGCGCTCTTCGCTGGTCTCTGCCCCCTTCTTAGGCGTCATGGCTTCCCGTTTCCTTGTCGATGCGGCGGCGTGGCCCTCGAACGAGGTGGGCAGCTCCAAGGAGTCCGGCGACGGAGAGGAGCGCCAGCGCCACCGCCGCTGTCTGGTTGCCGTTCTCGGTTGCAGCGCCCTCGGCCAGTGAGCTGTTGGAAGCGACGGAGGAAACGCGATCAATGTTCGCGCCGCTCGCCTTCGCCAGCGGCGTGGGGTTGTCCGCTACCGCTTCTGCGATTCTGTCGGGGGCAACCCCACCGGCGTCTGCGTCGGTGCCAGCTGCCGCCGCCCTGGTGTTGGAGGAGCCCTGCAGCACAGTGGTGTCGAAGGGGGTTCGGGCCGCAGCGCCGGCGTTCAGCGGCGCGCCGCTTCCCGCGCCGGCCATTGGCGTCTTCCCGTTTGCGGACGTCCCGAGGGACGTTGTGCCCGCGTTCTGGGAAGTCGGATTCTTGGGATTGCTCTTGCCCGGGCCTGTAGGACTCTCCGGCTTCTGGGGCGTTTCCGGGTTCTGCGGCTCGCCCGGCGTCTCGGAGTCGGTGCTCGGCCGCGGTGCTGGCGGCTGCGAGGAGAGGCCCAAGGCGAACAGATGGCCCGAGTCGTTCACATAGTAAAAAGTGCCCGCGCCGCCGTAGGCCACCGAGGCCATGGCGTAGTTGTGCATCCCTGCCGGGGGATCGAAGACGAGCTGTGCCTCCTGGTCGCCCAGTCGATAGGCGAACACGCCGCCGCCTGAGGTGTAGTCGGGCCACGAGCCGCCCGCGCCGTTGCAGGTGAACAGCGCCACCACACCCGCACTGTCGCGCACCAGAAGCGGGGTGCTCTTCACCTCGCCAGGCAGCGGGCTTCCGTCGGCGGCGGTCACGGTAGCCGTCAACGCCAGCGTAGCGGCGTCGATGGCCGCCAGAAGCCCCTGGCCGTTCTGGCTTCCGCCCACGTACAGAACGCCGTCGGCGAGAGCCGGCGTGGAAGTTGAGTAGTCGCCAAACGATACGGCCCCTACCTGTGTCAGCGCTCCATTGGCCCCGACCGACACCTTGTGCAGAGTGCCGTTGGTCGTGACCACGTAGGCGAACCCGTCGACGGTCACCACGGTCGAACGCACGGGGGCACCCAGCGCGAGAGTCGCCGCCGGCTCTCCGTCTGTCGAAGCAGCCGAAACGGCTCGCAGCACGCCATCGTCCCCTGCCACCACTAGGTAATCGCCCACTGAAGCCGCTCCCGACCAGTAGTAGCCGGCATCGGTATTCTTTTGCATCCAGCGGATGGCGCCGGTGCTCGCGTTCACGCACAGCGCCCAGCCTTCGTAGGTTTGCGACCAGTCGGCTGCTGCCGTGAAGGCGTACAGGTAGTCGCCGCTCACGGTGAGGGTGGAAAGCCCCTGCTGGTCATAGGCGACCGCTGCAGCCCCGCCTCCAGACCCCGAGGCCACCTCCTGCACCGCCGCCGGCAGCGCCTCGGTGAGCCACCGCGTCTGCAGCGTGAGGGCCGAAAGCGCCTGCAAGCGTCCGTTGTTCAGTGGCACCACGATAAGGCCCTTCGTGTAAACGGGGCGACAACCATAAGCGGTGCCGTCGGCCAGCGGCACTACCTCAACCACGGCACCGGTAGACGCGTCCAGTTTCAGGAGCCGCGAGCCGGTGGCGAAGAACACGTATCCGCCGGCAACCACGGGCTCCGACCACGAGGCGTAGTCGCCCTGGGCAAAGTCGTAAGTCCATCGCGCCGGCAAACTGCCCAGCGTGGAACCCACCACCGCCGGTTCTCCCGCGGCTGCGCCAAAGGAACCCCAATCGGCTTCCCACTCCGCGCCTGGCTCATCAGGATTCACCACGATGTCGGGCGTGGTGGCCGGCCCTGTTGCATCCACATAAACGAGTTCTAGCACGTCTCCGTCTTGGGGATGGTAGCTGCTGGCCATGACGTCGGCGTACTCGCCGTTGATAAGGAACGCCCAGTACGACCAAGGCGCGCCCGCGCTCATGGCCAATGTTTGGCTGCGATCGGGAGTTGTGATCGAGTAGGGGCAGCCGCCATCAAGGCTGTAGAAATATCCCGCCTTGTCAAGCAGATCAGCAAAGACGTCCCATGCGGAGGTTTTGGCGCTATCCTTCACAGCGTATTTTTGGGGTGACACCCAGTTAACCGCCTGAAGAGGCTCGCCAGTGGCGTGAGGCAAAAGGCCAGTTACACGTGCAGAAATTGTGGCCGATACCGGTTTGGCGGGCTCCGGCGGCACAGGATCTGCCGGTTCAATCGCTTCTCCCTGAGCTATAGGCTTGCGCATGGGACCGGCTTCCATGGTGTTGAAGCCAGCGGAAACCAGACATTTCAGATGCTTGCCCACATAGGAATCGGGGATGACGAAAGAAGGCTTGTGGACGTTCTCGTCAGCCAGTTCAACATACTCCCCGTCCCAAGAATCGGCACTGTACCAGGTATAGGTAAGTTCATCGGGCGACAGATAGCTACCAGCTGTACCAGCATTGGTAGTATTGCGAGCCGCCACGCCAATGGTTCGGCCCGACCAGAAGGTGAAGTTGCTATCTGCTGGCATCTGGTCGAGAGCGGCGTAGTACAGCTCGTGTGTGCCTGGCTTTCGGAAGGGGCCAGCAGCAGAGGCATTCGCAGAGACCACCGTGTTGTCTCCCGTGCACGCCGCTACCGACACCCAACACCCTTCAAGGGATTCGGGCACCGTGAAAGTCGAACCTGTTTCCCCTTCGATGATGTGCCAGCTGTTATCGTCGAAGTCAGAGCTCTTCGGTTTCTCTGCTGACCAGCGCCAGGTATATTCAACGTTCGTGTTTATAGGGGCATCACCCCAGTGAGTGCTCTTATAAGCTTGGGCCTGCAACGTACCTCCGATTTCCTTTGAGGAGGATGCGTTCAAAATGCTCACCCAGTAAAGCGTCGTTACGCCCTTCGGCAACACCTTTCCCGGCTTGGTTTCGCACGTGCTACTGCCTGGAACCCCATTTTTGGCTTTGGCAACAACTTTGAGATAGCACCCAGTACAATCTTTCGGGACTTTGAATGACGCCCCCTGAGTAATTTCTTTAAAGGGGCCATCCTGCGAATCGCTCACTTGCCAGGAGAAATCAACGTCCGAAGCTCCATAAAGGGTGTGGGGATCATCAAAGTCATAAGCGCGAGCTTCAAGGACATCTTCGACATTGCAGGAAGGAACGCTTTCCAACTCGCTGCTGCCAAAGCCTTCACCGTTCCAAGAAAGCAGAATGTAATCCAGCTTGATTTGGTCGGGAGCGATTACGGGACCGGGAGTGTTGTAGCCTATTGAGGCAGGTGTGTCGAAAGAGCCGCTTGGGCCATAAAGCGTCTGCCCATCGCCTTCGACACGCACGCGGATGTATTTGCCCGCAAGCTTGGTGGCGAGCTCCTTGGTTATGGTGAGGGAAGGGCAGGTCTCGCCTTCAATGGCCGCAAACTCCTCGTCGGCTGCCTCGCGGGAATCAGCGGCGAGCCACTGATATGACCAGCGATCTTGCGACGGAATGCGTGCAGCGGGATCCGCTTGGCCGTCGAACACATTGGCCCAAAGCGTTGTGCCTACCTTAAGAGATTTCGCTTCAATTATGTTAGAACTTGTTGAGGCCGAGTTCGATGACGATTGGAGAAGTGCGTAAGACTTTTCGTCCAAGGCTGTTTTCTTTGGCACGGGGGGTTTGATGGGGCCGCAGGCGCTTAGAGTGGTGTAATTTCTTCCGCTTTTGGGCCCCTCCACCGAAATGTCGCCACAGGAAATGCGAACACGGAGGTATTTGCCGTTGAATCTCGTGCGTAGTTCGTCAGTAAGCTCAAGAGAAGATTTTGTCTCGCCCTCGATAGGGGCAAAATCGTTGGAGCTTGCGCTTGGGCCTACCAGCCACTGATAAGTCCATCCGAACTCGGCGTCAACCCGTTTGTCCTTGGCCGACCAAGCAACGGCATACAAGGTCTCATTGCGCTGTAGAAAGCCGGGTAGAGCGCTGGTTTTCCAGGGTCTCTCGCTGCGGGATATCATGGCGAAGCTGGAACTTGTTAGCGCAGTTCTTGCTTTCGATGCGACTGTCGTGACTTCTGAAGAGGCGGTCGTCTCGCTTGCGTCGGTGTTTTCCGAGAAGGTGGGCGCCTCGTCTGTCGCTGTGCTTTCCGCAAGCCCTGCTGCGGAGTCTTCCGCAATCGCTTTTGCTGCAGATGCTTCTGCAGGCGCGTCGCCGGTCTCGTCGCCCCAGGCCGGCAAGGGCGTGAGGGTGAGGGCGAGCGCCAAGGCAAGGAACAGGGATAAGAGTCGCCGCGACCACGGCTGAGGGGCGTACGCTGAGCGCACGCGGGGGTTTCCGACCATGCGGAATCACCTACTTCCAGGGCTGTCGTGCGATGAGCAGGTGTTCCGACTTTGCGTCTTCTGGGACATCTGGCGTGCCCGCCATCGCCTTCTCGCGCCGCGTTGCCCGAGCCTGTAGAAGGCGTGGGACCGGTTTCGAAGGCGAGCGAATGCCCCATCGGCTTTTACGGTTCCTGGTAGAGCAGGGGAGTCTCACCCCTATTCCCCTCGGCCGCGCGTTTTCGGCAACGGCGACCGGCGCGGCGCCCCGCGCAACCCATCAGTGCCAATGCCGCCATTGTAGCATCATCGCTGAGCGTCTCGCTAAGCATTTCCCAGATCGAGCGGTTTGGTACCGCGCGGGGCGATCCCGCCCCTGCCGCTGGCAAAATGAGACGGTTTGGTTCCCCGTTTCAGGCCAACTTCGCCGATTTGGTACCCACGGGTTGAAGAAACCCCAGGTCGCAAAAATGACAACACGCTTTTTCGGATACCAAACCGCCCGTCTTGCCAAAGGCGGGGTACCAAATCGGCCATCCTGCCACGAAAAGATACCAAAGCCCGCTATTCTGCCAGCAAATGCGCGCCGTCGGGTACCAAACTTCGCGTTCTGTCAGCAAATGCGCGATGGGGGTGCTCGCGTGGCCGCGCTTTCAATTCTGTCTTGGTCGTTTACCGTGATGGTTCAATATGCTATACTCCCAAAGGAGTAGAGGAGGTGAGTCTCTATGGTGAAGACGCTGTACCACGGGTCGAAGGACATCATCGAGCACCCGCGCTACGGGGCCGGAAAACCCTACAACGATTACGGGCGGGGGTTTTATTGCACGGAATCTCTCGATCTCGCGAAGGAATGGGCGGTGGCCGTCGATCGCGGAGGGTTTGCCAACATCTATGAGCTCGATTGCGCTGGCCTCGCCATCCTCGATTTGAACGGGGATGAATACGGGCTCCTCCACTGGCTGGCGCTCCTGCTCCGCTACCGCGAGTTCGACGCGTCGGGCCCCTTGGCCTTCGAGGCCAAGCAGTATCTTCTGGAAAACTTCGCCATGGATCTCACCCCCTATGACGCCATCGTAGGCTACCGGGCCGACGACAGCTACTTTTCCTTCGCCCAGGATTTCATCTCCGGCGCCATCTCCTACCAGCAGTTGGGCCGCGCCATGCATCTGGGCAGGCTCGGTCAGCAGTTCGTGCTGAAGAGCGAGCGCGCCTTCGACCGGCTGCGCTTCACCGGTTACGAGGGGGCCTCGCGCGACGAGTGGTACGAGCGCAAGATGAGCCGCGACCGGGCGGCGCGCCGCGAGTATTTGGACGAGGAGCGAAACCGGCGCCAGCCAGGCGATCTGTTCATAACGACCATCATGGACGAGGGAATGGGGGCCGGCGATGAGCGCCTACGATGAGGTCTACCTGCAACCGGCCCGCGCGAATATGGGCCGTATGTTGGATGTGGCCGTGGGCAGCATGGGCTTCGGGCTGGGGGAGTTCTATGGGCTGTTCCTCGCTTCCGGCCTCGCCCGCCGCTTCGGGGCCGGAGACTACGCTCTCATTACGGGATGCTCGGGGACGGAGCTGGCCTTCCGCGTCGCGGTAGAGGTACAGGCAGAGGAGCCGCCGCGTCCCCGGGTGCGTTACCGCTACGACCGCAGCCCTGAGTACTGGTGCGGTTGGGCGCTTGCCCGCTACCAGTGGGAGACGGCGATGACCTTCGACATGATCAACCGCATCACGCCCATCGAGGACGTCCGAAAGATGTACGACGCCTACCACGAGATGGACATCCGCCATTTCGAGGATGCGTTGAATGAACGCCGCGCCCGCTTCTTTCGGCCGCCTCTGCGCATGCGGCGCATGGCTGCGAAGCTGAGCCAGGCCCAGCTGGCCGTCATCTCCGGCGTGCCGGTGCGCAGCATCCAGCAGTACGAGCAGCGCCGCAAGGACCTGAACAAGGCCGCCGCCGAAACCGTGGCCGCCCTGGCCCGCGCCCTGTTCTGCTCGGTGGAGGATCTGCTGGAATAGCGTCCAGTAGCGATTCGCCGGAACATACGGTTCCTTAATCCGAGGGCTGCGGGCGCCAGCGTGCCTACAGTCCTCGGGCAACGTTTACCCAACAGCTTATGTTGCGGCGTATGTCAAGACTTTCCTGTCACCAGGTTTTGCGTATACTGAAATCAAGCCTTGTTCCCGCCATATACTGCGATGGACCGACGTATTATGACGAGGGAGCTCTAGAAGCGGTTGGAACGGAGATTCGCATCCGTTGATGCGAAAGCCGGGAGACCCGATGCGAGCACCCACCTTTTGAGGTGGGTTCATCCTCTGGCGTGGGGCAGGGCTATTTTTGTGCCCCGTCTTCCTCGTCCTTCACGGGCACGAGCGAACCGGTGGCGTCGGTAAGTTTCTGCCCGGTCAGGTCGCCCATGGCCTCCTCGATAAGATGGTTGTGCACATAGGGGGCCACGGCGCGGATAGCGGCATCGGTGGCAGAGGAGGCTTTGGAAGCCTCGGCGATGGTGAAGCTCAGCGAACCTTTGAACCCGTAGTCGGTGATGGACGAGAACGATACGCTGGGGCGCTTCTTCAGCTTGCTCACACGGGCGACGGCCTTCTCGGCGGCGTCCTCAATGTGATGGGCCGTGGCGGTGAGGCGCTCGCTGTTGGTGGTGACCACCAGGGGAATGGAAATCTCATTCAAGGGCGACAGCTTGCAGACGGCCGTGGAAGTCATGAGCGAGTTGGGGATGTTGGTGATGGTGCCCGAACTGTCTTTGATGGAGGTGTAGCGCCAGGTGACGTCCTGCACGACGCCGGTGACGCCGGATGGTCCCATGCGGATGTTGTCGCCGGGTTCCACGGTGCGCGACACGCTGACGGTCAGGCCGCCGATGAGGTTCGAGAGCGTGTCCTGAAAACCCAACGACACCGCGATACCGACAACGCCCAGGCCGGTGACCATGGCGGAGATGTTCACGTTGAAGCACATCGACAGCACGCAGCAGATGCCGATGACCCACACGATGATGCGCACGAGATTGATGAAGATGGAGCTGGAAGGCAGAAGCGTCGTCTTGTTCAGCACGCGGCGCATAAAAGCCACGGTGATGCGCGCGACGACGAAGGTGATCGCGCAGATGATCACGACGCCGAGCAGGGTGTTGAACCAATCGGCGTGGATGAACTTATCGAATATGTCGAGCAAATTGGGCATGGCCCCATTATAGAAGGGCGCCTCCATCCCAAAGGAGGAGGCGCCCGGTTTTCACGGTTTCGTTATGCGATCCTAGTTGGTGGAAGGGGTGGTGGTGCCGGTGTCGCCGCCCTGGTTGCCCGGGTCGGTGGTGCCGGGGTCGGTCGTGCCCGGATCGGTGGTGCCACCAGGATTGTTGGTGCCGGGGTCGGTCGTGCCGGGGTTGGTGGGCTGCTCCGGCTTGGGGTCGGGCTCGGGCTCCGGCTCGGGGCCCTTCGAAATGGTGATCTGCACGGTAGCGCCAGGCTTCACCTTGTCGTTCAGCGGATCCTGCTTCATGACGCGGCCCTCGCCCTGCTTGTCGCTGTACTCGCGGGCCTTCACGTCGGCACCGAAGCCCTCGGACTGCAGCTTGTCGATGGCCTCCTCCTCGGTCATGCCGATGACGTTGGGCACGGTCGTCAGCTCGCTTCCGCGGGAGGTGACGACCTCGATGGTGGTGCCGGGCTTCACCGGGTCGCCGGCGGCGGGGCTTTGCGAAATGATCTTGCCCTCGGCGACATCTTCCGAGTATTTGCTCTCGGCTTCCACAACCTTAAGGCCGGCGTCCTCGGCCGCCTGGCGCGCCTTGTCCATGGTCATGTTTTTGAAGTTGGGCGCGTCCACGGTATCGGGCCCCACGGCAATGGTGAGGGTGATGGTCGTACCCTTCGGCTGCTTGGTGCCGCCGGCCGGGTCTTGCTGCAGCACGGTGCCCTCATCGACGGACTCGTCTTCCTTAGGAGTGGTAGTTACTTGGAAGCCCGCTTGCTCCAAGGTGAATGTTGCCTCGTCTAAGGTATTGCCCACCACGCTGGGCACCTCGATGGGCTCATCGGCAGGGGCGGCCGGCTTGAAGCCGCCGGACACGGCGAAGGCGATGCCGGCCACCAGCGCGATGGCCAAAATGGCGCAGAGGGCGATGATAACGGGCTTCTTGCTCTTCTTCGTGTTGGCGTCGTGGAAGTTCGTTGCTTGGAAATTGCCCGTGGAACTCGGCGACATGGCCGCTGTGCCGCCGGCAACCGTCGGCATAACCTGGGTGCTCGTGATGCCCGGCACGGGAGCGGGCACGGCGCCCATCATGCGGGTCTGGGCCTCGGTGAACGACGAGCTCATCGCACCGGCGGGCAGGGTGACGGGGCGTCCGGCCAGGTAGTCGTTCAGTGCGATGCGCATGTCGTTGGCCGTGGCGAAGCGGCACGCCGGATCCTTCGAGAGGGCCACCATGATGATGTCCTCGAGGTCGGGATCGATGTTCGGGTTGATGGAAGAGGGCGCGGCCGGCTCGTCCTTCACCTGCTGCATGGCCACCGATACGGCGTCCGGGCCATCGAAGGGGAGCTTGCCCGTGGTGGCCTCGTACAGCACGATGCCCAGCGAGTAGATGTCGCTGGCGGCCGTGAGATCTTTGCCCTGGGCCTGTTCCGGCGAGATGTAGTGGGCGGTGCCCAGCACAGCGGACGTTTTGTCGTTCACGGAATTCTTCGCCCGGGCGATGCCGAAGTCCATCACCTTCACGTTGCCGTCGGGCTGCACCATGATGTTCTGCGGCTTGATGTCGCGATGGATGATGTCCTGGTTGTGGGCGACGGTGAGGGCCTGGCACACCTGGGCGCCGATTTCGGCGGCCTTGCGCTGGTTAATAGCGCCGCGCTGCTGAATGGCGGTCTTCAGGTCGGACCCGCGCACGAACTCCATGACGATGTAATAGGTGTCGTCGTCTTGGCCCCAGTCGTACACGTTCACGATGTAGGGGCTCTGCAGGTTTGCAGCCGCGGCGGCTTCCTGGCGGAAGCGCTGGGTGAAAGAGGGGTCGGCGGCGAATTGGGGCAGCATCACCTTCACGGCGACGACGCGGCCCAGCGTGCTATCTTGGGCGCGGTACACCTCGGCCATGCCGCCGATGCCGATGCGATCCTTTATCTCGTAGCGGCCGCCGAAGACCTTGCCCGTCATTGTTCCCTGTCCGGTCACCTTGATACTCCTTAAAGTTCCATGTACGAGTGCGTTTGCGGTTTAAGTATGCGAACTCTGGTGAGTCTTGCCATTGTACTACAGCGCCCCCGTCACTTCGAGAGCCGTTTCCAGAACGTCGTGGGCGGCGCTGGCGCCAGCCCCCGATTCGCCCTTCTCGATGACGACGGCCACCACGACCTTGGGGTCAGCAGCGGGGGCCATTCCCACGAACCAGCTGTCGTCGCTGCCGTCACCGCGCTCGTGGGTGCCGGTCTTGCCGGCCACGGCCACATCGTCCAGGGCCGCCTTGCCGCCGGTTCCTTCGGTGACGACGCCCTTCATGATGTCGATCTCGGCGGCGGCGGTGTCGGCATCCATGGCCTGCTTCAGCTTCACGGGAATGGGCGAGAAGCTGCGCTCGCCGTTGGCGTTGTAGATGCCGTCGACCAGGTAGGGCTGCATGATGGCTCCCTCGTTGGCGATGGCGGCGCCCACCAGCGCCATCTGCAGCACGGTGGCCTGGGGTCCGGCGGGGCTCTCGTGCTCGCCCACGGGCTCGCCGCAGGCGGCCCAGGCGGTTTCCCAGGTGGTCATTTCCTCGGGGTCGGGCATGAGGGACGTGGCCAGGGGAAGGTCGAAGGGGATAGCCTCGTTGAACCCGAAGCTTGTGGCCATCTGCACGAGCAAATCGCTGCCGAGCTGCACGCCCACCTGGCCGAACACCGTGTTCGACGAGTACCACAGGGCCTGCTCCAGGGTGATCTTGCCGTAGGAGCGTTTCTTCACGTTGGTCACCGGCGCGTTGCCGATGTCCATCTCGCCGGGGGAGTCGTACACCGTGTCCGCCGTGGCGATGTGGTTCTGCAGCGCGGCGGCCAGGGTCACCATCTTGAAGGTGGAGCCTGGCGCGTACAGCGCCTGGGTGGCGCGGTTGAACAGCTCGGAGGAGTCGCTGCCGCCGTCCGCAGCCGCCGTGAGCAGCTCCTCGTAATTGGCGGCGTCGAAGGTGGGGGAGGAGGCCAGGGCGTACACGGCGCCGGTCTCGGGGTTCAAGGCCACCACGGCGCCCACCTGCCCGGCCAGGGCGTCCTGGGCCGCCTGCTGAATGCGGGAATCGATGGAAAGCACGACGTCGTTGCCCTTGGTCTGGATGCCCGCGAGCGAGTTCACTACGTCGGTGAAGCTAGCGAAGTTCTGCTCGCCGCGCAGGGTGTCGTTGTAGGCGGCCTCGATGCCGGCGGTGCCGAAGCGCT
>OMNT01001522.1_pt1 | contig 21250 bp, 12 predicted proteins | sample 1672551 | NCBI WGS metagenome assembly OMNT01 (sample SAMEA3136698, study PRJEB25190) | human gut metagenome
GCGGCCCGATTAAGGTGATCAACCTAGTTGATTACGCAGCGAGTGCATAGTTGTTGTTAGCAACTGAATTTACGGCCGCTGATATTAACGAGCAAACGTGCCATACGCTCGACGTGCTTACCACCCGACATCAATGCTGTCAAAACCAGAACATCCCCGGATAGTATTCTGCAAATATATACATTTGTCATTTGAAAATCAAATTTGCTCACATTGTCTATTTTGTTTAAATTTGAGAATTTGATTACATGTACTAAACAGAATAATATGAAGAAGTTCTTGCTTCCTGCAGCATTGATGCTGACATTGTTTTCATGCGCTCCCAAACAGCAGAAAACAGCCATGCCGGTCTATCTTGATGATACAAAGCCGGTTGAGGCCAGGGTAGAAGATGCCCTTTCCCGAATGACATTGGAAGAAAAAGTGGCTCAGTTATTTATCATTACGCCGGAAGCATTGACCGGAATGGGAAAGGTAACGGCAGCGGGAGACACGACAAAAAGATGCCTGGAACAGTATCCGGTTGGTGGCATGATTTATTTTGCAGGGAATATCGAGGACAGACAACAATTATCAGATATGCTTCACACTACGCAGTCGTACAGTACAGAGCAGAGTGGAATCCCGATTTTTCTGAGTGTAGATGAAGAAGGTGGAACTGTAGCAAGAGTTGCAGGCAGCGGAATCTCGAATGTTTCTGTTGTTGAAGATATGTGCGAAGTTACAGATGAGGAAAGAGCTTACGAAATAGGACAGACGATTGGCAATTATCTGGCAGAATTAGGTTTCAATCTGGATTATGCACCGGTAGGGGATGTTCTTACTAACCCGGAAAATACAGTTGTTAAAAAAAGATCATTCGGAAATGACAGTGCAAAAGTTGCTGCGTTGTCGCAAAAAGTACTGGATGGGCTGCATGAGGAAAATGTGTATGGAGTAATCAAGCATTTCCCGGGGCATGGGGCAACAGCCGGAGATACACATGAGGGATATGCTTATACAGACAAGTCGTTGGAAGAACTGGAGCAGCAGGAACTGGTTCCTTTTCAGAATGCCATTGAAAATCATATTGCCATTATTATGGCAGGGCATATTTCAGTACCGAATGTGACAGGAGACAATACGCCTTCTTCCCTGTCTAAAATTATGATTACGGATGTATTAAGAGAAAAAATGGGATTTGATGGAATTGTAATTACGGATGCATTGAATATGGGGGCAATTTCACAGCATTATTCTTCGGCAGAGGTCTCGGTTAAAGTTATAGAGGCTGGTGGGGATATGCTTTTGATGCCGGAAAATTTTCAGGAGGCATATCAGGGAATTTTAGAGGCTGTTCAGAATGGAACTTTAACAGAAGAAAGAATTGATGAATCGGTCAGAAGAATTTTGAAAGTAAAAGAAAAGCTGACAGCAGAGGATTAAGGCGTAGATATGCAAGAACGAATTAACTGAAAATTCAAACAATTATATATAAAAACAAAAATAAATAAAAAATACGAAAAAAACGGATAAATATATTGACAAATAGAAGCCCGGGTGTTAAGATAAAACCATCAAAAAAAGATATTTAACTAAGAAGGTACAAGAAGCGGATGCCTGATTAGATTAAAAATAACGGATAACAGGAGGTTGGACCAATGGACAGTATAGTTTCAGAATTTCATCAATATGTCAGTGGTACGGCGATTGCAGGTTCCTGTGAAGAAAGAGACCTGAGCAAAAGTTAATTCGCAGATCTGGTAAAAATTAAGAATGAAAATAAATGGAACGGAGAGAATACAAGACCAGATTCATAATAAAAAGATAAAGCAGTTGCAGATATATTGAATAAAGTTACCACATACAGAACTGAACGATGTGTAAAGGAACATGGAACAGTAGCTGTAAAAGAAAAAGGGTCTTACAGGAATCGTATCAGGATTTACCTTCGATCCAAAATATAAAATAAAAATAATGAGAAAACTAAATATTATAAAAAATGCATCTTCAAGGGTAGTTGGAGGTGCATTTTTTTGACATTGGGAAGATGGTATGGTACACTAATGAAAGAGTATCGCCTTATGTTAAATTGACATGAAGAGATCTTGAGTTACCGAATAAACATTAATATAATGAGGTGAATGCGGTGGACAAATATGAATATAAGCAACTGTCAGAGCGAATGATAGAGCTTATGCAAAATGAAGAATACGGGGAAGCAAAGGAGATTGCTGACTCCATTGACTGGAGAAGGGTTCGCAATGCCATGATGCTTGCGAATGTAAGTGATATTTATGAAAAGACCGGTGAATATCAGAAAAGCTATGATATTTTGCAGATTGCTTATCATCGGGCAGAAGGAAGCCGGAAGGTATTGTATCGTCTGAGTTCTCTTGCACTGAAGACGGGGAATGTAGATGAAGCAATAGATTTTTATGATGAGTTTGTGCAGTTAGCACCAAAAGATCCGAACAGACATATTCTGAGATACCAGATCTTACGGGCACAGCGGGCTCCGTTAGAGCAGCAGATTGAAGCACTGGAAGAGTTTAAGAAGGCAGAATATATTGAAGAATGGGCGTTTGAACTTGCAAAGCTTTATCAGGAAGCAGGTATGACGGCAGAATGTCTGGAAGAATGTGATGATCTGATCCTGTGGTTCAGTGAAGGCAAATATGTATATAAAGCAATGGAATTGAAGATGCAGTATAAGCCACTGACACCTTCGCAGCAGGAAAAGTATAATCGCAGATTTGAAAAAAATGGCGGTGAGACGGAAGAGATTCCGGATCTTGAGACGTATGTTGCAGAAAATGAAGAGCCGGAAGATCATTTGGATGAAGCAGCAACGGAGCATTCAGAGGCTGTTTCAGAAGAGCCGGTTGAGGATATTCCTGAGAGTATTGGACAGCAGGATACAGGAAAAGAAGAAAGTTCAGAGAAACCAGTCCGTAAGCCGGAAAAGAAAAAGATCGGTGATACAATGCGGCTGGATGAGGCATTGGAGCAGTTACTGCATCGCAAGCCGGAAGTATCTGCGGCAGAGGATGAAGAGCCGGATATTTCTGATCTTGAGAGTGCGATCGGTGATATTGAGTCGGTCGTGGATCTTGATATGGTAAATCAGATTTCACAGGAAAAGCATACAGGTGATGTGCCAATCGGAATGAAGGAACTTATTCCTGGAGAAGTATCAGAAGAAGCGGCAGATAAGACAGAGCGGATCCCTGTAGAAATCACAACAGATATTACGGAAGATGACGCAGAAGAGCTGGATCTTGAAGATCTGGTGGCAGAAGAGCTGCCGGAAGAAGTTGAAGAGGCAGAGCCGGTTGAAGAAGAGGCGGAAGAAGTCGAAGAAGCAGAGCCGGTTGAAGAAGAGGCGGAAGAAGTCGAAGAGGCAGAGCCGATTGAAGAAACACAGACAGGGACAATAGAAGAAGAACTGCAAAAAATTGCTGATGCAGAACCGGCTGAACCGGAAGAAGAGATCTTCGATATGGAAGAAGCGGAAGACTTCCTGGAGGATTCACCTGCTGAGGATTGGGAAGATGATACAGAATCCTTTGAAGAAGCGGATGCAGAGGAGCTGAGTTTTGAAGAGATTTTATCTGACTGGGATTCGGAAGAAGCAGAGGCGTTGCTTGAGGATGCCGAGGAAGAAGTATATGATGAGTCGGTAGAAGAGACGTACGAGGAAGAACCGGACGAAGAGCCGAATGAAGAACCGGACGAAGACGAAGCAGAAGATATATTAGAAGGTGCCGAGGCAGAGCCGATTGAAGAATCAGCAGAAGATGTCGTTGAGGCGGATGCTGAGGAAATATACGAAGAAGAGCCGGAAGACGAGGTTACGGAAGATACTCCAATCCTGTCTCCTGATATTCAGCGGATGATTGATGAAATTGAAGGCGTAGTTCCGGCAGAGGAGTCTTTGCCAGAAGAAAAAGAGATAGAAAAAGCACCGGAAGAACCGCATGAAAATATGGGAGAAGTGACAGAATCTCTCCGTTTAGATGATCTGCCGGAGGAAGACGAAGATTTATTTGAAGATGAAGACTTCTTAGAGTCAGAGGATGAAGAGGATGAGTACGAGTCCTATGAAGACGACGATTCAGAAGAAGATGAGTATGAATCTTACGAAGATGGCGATTCAGAAGAAGATGAGTATGAATCTTACGAAGACGACGATTCAGAAGAAGATGAGTATGAATCTTACGAAGACGACGATTCAGAAGATGAATATGCATCCTATGATGAAGATGAGTATGAAGATGAAATTTATGATGACGAATATGAAGATGACGATGAAGCTTATTATGAAGAATCGGATGATGATGAGTTAGCAGATGATGAGGAATTCTACTATGAAGACGAAGAAGAACCGGACGAGGAAGATGCACCTGATTTTGAAGATGAATTCAAGGTAGATCCGAAGCACAGTGAAGAGCCGGATGATCGGGAGATTCCGGACGAAGATGATGGAATTGATATCATGTCGGCTACGACACCGTTGAGCAGAAAGGAAACTGCAAAGCTGATCGCTACAGGTAAGACTTCTCCGTTGCCACTGGATGAAATTTCAGATGCATTATCCATGGATACAGGATTTGTAGTACATGGAAGATATGATCTGGAAACTCAGAGCGGAATCGGTACAAGAGCCGGCCTGACAGAAGAACAGAAGAAATTATTCTCTTATTTTGTTCCTGTGCGTGGCATGAGCGAACAGTTAGTAGATGTTCTGGAGCAGGATAAGAACTGTACAAACCGGAAGGGAACGTCGAAGACAGGAAATCTCCTGATTATTGGAGATAAAGGAAATGGCAAGACTGTTCTTGCAGTAGATGTAGTTAAAGCAATTCAGAAGCAGAGAGAGATCCGTCAGGGTAAGGTAGCAATCGTGACAGGAGAGTCCCTGAATAAGAAAAAGATCGGAGATATTTTCGATAAATTATACGGTGGTGCTTTGATCATTGAAAAAGCAGGAAAGATGAATGAAAAGACAGTCGCCAAGCTGAACAGGGCAATGGAGCGTGATACAGGAGAACTTCTGATCGTGCTTGAGGAACAGAGAAAGCCGTTAGATCGTCTGCTTTCCTCCAACCGTGAGTTCAGGAGAAAGTTTACTTCCCGTCTGGAAGTGCCGATCTTCATTAATGATGAGCTTGTAACATTTGGTCAGACTTATGCCCAGGAGAATGGTTACAAGATTGATGAAATGGGTATTCTTGCTCTTTACAGTTGCATTGATTCTCTTCAGAGAGAAGATCATTCAGTAACTGTTGCGGAAGTAAAAGAAGTAATGGATAAGGCAATCGCACATTCACAGAAAGCTTCAGCCAAGAAGCTGGTGAAGAGAGTATTCGGAAGAAATACAGATTCGTCGGACAGAATTATTCTTTCCGAACGAGATTTCAACATTTAACGACAAAATTTAGTCAGAATTAATAGACAGTCTTGGGAAAGGCTGTCTATTTTTGTGCAAAAATATGTTTTCTCTTTCTTTTTTCAGGTACATCAAGTATAATGATGCTATGATGTTGGGAGCAAAATCCCAAGCAATGAAAGAATTCGAGCAGTGAGGTGGATTTATGGTTACAAAGAAGAAGGCAGTGAAAAAACTGCAGCCTTATGAGATAGGAGAACTGGATCACTACCTTTTCGGGCAGGGGAATCATTATGAGATTTATAAGAAGCTTGGTGCACATGAAGTGACAGCAGGTAAAAAGGGTGTTTATTTCGCAGTATGGGCTCCACATGCAAAGAGTGTTTCAGTGATCGGAGAGTTTAATGGATGGGATGCTGCAGCGGACAGGATGGAGCGGCAGGAGCCATTAGGAATCTATACAGTTTTTGTACCGGAAGCGAAAGACGGACAGATGTACAAATACTGTATTGAGACACAGAGCGGAGAGCTGATCTATAAGGCAGATCCATTTGCCAATTATGCAGAACTTCGGCCGGGAACTGCTTCCAGGATTACGGACATTTCTCATTTAAAATGGACGGATGACCGTTGGATGGAAAGCAGAAAAAAATGGGATAATAAAGAAAATCCGTTATCCATCTATGAAGTGCATATGGGTTCCTGGATGAGGCATCCGGGAAGGGAAGATGAGGGATTTTATACTTATCGTGAATTTGCAGAAGCGATTACAAAATATGTAAAAAAGATGGGGTATACGCATGTAGAACTGATGGGAATCGCGGAGCATCCATTTGATGGCTCATGGGGATATCAGGTAACTGGTTATTTTGCACCGACTTCCAGATATGGAACACCGGAAGATTTTGCTTATATGATCAATTATCTGCACCGGAATAGGATTGGTGTGATTCTTGACTGGGTTCCGGCACATTTCCCGAAGGATGCTCACGGACTGGCTGATTTTGACGGAACACCGACTTTTGAGTATGCAGATCCGAGAAAGGGAGAGCATCCTGACTGGGGAACGAAGATCTTTGATTATGAAAAGCCGCAGGTACGGAATTTCCTGATTGCAAATGCATTGTTCTGGATCGAGCATTTCCATGTGGACGGACTGCGTGTCGATGCAGTGGCATCCATGCTTTATCTTGATTATGGAAAGCAGGACGGACAGTGGGTCCCAAACAAGTATGGTGGAAATCAGAATCTTGAGGCGATTGAGTTTTTCAAGCATCTTAATTCTGTTGTACTTGGAAGAAATCCGGGGACGATGATGATCGCAGAAGAATCCACTGCATGGCCAAAGGTTACAGGAAACCCGGAGGATGACGGACTGGGATTCAGCCTGAAGTGGAATATGGGATGGATGCATGATTTTACAGAGTATATGAAGCTGGATCCGTATTTCAGGAAAAATGCACATCATATGATGACATTTTCCATGGAGTATGCATATTCGGAGAACTATATCCTTGTTCTTTCGCATGATGAAGTCGTTCATCTGAAATGCTCCATGCTGAATAAGATGCCGGGAGAAGGCTTTGACAAATATGCCAATCTCAAGGCAGCATATGCATTTATGACAGGACATCCGGGAAAGAAGCTTCTTTTTATGGGACAGGAGTTTGCACAACTGCGTGAGTGGAGCGAGGAGAGAGAACTGGACTGGTTCCTTCTTTCAGAAGAACCACATCAGCAGATCCAGAACTGGTACAGAGATCTTCTGCATTTATATAAGAAGCATCCTGCACTGTATGAGCTGGATAATGATCCGGCCGGATTTGAATGGATCAATAAAGATGATATTTTCAGAAGTATCTTCAGTTTTGTCAGACATTCAAAGGGAAAGAAAAAGAATCTTTTATTTGTGTGCAACTTTACTCCGGTAGCAAGAGAAGATTACCGGGTTGGAGTGCCGACGAAGAGGCAGTGTAAGCTGGTACTGAACAGCGACGAGAAAGAGTATGGAGGTTCTGGAGAAAAGAGAACCGAGATCTATAAGCCGGTGAAGAAAGAGTGCGCCGGTCATAAATATTCTTTTGCATATCCGCTCCCTGCTTATGGCGTTGCTGTATTTGAATATTAAAAGAATAGTTTCAAGATGGAGAAAACCACCGGATTTTAAAGAGAAGTATCTGAAAATCCGGTGATTTTTAGTTCCATATTAGACAAAAATAAGGAAGAATAGTAACGGTAATGACAAGGAAAAAAAATCTTGTAATGTTATAATAGATTTGTATACTTGCGTGATTTTATTTGATAGTTAAATAAAATTAAATTTTGCAAGGGAGGAAAAAGCATGAAAGGAAGAAGAGTCCAAAAGGTACTTGCAGCAGTGCTGGCGGTGGCAATGGTTCTGCCGATGACTGCAATACCGGCAAAGGCTGAGGAAGCGGAAGAAGTTACATATAAGCTTTATCCGAATCCTCAGGAAATGACGTATCAGGATGGAAGCTACATCCTGAAAAAGAATGTCAATGTCATTTATGATGAGGATATTGACGATGCAACAAAAGCACGACTTGAAGAGACTGCAGAACTGAAAGGTCTGAATGTGACAGAATCAGATGCAGAAAAGAGTGGTGCAACGAACATTTATGTAGGAGTTTACGGATCGGACGGAACAGTAGATGATCAGATCGTAGATGAATATGCTGTAGATACTTCATTATTTGATCATACCGATTCCTATTTCCTGAAAAGTGACAACAATACGATTGCTGTATTGGGAAAAGATACAGATGCAAGTTTTTATGGACTGACGACACTGTATCATGTACTTGCACAGACAGAGAGCCTGTCGATCAGAAATTTTACGATTGAAGATTATGCAGATGTTGTAAGCCGTGGATTTATTGAAGGATATTATGGAAATCCATGGTCTACAGAGGATCGTGTGAATCTGATGACATGGGGGGGATACTATAAGTTAAATGCTTATTTCTATGCACCAAAGGATGATCCGAAACACAGAGCAAACTGGGATGAACTCTATACAGATGAAGAGTTAGAGAGTAAGATCAGACCACTTGCAGAAGCTGGAAATGCTTCCAAGTGCAGATTTGTGTATGCCCTGCATCCATTTCCGAGTGGAAATAACTTCCGCTTTGATACAGATGCACACTATAATGAAGATCTTGCAAAATTGAAAGCAAAGTTTAAGCAGGTAATTGATGCAGGAGTACGTCAGATTGCGATTCTTGCGGATGACTTTGTAAATCCGGGAGCAGCAAATGAAGTAAGACTTCTGAACGATATGAGTACCTGGCTGGCAGAGGTGAAGCAGGAATACCCTGATATGAAGATGACACTTCCGTTCGTTCCGTATGATTATATGGGAAATGGAAGTTCCAGTGAACTTCAGACCCTGAAGAGTGTACCGGAAAATGTACAGATCGTTATGACCGGTGGACGTGTCTGGGGTGAGGTTACAAATAATTTTACTACTACATTTACAAATAATGTAGGAAGAGGTCCTTTCATGTGGATCAACTGGCCTTGTTCAGATAACTCACATAAGCATCTGATCATGGGTGGTAACAGCACATTCCTTCATGGTGGTGTTGATGCGTCTAAGATTCAGGGAATCATGCTGAACCCGATGCAGCAGTCAGAGCCAAGTAAAGTAGCTATTTTTGCAAATGCATCCTATGCATGGAATATCTGGGATACAGATGCCGATGCAGATCAGACATGGGAAGACGCATTTTCATTTGTAGATCATAATTCGGCAGTAGAGACAGAAGCAAGTGATGCACTCAGAGAGTTGTCCAAGCATATGATCAATCAGAATATGGACAGCCGTGTAACTGAGCTTCAGGAGTCAGTAGAACTGAAGGAAAAACTCAACGCATTTAAAGATAAACTGGAAACGGAAACGGTCACAGAAGCAGATGTGGATGATCTGATCCAGGAATTCCAGACACTTCAGGATGCAGCAGCATTGTATAAAGAATCAGGTAATGAGGCAATCAGAAATCAGATTGTTTACTGGCTGGATTGTTGGAAAGATACAACAGATGCAGCGATTGCATACCTGAATGGAGTAAAGAGTTCTCTGAACGGAGATGTATCCGCAGTTGTGGAATACAATACAGAAGGAGAAACGGCATTCGCACAGTCCAAGACGCATGATTTCCTGTATGTAAATTATCAGGAAGTCGCAGAAGTCGGAGTACAGCATATTGTTCCGTTTATTAAAAAACTGGCTGAATATGTATCAGGCAAAGCAGAACTTGCCCTGAATCCGGACAAAGTGATCCGTAAATACATCACAAGCCGTACAGACACACCGACAGGCTCTGCGGATAACTTATTTGACGGAGATGACAGCACAAGTGCGATTTATAAGACACCGAATAAGATTACAACAGGTACCTATATCGGAGTAAGTTACAGTAAGGCAATCAAGATCAATGATATCCGGTTCCTTCTTGGAGCAGGAAAAGATCATATGGATCAGGCAAAGCTGCAGTACACAACCGATGGAAAGACCTGGAAAGATCTGGAGCTTACAGGCATGAACAATAGTTTTGCAGGTGTCAGAAACCAGAACCAGGAAGTAAGTGTTGCAAAAGAAAATCTTCCGAAAGATTTTGAAGCAATGGGTATCCGCCTGATCGCAACAGCAGACAATGCAGCAGATGCATGGCTGCAGGTTAATGAGATCACGATCAACAAAGATGAGAATACAGATGACGGCGACGACAGCGAACTCAGTTATACATTAATGAAGCCGGATCGCTGGAGTGTTTACCAGGGATCAGAATCACTCCTTCGTGACGGAAATGACAGTACATTTATCTGGTTTAATACAGGTACTGGTGATGCTGTAAATGTAGATGATTTCCTTGGATACAATCTTGGAAAGGTTGCAACATTGGAAAGTGTACATATCGCAGTAGGATCACCGTCCAATGGTGATAAGTTTGTAAAATATGCAGTTGAGACATCTGTAAATGGAACGAGCTGGACAGCCGTTCCGGGATATGAATCCCATACAGGAACAACTTCAGGAACTGATGTACTGGATATTGAATTAAACGGACTTTCTGCACAGTATATCCGTATCCGCAATCTGGAATATCGACAGACTTGGGCGAGATTCTCAGAATTTACGGTAACAGAAAGAGAAAATAATACAGGAACAAAAGATAACGTATTTACAAATATCGAGAACTGTGAGGTCCTTGGAACATCAGCAGAAGGAACTGTATCACTGAATGCAGCATCCTTAAGCGTAGGAGCCAGAAAGTATATCGGAATCGATCTTGGACATATCAAGGCGGTGACAGGAATTACCAGTCCGACAGGAACTTCACTGAAGTTACAGACTTCTATGAATGGGGTAGAGTGGACAGAGGTAACAGATCCGTCCAAGGCAGCCGATGCACGTTATATCAGACTTTATAATGATACAGGTGCAGCAGTGGATGTAAGCTGGGATGCTTTCACAGTAACGTATGAATTTATTGGTGAAAAGACAGTAACCAGTGATTTTGCACAGAACGATGCAAGCCGTGATATGCGTGGAAGTGGAAACGTCAATAATGTTTTTGACGGAGACCTTACAACATATGGAACGATCACAGGTGTGCAGGATAGCGGAAAGAAGATCGTGTTTGACCTTGGACAGACGATCGACTTCAAGTCCATCCGTTACTATGTAAAAGAGACAAGCCTTGATTTCCTGCGTTATGCAAAATTTGAAGTAGCAAATGATCCTGATGCAGCAAACTGGACAACAGTGCTGACTGTAGGAAATAATTCTTTCGAGAATACAGCCAATACAGATACAGCAAAAGATTATGCAGCTCTGACACATGACAGTGAGAATCCTGGAAATATGTATGCAGAGCAGACAGGGCTGAATGTAAGCGGACGTTACTTAAGAGTTGTACCGCTTAAGACATACAGTTACAGATGGGTTGATTTCTATGAGATCCAGATCAATGGTGGAGCCTATATCTCTACAGAGTCAAATCGAGATATCGTATCGACCGTGATCGAAGAAAAAGGAAAAGTACCTTCCAATGTATTTGAAGAAGATTACCGTACGGTATACAAGCCGTCAGAAGCAAATGGATCATTTACTTATCGCATTTCTGATCTGGAGGCAAAGAGAACGATCCGTATGATCCAGAATGGAGCAGCATCTGATGCAGTTGTAACTGCAAGAATTGCAAATGAAGATGGAAGTAATATCCAGAGAGTTACACTTGGTAAACTGAGCCAGGCAATCAATGAATTTGCTGTAGTTTCAGATAAAAGAATTTTGGATGTAACAGTAACCTGGGGTGAAAATATTCCGGAAATTTCAATGATCAAGACAAGCAGTAAGGCAGCAGCTACAGTTGACAAGACAAAGCTGGATGAGGCGATTGCGGCAACAGGAAGCAGTGATGCAGCAAACTGGACAACAGATTCTAAAGCAGCAGTAGATAAAGCGAAAGCAGTTGCTGAAGAACTGAAAACGAATGAGTATGCTACACAGGATACAGTTGATACAGCAGCAGGTGCATTGAAGACTGCATGCAGTAAGGCAAAAGTAAAAGCAAATGCTACAGTTCTTGAGGCACTTCGCAGGGCAGTTGCAGAGAAGAAGAGCCAGAAAGACGGAGAGGTTGAAGTTTATACAGCCAAGACATTTACAGCATATGAAACTGTACTCAATAAGATTGTGGCAGCACTGGAAGATACAGATAATCTTTCCCAGGATACAGCAGAAAAGCTGAAGACTCAGATTGAAGAAAAAGAAGCAGCTCTTGAGTATTCAAAAGTAGAAAGAGAACTTGCTGAACTGGAGCTTCAGGCAGGAGTTGAGTATAATGCAGATGATTATACGACAGCATCTGCCAAAGCATATACCGATGCAAAGAAAGCTCTGAGTGATCTGATCGAAGCAGATAATACTACAAGAGTTAATCCGACAGAGATCGCAGCAAAGAAAGCAGCTTATACAGACAGTATTACAGCATTAGTTGATGTGAGAAGTCTGAAGAGCGTGATCGCAGAATGCAATGAACGGCATGAGGGAAATGAAAAGAAGTATACAGCAGCAAGCTGGAAGAATTACAGTGATGCACTGGATGCAGCAAATGCTGTTCTTGCAAATGGAACAACAGAAAGTGTACAGGAAGCAGAGACAGCTCTGCGGGCAGCAGAAGGAGCACTTGTACTGAAAGATACATCCGCAGTACAGACAGTCATTGATGAGATGAAGAAAGTCAATGCGGAAAATTACACAAGCGACAGCTATGCAGTCCTGAAAGCAGCTATCGCACAGGCTGAAAGCCAGATTGATGATGAGACAAAGGCAGATGCCAATATCCGTGCTATGCAGGATGCGAAAGCAAATCTTATCAGCATCGTGGAACTGAATGCAGCATTAAGTGATGCAGCAAAATATGAAGCAGCTAATTATACAACAGATTCCTATACAGTTCTGGCAGCAACTGTAAATGCGGATAACATGAATGCATTGAAGACATCCGGTACAGCAGAACAGATTGCAGAAGCAGTACAGTCTATCCGCAATGCAATCGATGGTCTTGTATTAAGAGCAACAGATATGGATGCTTACAGAGATAAGATTCAGTTCAAGTCTGAAGCAGGAGATTACACAGAAGAGACTTATACAGAGTATAAGGAAGCTTACGATGCACTGATGGCACTGGACAGCAGTACAGGAAATGTATCAGCAGATGAGTTCCAGGCAGCAAAAGCAAGATTTGAAAATGCACAGGCAGCACTGAAAATGATCAAGGCAGATTACACGAAAGTGGATGAAGCACTTGCAAAAGTACCGGCTGATCTGAGTATTTATACAGATGCAACTGTGAAGACACTGAAAGATGCGATCGCCAAGGTCGACAGAAATCAGCCATTGTCCAAGCAGGCAGAAGTAGATGCTTATGCAGATGCGATTCATGATGCAATCAACAACCTGGTTGTAAAATCCAAGTCTGATGATGGAAAGGATAACCAGAACGGTAATTCCAACAATGGTCAGAATAATGGAAATACAGCAGGTAATGGAAATGGATCGGGCAAAGGAAATGGCACATCCGCTAACGGAGCAGTCAAGACCGGAGATACTGCACCGATCGCAGGAGCATTTGCACTGATGATACTGGCAGCAGGGGCGGTTGTAACCGTGCTGAAAAGAAAAAGATACTAAGATGCAGCGTTAAAAATGCAAAGCAGGGTGTCCATACAAAAGGACACCTGAAATGAGATAATAAGAATCAGATGAGGAAATCTTATCTGGTTCTTATTTTTTGTTACACAAATTTGAAAGCTTATTTAAAAAAATAAGTTGTAAATGCAGTTCTCAAATGAATACAGACTGAATCAATACGGCAGCAATGAAGCAGCAGAAAGGAATATGATTTATGAGAAGAATAACTTATACGAACTGGATGTCCAAAATTTTTAAAGAAATCACCAACGGAAGAGGAGAGCGGGTGCTCGAGAATCCTGCAGTTCAGGTCCTTGGAGCTATTTTCAGAAAGATGAATCTAGATCAGAATACCATCGGAGCTGTGTCAGAACGTCTGCAGAATGAGAAAGAGAAAAAAGATAATATTGTGAAAATAATTGTTGCAGTAGTTATCATATATCTGATCTGTTATATCATTGGCGGCGAAGTTGAGTGGCTGGCAAGAACGGCGATTATATGGACGGGAATCGTGTTGGCGATCCGGGGGATAAGGAAGAAAAACTAAGTGCCCCCTGTATATGAATTGCCATATGTCGCGGATGATCAGGAGATATTGTCTGAATATACAATTCAGACATACATCTTCAGACCTCTGCATAGATTGTAAAAAATAAACGATGCAGGGGCTTTTCCATGAGAGATTATATTGAGGAGCGGGCGGTGGAAATCGCAGACTATATTATAGAAAATAGTGCGACGGTGAGACAGACTGCGAAGCAATTCAGGATAAGTAAGAGTACGGTACATAAAGACGTCACCGAACGGCTTCTTCAAATCAATCCCTCTCTGGCACAGGAGGCACGAAAAGTGTTGGACATGAATAAATCAGAACGACATATCAGAGGTGGGATGGCAACAAGAGAAAAATATCTCCATCAACATTTGCGACAGATGTAAATGAGAGCAGATAAATGAGAGAAAAATAGAATTTAGTTTAGAGAGAGCAGAAGGACAGAATCTCAAAGGAGCATATAGGGATTCAAAGTCCTTTTGCTTTTTCTTTTCTGATAGCAGGAAGATATGTTATAATGCAAATAATGATGAAACCATGAAATAGACGACAAGATAAACGAAAGCAGGCAGTAAGATTCTTGAAAGGGGCAGATAAGTGCGGGCTGTAATTATTGAGAAAGACGAAAAAATACTGCAGCAGATACAGTCAATCCTGCAAAAAGTTGATTCCGGTTATGAACTGGTAGGGACAGCCGTGAATGGACAGTCGGGCTATGAGCTGATCAGTGCATTGCGTCCGAATCTGGTGATTATGGATATAGAATTACCACGAATGAATGGAATGTCGATGTTGAAGAAACTTCGTGCAGAAGCATTTGATTTTAAAGTGGTAGTTTTGAGTGGAACGGAAAATTTTCAATATGCAAAGCAGGCGATTGAATTGAGCGTGGACGGGTATATCATGAAACCTATCCGTCCGCTTGAGTTAAAAAGGGCATTGATGCAGATCTGCGAAAAAATGAGAAATGAGTATTGGCTGAATGCATCCTTTACAGTGGAGAATCTCCTGATCGGGTGTATGAACGGGCAGTATCAGCCGGAGAATAAATTAAATGAGATTACAGTCAGAAATTATGGATTTACGGTGGAAGACTCTTGTGGGATGTTTATTTTGTGGTTTGGGGAAGATTTTGAAAAAAAATAAAGCAGAAGCAGTTCATTTGCTGAAAAGAAGTCTGCAAAAAGAAAATAAATTCAGAGTCTGCATTCTTCCATTGGAAGTATGGCAGGAAATATTTGTGATTGTATATCAGACAGCGGAATTTGAAATGGCAGAGCAATACTTCCAGGAAAATATTGTCCCTATGTTATGCAGTAATCTCAATGGGGATGTAGTCTGCGTGTGGAAAAGAATCGATCATATGATGGATCTTTGGCAATATCGGACAAAAATACCGTTATTGCGGCAGTGGAATCTGACGCTTGGAAGAGGTGTGCTGATCAGTGAGAAGGGAATAGCGGGACGGGAACTGGAGCTTCTTCCATTGAAATATCCTGCAGAACTTGAATTACGGGCAAGAGATTGTACGTTGGCGGGAAGAAAAAAAGAGCTGGAAAAGTGCTTTGAAGAATTATGTGAAATGCTGGAGGGGCAGTTTTGTTTTCCCGAGACACTGAAAGATTGTCTGATTCGTTTCAGTCTGAACATCGTAAATATGTATAAGATCCAATGGGAGCTTGGAGCAGAAATTCAGGTACTTATTCTGATTCTTGAAATAGGTCAGGCAACGAGCTGGAAGCAGATTCGAAGAGCGATAGAAGAATTATTAAATTATTTTATAAAAAAAACAGATATTAAACTAAGAAAAACCGCATAAATACAGTATCTAACGACAAAATAGCAAAAAGAAAATAGGGAAAATTACAACGAAATTACAACAAATGAAAGAGCCTTATGTAACGACTTATACAAAGAAATACAGAGTTATAAGAAATCGACGCTTGAAAAAAGAGCGTCTTTTTCTATTATGTCGTGAAACGGCACACTATCTCATTTCTGCCTGTTCGTTATCAACGTCTTAGCTCATAGCTTGTCAAGAGCCTGTTGCAACGCAATGCGTCAGCACTCTTTACAAGCTGTGTGATAAGGCGTATCTTCTCAATGGCAGAAATCGAATAATGATAACAAATGAATATATTTTAACGAAAGCATTTTACTTTTACAGTAAGGTGCTTTTTTTGTTTATGATACTTTTCTATATCCATAGCAAAGGAGGATTGATAATAAATGGCAGAGATTTATGGATATGTTCGGGTTTCCAGCATAGACCAGAACGAAGAACGACAGATTGTTGAACTCTCAAAGCGGAACGTGCTTTCTAAGAATATCTACATAGACAAGCAGTCTGGAAAGAGCTTTGAACGTCCACAATATAAAAAGCTCGTCAGAAAGCTAAAACAAGGCGATTTACTTTATATCCTAAGTATTGACCGTTTAGGCAGGAACTATCTTGAAATACAGGAACAATGGCGAATACTGACGAAAGAAAAAGGGATTGATATATGCGTCATAGACATGCCCTTACTGGACACCAGAAATGGGAAAGACTTAATGGGTACGTTCATTGCCGACCTTGTGTTACAGATACTATCCTTTGTCGCACAAAATGAACGTGAGAACATCAGAAAAAGACAGGCACAAGGCATAGCGGTGGCAAAGGCAAAAGGAATTAAATTCGGCAGACCAGAAATCACGCTTCCAGAGAATTTCGGAGAGCTTGTCCATGAATGGGAAAAGAAAAGGCTTCCTCTGTCGGAAGTCTTGGAAATATGCAAAATGAGCGAAGCTACATTCTATCGGAAATTAAGGGAATACCGCCTATTACAGCGGAAATAGTCTGTTCTGAACTCTCAAAAGGTACACCTTTTAATAGTTCACTATATCACTATATAGTATGGCATAAAATACCATTTTTTTCAATGTTTTTCATGGTTGGAACGGCTATAAAGCTGTTATTCTTTTGCTATACTTGCTGATTTTAACTGTTCTATATCTTTTGCAAAAGGTGTACTTTTTGAGAATAGTACAAAAAGGAGGGAGGAATAAAGTCTTTTAATCGTTCTCTATAAAATTCAAGAAAGGAGAACAAGCAATGAAAAGAACAAAAAAGGCATTAGCGGTCGTATTATCACTGTCTATGCTGGCTTCTATCACGCCACAGATTGTTCTTGCTAACAGCAATATTCCAGACCGCTATGAGGAAGTAAGCGAGATGCAGGCTATCGTTAAAGATGCCGAAGTCCATGCATATGTTACCAGAAATGGTGGAACGGCAGAACTGACAGACAGCAACGGGGTGGAAACAACCTTTACACAGGGTATCGGTTACAGAGAATATACCGCAACTCCTGCGGACGGCTGGGTATGGAAAGGCTGGACATATGAACAGCTCTATCAAGGAGAAGATTTAGGCAATCGTACTGATTATGGCTGGGGAAAACGATATTCTTTCTCAAACGACGGTTCTGATTGGAACAGTGCATATAATGGCACAGGACAGACTATCTCTGTCAACCGCCTGCTTACTAAAGGCGAAACCGTAGGAAATAAAATCATATATAATATTTATGCGAATTTCAATCCTACAATCAATGCCACTGCTGGCACAGGTGGAACGATTACAGACAATGGCGTTACGGAAGTAAACTATGGCGACAGCAAGCAATATGATATTACCGCTGACGCTGGACAGGATATAGCTTCTGTTTCAGTAGACGGGCAGGACATTTCCAACGCAGTAGGAAAAGACAACTTCTCTTATACTTTTGAAAATGTAAGAGAACCACATACTATCGACGTAACCTTTACAAATGAACTTTATACTGTAACCTATACGGACGGTGTAGAGGGGCAAGAAATTTTTAAGGACGAAGTATATTCTGACTTAAAGATTGGCGACGTTACGCCAAAGTTTAAGGGAAGTTTAGAGCGTAAAGATTATGTATTCACAGGGTGGAACCCAGAAGTAACAAACAAGGTGGCAGGAACTGCCGTATATACAGCTACATGGGCGGACGACAAGAATAACAACGGCACGCCTGACGACAAAGAAGAAAAATTCACTGTTACCTATACAGACGGTGTGGACAATGAAGAAATCTTCAAAGACCAGAGCTATGTCGACCTGTTATCAGGAACTAAAACACCAAAATTTAATGGAGAGCCGAAACGTACAGGTTATGTGTTTACAGGCTGGACACCAGAAGTCACAGAAACAGTAACACAGACCGTAACTTACTCCGCACAATGGGCGGTTGATGAAAATGGAAACGACAAACCAGACAATGATGAAAAATATACTGTTTCTTACCAGTTTATCAATGGAGCGGACGACAAGGAGCTTCCAAAAGAAGTCAATGACATGCTTCCAAAAGCAACGAGTTATGTATATGGTGTGAAAGTTGTTCCAGTAGCATTGAAAGTTGACAGAGTGGAAACAACCGACGGCGTATGGCTGTTTGAGGGCTGGACACCAGAAGAAATCGAAAAGCTGACAGCAGATACTGCCTTTACTGGTACATGGACATTTGCGAAAAATGCAGGAGGTATCAACCATATTCCTGTGATTACAGCCGAAGATAAGACGCTGACCGTTGGAGACAGTTTTGATGTTATGGCAGGTGTAACAGCTTTGGATAAAGAGGACGGCGACCTTACGGATAAGATTGAGGTTATCAACAATACAGTAGATACCTCAAAAGCTGGTACATATACGGTTACTTACAAGGTAACTGATAGCAACGGTGCTTCTGTAACTAAGACCATAACTATTACGGTCAAGGATAAAGATAAAGAAGAACAGCCTACTGCTCCGACAAAGCCAGACAAAGGCGATAACAACGTCAACGATAAGAACAACACTGCTTCAAAGGCAGATAAGCCAGATACGGCAGTCAAGACAGGCGATAGCACGAATGTCTTATTGTGGAGCATGGCAACCATCATTTCCCTTACAGGAGTGATAACGGCACTGATTTTCAAGCGTAGAAGAAGCAGATAAGCATGATTAAGGACAGGGACAAAGGTTTCTGTCCTTTTCTTCTGCTCTGCTTTAGAAACGTGCTTTCAAGGACGCAAACGATAACCGACGGAGCGAGCCGCCCACGGTGGCGGTCGCAAGACATATCGCCACGCCAGCTTGCTGGCGAGGGGGCGGTTCACTTCGGCGGTCTGGCGAGCGTAGCGAGCCTTATAAGCCCCCGTTATCTAACAAGGGGGGCATAAAAAACAAGAAACAATAGACGTTAGCAAGCGGAAAACGCTGTAAGTACAGGACGAAACCTCATTTTACACAGCGTGATATAAATCATGCCATTATCACTTTGAAAAATTAAATAGCATAGGAAAGACAGTTGATTTCAAATAAGAAGTTGATTGTCTTTTTCTTTTGCAGAAATGAAATGCAGGCAATTATCAGTACACGGTAGTTGCCTTTTTGATTGGAGGAATTGAAGAATGAATGATAAAAAATTTATTGAAGAATTAAAGTTTAAGCGTGAGGAATACGGAGTATCGCAAAAAAGACTTGCCGTTGCCTGCGGTATCAGTCGAGAACATTATAACCGCATTGAAACGGGGAAACTTCCATTGACAGAAGAACTGAAAGCGGAAATTCAGAAACAGTTGGAACGATTAAATCCATTAGAGCCTATGTTCATACTGGTTGACTATTTCCGTGTCCGTTTCCCTACCACAGACCCGTTGACCGTTATTAAGGACATTCTGCATATCAAGCCCAGACACATGCTCCATGAAGAATACGGACGCTACGGCTATGAAGAACAGTATATTTTAGGCGATATTACCGTGCTGGTATCTTCCAACCCATCATTGGGTGTTCTGCTGGAACTGAAAGGCAAAGGGTGCAGGCAGATTGAGGGCTATCTTCTGGCACAGCAGAGAAGCTGGTTTGATTTGATGATGGACTGTCTGACTTCTGACGGCGTGATAAAGCGTCTTGACCTTGCGATAAATGACAGAGTTGGAGTGCTGGATATTCCAAAGCTCATAGAAAAGTATCAGCGTGGAGAATGTATCTCCTACTTTCGCAGACAAAAGCGATATGACGGAACGGACAAGAATGGCGATGATATACCCGAAAGCACAGGAAATACAATGTATATCGGCTCAACACAAAGCGAGCTGTATTTCTGCATTTATGAAAAGGCAAAGGAACAATACGTCAAGAAAGGCATTGCCATTGAAGACAGCGAAATCAAGAACCGTTTTGAAATCCGCATGAAGAATGAAAGAGCCTATAAGGCTGTTGTGGATTTGCTGACTTACTATGACGCTGAGAGGACAGCATTTTCTATCATCAATCATTATATCCGTTTCGTTGACCCAGAAGAAGATAAGCCGAAGAACCGCTGGAAAATCAATCCTGAGTGGGCGTATTTTGTAGGAGATAACCGAGAACCCATTCGATTAACCACACAGCCAGAACCGTTCACAATGGAAAGAGCATTGCATTGGCTACAAAGACAGGTAGCACCTACGCTTAAAATGGTGCAGGAACTGGATAAGATGAACCATACAACCATAATGGACGATATGCTGGAGCATACCGAACTGAAAGACAAGCACAGACACTTGCTGGAACTTGAAAAGACAACCATAGAAGAAAGGATAGATACCGCCGTTTCAAAGGAAACTGACGGTATTTTTTAATTTCCATGAAAAATCCGCAACAGAACATCAAAACGTGTACAGATATGGTGTGAAAGAAATTTCAACTTTTTTCAGTTTAGCTTAGCAAATCAGTCTTTGCTGTACTGATATGTGCATATAGGGACAGAAATTTACGAATTAAGTCATAAAAACCTCATCTGCTGTACAGATATGAGATGAAAGAGGAAAAATTTTTGAAAAATGGAAGCAAAACCGCCTATCTGTTCCCTATATGGAGCGAGGGAAGAAAAAATTTTCAAAAAGGTCATTATATATACCTTTGCCGTCCTTATATGGTGCGAAAGAAGAAAAAAGTAAAAAATTTTTCTATTTTGGTTAGCAAAAGACACTTTGCAGGAGAGTGTTGTATGTAAAGAAGAAAAACTTTCTTTAATTTGTATTCAAAAACATTGTTCGTATCGAGTGTTGGTGC
>OMNT01001532.1_pt1 | contig 21136 bp, 20 predicted proteins | sample 1672551 | NCBI WGS metagenome assembly OMNT01 (sample SAMEA3136698, study PRJEB25190) | human gut metagenome
ACATCAGGATTTCATTTTCAATACACCTGGATGCGTAAGTAGCAAGTTTGATATTTTTTACAGGATTAAATGTGTTGATCGCCTTAATCAGTCCAATCGTTCCAATGGAAATCAGATCTTCCACCCCTACCCCTGTATTGTCAAATTTCTTCGCAATGTAAACCACCAGCCGGAGATTGTGCTCAATCAAAACTGCCCTTGCTTCTTTTTCTTCCTCTGTCCCCAGCATGGCAATTACCTTCGTCTCCTGCTCCGGCGGAAGTGGTGCCGGAAGGATATCATTTCCCCCGATATAAAAAACATCTCCCGGCCGGTTAATCATAAATCTTGAAATCACCTGAAATGGATACGCTCTTACTGCAGCTCTGTTCATAAAAAAGCCCCCTTCTTAATTCAATAGTCTGGAATTCAAAAGTATCCCGTACTCTTCTCCCAAAGCTGAGGGCTCAAATGTAATGGCAAGTACCGGTTTTCCCACATGTACAACCCTTCCGGGAGTCTGGATCGTAAGTTCGGTAAGAATCACACCCAGCAGCAGTCCTTCTTTCCCGCCTGCTGTGCGGCACGAAAGAAAATGAGGCCGCAGCCCGGCAAGTTCCGTGCTTTCCAGCTCCTCTGGTTTTTCTTTTATGTACATCAGTTTTTTTACCAGTTCTCTGGAAAGCACTTTTTCCAGAAGTTCCGGTTTTACTATGGATACCGGCTGTCTGCTTACAGGATCCATAAGAAGATTTCCTGTGTCAAAAAAGCCGTAGGACTGTTGTTTTTTCCCCTGATATATCAGGGTTACCGGATAAATATTTTTCCGGCACAGCCGGAAAGTTTCTGCCACACAGGTCAGTGTGTAAAGACTGCCATAGGTTCCTGCCAGAAAAAGCAGAAAAGTTCTTCCTGTCATGGTTCCTTCTGTTTCCAGCGCCTGATAAATCCCTCCCACCACAAAAGCGGTAAGATACATCGCCAGAATTGTTTTTGCCAGCAGGCAGCCCCTCTTCAGCCGAAACGCAAAAGCTGCCATAAAAAAAGCACAGCTTCCATGAATCAGAACAGCCACCGGAAAAACAATCCGGACAGGCATATAAAGAAGCAGACAGGAAAAAACAGCTCCCAGCGCAGCAGATGCCAGACACCGGAATCGGCTTCCGCCAAGATGCAGAAACCTTCCCACAAGTCTGAGAAGCATGTAATCCATCAGGAAATTCGTCAGAAAAACGATATCTATGTATATGGTCTGATACATAAAATTCCCCCGCTGCCACCTAACACTTTATCCGTGATCAATCCTTCACTTTGGTAAGTGCATTTATTATATGGCAGGCTCTCTGCATATTTTGTCAAAGCATGGAAGCCCTGGCCTCAAACTTGTCGTGGCATTTCTGGGGCACTCGACATTTATAGATTCTTTCTATGGATTCGTGACAAAAATGTATAAATTTCTGTACAATGATGCATCTTTGTTGATTTTCACACTTTATAGTGTTAAAATATTTTTTATTATAAAATCTGAAAAGCAGGCAGCTTTTTGCTGATATTTTTTATGGATATAAGGGAGGAATCGAACAATGATTAATATCACCGGACACACCGGGCTTACCGGCCTTCTGGGAAGCCCCGTTGCACACAGCGTATCACCTTTAATGCACAATGAGGCATTTCGTTACCTCGGGCTTGACTATGTATATCTCTGTTTTGATGTGACAGAGGAGACCCTTCCTCAGGCAGTGGAGGGACTGAAAGCCTGCGGAATCAAAGGCTTTAACCTGACCATGCCAAACAAGAATAAGATCGTGGAACTTCTGGATGAACTTTCCCCCACTGCCCAGCTGATCGGAGCGGTAAATACCGTCCGCAATGACAATGGAAAATTAAAAGGATTTAATACGGATGGTTACGGATTTACCCAGTCTGCCAGAGATGCAGGCTGTGATGTGAAGGGACGCACCATCACCGTTATGGGTGTGGGCGGTGCCGGAATGGCAATCTGCGGGCAGTCCGCCCTGGAAGGTGCAAAAAAGATCCATGTTTTTGCACGTCCTACCAGCCGTTACTGGGAACGTGCCGCTGCCATGGCAGAAAAAATGTCTCATATGACAGAGTGTGAAATGATTCTTCATGAGATGGATGATCACGCTGCCCTGAAAGACGCACTGGAAGAAAGCACTCTTCTGATCAACGCTACCTCTGTGGGAATGGTTCCGGATGTGACCGGCACAGTCATCCCGGATAAAACTCTGTTCCATCCGGAACTTACGGTAGCCGATGTTGTTTATGAACCAAGAGAAACAAGACTTCTTAGAGAAGCCCGGGAAGCCGGATGTCCAACCTTTAACGGAATGTACATGCTGCTTCACCAGGGCGTAAAAGCATTCCACATCTGGACCGGACTGGATATGCCGGTTGAGATTGTAAGAGAGAAATATTTTAAATAATCCATCCCTGTTAATACACGATCCGCATATTAATTCCCTGTGGGAAATCTCCGTATTTTTCTCCGAAGAGATTGATTCCGCCCTGATTTATGGCATCCGGGCGCACTCCGATCCTCAGAGAAATATACGGTTTTCCTGACAGGCGCACGGTTTCCAGTATATTCTCATCGTTCACCTTAATCTCATTGATGTAACATCCATCTTTTCGCAGAGAAACTCCCGTCATAAATCCATACTGCGTCAGACCTATGGGCCATACATTTGGTGTCAGTCTCCCTCTTCTTGCTCCCAGATCTCCCGGACATGTATAAGTCCCAATCTCTGTTCCATTAACTGAAAAAGTAATATCCGACGGCCACTGGGCATTATATCCAGGTGCTTCCGAACAGAGTTCCATGGAAAAGTTCATCTCCTGGATGTTCCAGAGGGGATTTATTTTGTTGGGAAAACGATATTCTATATATCCCCGGCTGAACCAGATCAGCTGCGCCTGCTGCCTGTCCGTCGAATAAAAAGACCTTGGATCATCAAAAGTATCAATTACCCCGTTCATTCCCGCCAGGCCACAGGAAGGTTCCACCTGAAAATCTGTATAATTTCCAAGGGGCATCTGGTATACCAGCGTATTTTCCGCCGCGCTGATATCCGTATCATACGCTTCCAGATGAAACGAAATAAAATCGCACATGCAGACTCTCATGGAGCCATGAATTCCCGGCTGGCTTTCTGTAGATACCAGATGAGCATCCTCCAGACAGCGGATATGCAGCGCTGTTGAAGATAACGGGATTCCCAGTCTCCTGGAAATTTCCTGCAGTGACAACGGATGCACCTTTATCAGATTCAAAATATCAATCCGTACCGCTGAAGACAGCGCCTTTCCGATTGCTGTGATCCATGGTTTGTGACTCTCTGTTGACAGGTTCAGTTCCAGTTCCTTTTCTGTTGTAATTCCCTGACTGATTCTTTCTTCCGCCATTCTTTTTCCTCCGTTTCAAGATTCATGTAATGAATATCTGCTTCTTTTCTTATTTATTTCATTATTTATGTAATAAACATCATTTTTTCAAAAATATATACAAATTGCATTATACATTCTTGTTACAATCGCAGATTTGCGTCATTTTGCATTAAAACCATTGATTTTTTTGAATTTTGCAACTACAATTATGAGTATAAAAAAGAGAAAAAACTTTTTGAAGCTTCGTTTTTTCTTCTCTTTCCAGTAATTATGTAATAAATTTATTAACCCTATTATATGGCAGCCAACGTAACCTGACAACATTCTTTTTTATATCCCGGGCAATACCCATTACGGATATTTCAATATTGTTTTTACTCAAAGAAAGGATTTAACTCTATGAGAAATGAATATCCGCGCCCTGATTTCATCCGGGAGAAATGGATGCCTTTAAATGGTACCTGGAATTTTCAGGACGGAACCGACAAAACTCCCGTAAAAATCCAGGTTCCCTTCCCGCCTCAGAGCAGACTCAGCGGGTTTCAGGAAGAACTTACTTCTGACAGAATTACCTATCAGCGGAATTTTTTTATCCCGGCAGAGTGGATCGGTCAGAGAATTCTTCTTCACTTCGGAGCTGTTGACTACAAATGCAGCGTATTTATCAACGATCATTGTGTTGGCTTTCATGAAGGCGGTCAGTCCTCCTTCACCTTTGATATCACAGATTTTCTTTCCGGAGGTGAAGAAACACTCACCGTGGCAGTTACCGATTACCTGCACGATGAGACCGTTCCCAGAGGCAAACAGTTCTGGAAATCATCCGGCGAGTTTATCTGGTACACACAATCCAGTGGCATCTGGCAGTCCGTATGGCTGGAGCCGGTAAATGAAGCCCACCTGGAATGGATTCATTTTACTCCGGATATTGATCAGGGTACTGTAGAAATCACTTATTCTCTTTCCGACTGCACTGTTTTTCCATGTGAACTGGAATGGGATATCCGGTTTAAGGACCATCCGGTTTCTCACGGTTCCCTTACCGTTTCCGAAAAACGCGGAAAGATAATTGTTGATATTTTCAAAAACAAAGCACTGCGCGGTTCCTTCCACTTTACCGGATGGTACTGGTCTCCGGAACATCCGAATCTTTTTACAGTAAGTGCACTTCTGAAATCCAGAAATATCCTTCTGGATCAGGTGGAAACTTACTTCGGAATGCGTAAAGTGCACGTCCACGGTGGCAGAGTTTATCTTAACAATCAGCCTTATTATCAGAAGCTGCTTCTGGATCAGGGATACTGGAAGGACGGACTTGTTACCGCACCTTCCGAAGAAAACTATATCCAGGATATTCAGAAAGCCAAGGAAATGGGATTTAACGGCTGCCGCAAACATGAAAAAGCGGAAGATCCTCTCTTTCTTTACTGGGCCGATAAACTTGGATTTCTCGTATGGGAAAGCACAGCCAGTTTCTGGAGTTTTTCTCCGCAGTCAGCAGCTGTTTTTTCCCAGGAATGGACCCGTACCATACAGAGAGACTACAACCACCCCTGCATTATTCTGTGGAACATGATGAATGAAAGCTGGGGGGTTCCCAGACTTTACGATAACACACAACAGCAGCATTTTGCGCGGTCTCTGTATCATCTGGCTCATGGCCTGGATCCTTCCAGACTTGTAATCGCCAATGATGGATGGGAAATGACGGAAAATGACATCTGTGCATTTCACTCCTACAAACACGGATCTTTGGATAATCCGGATACCCAGGCTGCATTTTCTCTGGGACTTCAATCTCTTTCCGGACTTGAAAACCTGGTAGAACGACCGCTTTTTGCAGACCGCTTTGTTTATGAAGGGCAACCGGTTATGCTTACAGAAGCCGGAGGAATTTCCCTTAAAACCGGAAAGGATAAAAAAAGCTGGGGCTATTCTGATACAGACAGCGAAGAAAGTTTTCTCGCAGCTTACAGCCATGTAATCCGGTCCATCTACGCTTCTGATCTGCTCTGTGGTTTCTGCTACACACAGCTATCTGATATCCAGCAGGAACAGAATGGGCTTCTTGATGAAGATCATCAGTTCAAAACAGATCCGAAAAAAATCAAAGCAATCAACGATTCCAGGGAAACGACAACCTCATTTTCCACCATTGAAGACTATTAAAGGAGGCCTCTATGAAAAAAACAATTTTTGTACTTCTGGATGCCTGCCAGTATGAAGCCGGCACACGAAATCTCGGATATCTGGAACATCTGATTGATTACAAAAAAGGTGCCAAATATAAAGTAAAAGGAGAACTTCCTTCTCTTTCCAGACCTATGTATGCAACGCTTCTTACAGGAACTCCGGTCTTTTCCCATGGGATTACCACCAATGATACCCTGAGAACTCTGGACTGTGACAATGTTTTTTCCCTCTGTCAGAAACAGGGTGGAAAAACCGCAGCCGCCGCTTATCACTGGTTTGGAGAACTTTATAACCACATTCCATTTCGCATTGACCGTGAAAGAATACAGCTTCAGTCTTCCGAAACCATTAATTCCGGAATTTACTACTGGGATGACACTTACCCGGATTCCCATCTTTTTGCTGATGGTGAATTTCTCCGGCAAAATCAGAACCCGGATTTCCTCCTGATTCATTCTATGGCAATTGATGATCAGGGACATAAGCACGGATCCGGTTCAAAAGAATATGAAGAAGCCATCGCTATTGCAGGGCATATGATCGCCAATCTGCTTCCCACATGGAGAGCCGCAGGATACCATGTGGTTGTCACTGCAGACCACGGCATCAACGAACTTGGCATCCACGGAGGAACCGATTGTGCACAGCGTGATGTTCCACTTTATATTTTCAGCGATCAGGTATCTGCCGGTCGATTTGAAAATCAGTATATTTCACAGCTTTGCATTGCCCCGCTTCTGTGCCAGCTTCTTGATATCGAGCCATCCCCGGATATGATGGCAGAGATTCCGATCAATATGGCAGATGCTATTTCACTCATACCATAACAAAGGAGGGTTTTACTATGAGAAAACGTAACTTATCTTTAATGAGCACTGTACTTGCAGCCGCACTTTCCGCATCCATGCTGATCTGTGCCATTCCTGTCAGCGCTGCGGACGCTTCAACCGTTGTTTTAAACGGCGAAGAAATGAGTCTTGATGACCTGATCAAAAACGCCAAAGAAGAAGGGGATCTGCAGTCTGTGGGAATGCCTGATGACTGGGCAAACTGGAAAGGTTCCTGGGATGCAATCACAGATACTTACGGAATCACCCACGGCGATGTTGATATGACTTCCGCAGAAGAACTCTCCCAGTTTGCAGCTGAAAAAGATGATCCTACAAAAGATATCGGTGATATCGGCCTTTCCATGACACCGGAAGCCATCAAACAGGACGTCATCGGCACCTACAAAGCTTCCACCTGGGATTCCTTCCCGGACTGGGCAAAAGATCCTGACGGCCGCTGGATCATGACCTACACCGGATCTCTTGCCTTCATCGCAAACACAGAGTTTACCGGTGGAAAATGCCCGACATCCTGGGAAGATGTAAAGAACGGGGATTATCTGGTATCTGTCGGAAATGTTCTTGGCGGTGCCGCATCACAGGTTGCTGTATTATCCTGTGCGATCGCCAATGGCGGTTCCATGGATAATGTTCAGCCAGGAATTGATTACTTTAAAGAACTGGCCAAAGCCGGACGTCTTGACACCGGTGACACCACATCTGCCCGTCTCGCAAGCGGTGAAATGGTCTGCTGTGTAGGTAATTATGATTATTCTGTCCTTGCATGGAGAGATAACATTGTAGCAGAAAATCCAACCATGGAACTCGATATCACAATCCCGTCTGACGGTTCCGTAACAAACGGATACGCTCAGATCATTAACAAGTACGCTCCTCATCCAAATGCAGCAGGTCTCGCCATTGAATATCTCTGCAGCGACGAAGGTGCCATCAACCGTGCAGAAGGATATGCACGTCCGACCAAACAGGACGTAACACTTCCTGACGATGTAAAATCCAAACTTCTTGATGATGATTTATACAAAAACTGTACAAATATCTCTGATGTTGACGCATTAAACAGCGCATGTGCAGAAATCGCTGAATTATGGGAAAGAGAAGTTCTTCCACTGGTTCAGTAAAAGGGAGGGCTGACAGATGAAAAAAGTTCGTAACCTTCAAAAACTGATACCGCTTCTTCCGCTACTTTTGCTGGCTATCCTGTTTATTTTTCTGCCGATTATAAGCATGATCCAGAAAAGCTTTTTATCACCGGAAACGGGTGCTTTTACATTCAATAATTACAAAACAATCTTTACAGATTCCGTTTATCAGGTAGCAACCAGCAACAGTCTGTATCTGTCATTTGCTTCCACAATCATTGGACTGATCCTCTCTTTCTTTATTGCCTGGGCAGTCAATGAACTTGGAAAAAACGGACAGAGCCGTATGTTATCCATGTTGAATATGGTATCAAATTTTGCTGGCTTACCACTTTATTTTTCATTTGTAGTTATTCTTGGAAACACCGGAATTTTTGTACTTGCATTGCGTGCCATCGGTATACAGCTGTCTACCGTTTTCCGTCTGTATTCCATCCAGGGGCTTTTGCTGATGTTCATTTACTTTCAGCTGCCCCTGGGCAGCCTGATGCTGGTTCCTGCTTTTCAGGCAGTGGATTCTTCCTGGAAGGAAGCAGCTGAGATCCTGGAAGCTTCCCCGTTCCAGTTCTGGACGCGAATTGGAATTCCGGTAATGCTTCCGAGTCTTCTTGACACCTTTGCACTGCTTTTCGCCAATGCGATCACAGCTTACGCCACAGTTCTTCTTCTGGTAACCACCAGTATTCCTCTTCTTCCGGTAAAAATCACAACCATGTTTACCGGAGAAATGACACCACAGAAAGAAATGGGATCTGCTCTGGCAATCTGGATGATTATCATCATGCTGGCCGTTATCTGTATCTGCAATCTTCTGAAAAAGCTGACGTATAAAGGAGGGGAACAGGTATGAAACGAAGAAAAAAACTGCCTTATGTTATCATTATCCTCGCCTGTATTTTTCTCCTGATTCCATTTGCTGCAACCCTTGTCTACTCCTTTACCATCGGATGGACAAAACTGTTTCCTGCAGGATGGACTTTTAAATACTGGATACAGGCATTTACCGAGCCAACACTGTGGCCCGCTATCCTTCGAGGCGTTCTGATCAGTATTCCGCCGATTCTGATCTGCAACATCGTTGTAATTCTGGCTCTGTATACTTCAGTGGTCTATTATCCAAAACTTGAAAAATACATCCAGACCATCTGTATGATTCCAAATTCCCTGAAGGGTGTAACGATTGCAATTCCTGTACTGGCACTTTATGCAGGCGGAGTAACTTTCTTTTCCAACCGAATGGTAATGCTGGCCTGTATTTACAGTATTTCCATCCTGCCTTTTGTATATCAGGGAATCCGAAACAATCTGCACGGAATCAACGTTACCCGTCTTCTGGAAGCAGCGGAAATCCTGGGTGCCGGAAAATTATACGCATTTATCCGGATTATTCTTCCGAATATGCTGGCCGGTATTCTGGTATCTTCTCTTCTCGCTCTCTCCACAGTTTTCGGAGATTTTGCAGTCATAAAAATCATTGCGGGAAACAAATACGAAACCATTCAGATGCTTCTGTACAACAGCCGTCTGATTGTACTGCAGTATCAGTGTGTAATTGTAATCATCATGTTTACAGTTACTCTGGTTATTTCACAGCTTGTTTTTAAATTTCAGAACAGAAAGAGATAGGTGATATAAATGGCATATATTGAATTCAGAAATGTTCATAAAAGTTTCGGAAATAACGAAGTTCTGAAAGGCATCAATCTTTCTATTGATGAGGGAGAATTTGTCACTCTTCTCGGTCCCTCCGGCTGTGGAAAAAGTACGCTTCTCCGCTGTTTTTCAGGCCTGGAGACCGTTACGGAAGGAGAAATTTATCTGGACGGAACTAACATCACAGATTTTACTCCCAAACAGAGAAAAATCGGCATGGTTTTCCAGCAGTACAGTCTGTTCCCCAATATGACTGTGCGCCAGAATGTTGCCTTCGGCCTTCAGATGCAGAAAAAAGACAAACATTTTATTGCAGAAAAAGTAAAGGATGTTCTTCATACCGTAGGACTTTCCGACAAGCTGGATCAGTATCCACGTCAGCTGTCCGGCGGCCAGCAGCAGCGTGTTGCCCTGGCCCGTGCCATTATCATGGAGCCAAAAGTTCTTCTTCTGGATGAGCCTTTAAGCGCAATTGATGCCCTGCTGCGAAGAAACCTTCAGGTGGAAATCCGTAAAATTCAGCAGAGTCTGAAAATGACTACCATTTTCGTCACACATGATCAGGAAGAGGCCATGGTTATGTCCGACACCATCCATCTGTTTAATGTGGGCCAGATTGAACAGTCCGGATCACCGGCAGATATCTATACCCACCCGCAGACAAAATTTGCAGCCAATTTTATCGGACACTATAACATCCTCAGCAATCCGGATCTCAAAAAACTGTGCGGTCTTTCCTCAGACTGTGACTTTGTCGCAATCCGTCCGGAAGCCGTCCTGATTTCTCCGGAAACGCTGAATGATGCCGTTCATTTCCAGGGAAAGATCACCGGTGTGATGCTGCGTGGAACTACCATTTCCTATACCATAGACTGTGATGGTATTGAATTGCGGGCAGATACCTTGTTTGAAACCAACCGGCAGCGCAATATGGGCGAAATGCTTCAGCTCCAGATTTTGAAAGAAGATATTCTTCATCTTCATTAATAACTCCTGACTTTACGGAGGTATTCCCTGCAAAAAAACTCCCACCAACAGGCAGCTATAAACAGCTGTCTCTGTCAGCGGGAGTTTGGTTATGTTATTTTATATCTTCTTATTTCTTTTCTTCCTGAACTTCGATCTTACGGATAGTCTTGTTCTTGATCTCTTCTTTGATGAAGCTGATGAACTCGCCCAGATCTTTCATTCCTTCATCTCCAAGGTAACGGCTTCTTACAGAAACCTTGCCCTCTTCTTCCTCTTTTGCACCAACGATAAGCATATACGGTACTCTCTCAAGACGTGCCTCACGAATCTTGTAGCCCATCTTCTCAGAACGTCCGTCTACAGAGCAGCGGATGCCGGCTTCTTTCATCTGAGCCTCAACTTTCTGCGCATAATCGTTGAATTTCTCGGAGATCGGGATCACACGAACCTGCTCCGGGCAGAGCCATGTCGGGAACATACCGGCATATTTCTCGATCAGCCATGCAAGTGTTCTCTCATAGCATCCCATAGATGTACGGTGGATGATGTACGGACGCTGTTTGTCACCGTTCTCATCGATGTAGTACATATCAAACTGCTCAGCAAGAAGTGCATCCCACTGAATTGTGATCATAGTATCTTCTTTTCCGTATACGTTCTTGGCGTTGATATCAACCTTCGGTCCGTAGAAAGCAGCCTCTCCCACATCCTCTGTGAACGGAATGTTCAGCTCCTCAAGCATCTGGCGGATATGGCCTTCTGTCTCTTCCCATACCTCCGGCTCACCAATGTATTTCTCTTTATTTGCAGGGTCCCATTTGGAAAGATGGTATGTTACATCTTCCTCAACACCAAGTACCTGCAAACAGTACTGAGCAAGTGCGATACAGTCTTTGAACTCTTTTACCATCTGGTCCGGTCTTACGATCAGATGTCCCTCGGAAATAGTAAACTGACGAACTCGTGTCAGGCCATGCATCTCACCGGAATCCTCATTACGGAACAGTGTGGAGGTCTCGCCGAGACGGATCGGCAGATCACGGTAGCTGTGCTGCTCTGCTTTGTATACATAGTACTGGAACGGACATGTCATCGGACGAAGTGCATAAACTTCTTTGTCCTTCTCCTCATCACCAAGTACGAACATACCATCTTTGTAATGATCCCAGTGTCCGGAGATCTTGTAAAGATCACTCTTTGCCATAAGAGGAGTTTTTGTTCTTACGTATCCACGCTTTGTCTCCTCATCCTCGATCCATCGCTGCAGCTCCTGCATCATGATAACACCGTTTGGCATGATAAGCGGAAGTCCCTGTCCGATTACATCTACAGTTGTAAAAATCTTCATCTCACGGCCAAGTTTGTTGTGGTCACGTCTCTTAGCCTCTTCCATCTGCTCCAGATGCTCTTTCAGTTCATCCTTTGTTGCATATGCTGTTCCATAGATACGTGTAAGCATTGCGTTCTTCTCGCTGCCTCTCCAGTATGCGCTGGAAGAAGAAAGAAGTTTGAATGCTTTGACAGGTTTTACGCTCATCAGGTGCGGTCCTGCACAGAGGTCTGTCCAGTCTCCCTGTGAATAGAAGGAGATTTCTGCATCTTCCGGAAGGTCTTCGATCAGTTCTACTTTGTAAGGTTCGTTTTTCTCTTTGAAGTATGCGATCGCATCTTCTCTGGATTTGGTGAAACGTTCGATCTTTGCGCCTTTTTTGATGATCTTCTTCATTTCTTTTTCGATCGTATCAAGGTCCTCACGGGAGAATGGCTCGTGATCGAAATCATAATAAAATCCTGTATCAATAGAAGGTCCGATGGCAACTTTGGCTTCCGGATATAAGTTCTGTACTGCCTGTGCAAGTACATGGGAAGCTGTATGACGAAGAACAGCAAGTCCCTTCTCGTCCTTAGCTGTCAGAATGTTCAGTTCGCAGTCGCTGTCAAGAACTGTACGGAGGTCTACAACCTCTCCGTTTACTTCTCCTGCACATGCTGCGCGTGCAAGGCCTTCACTGATATCATATGCGATATCGATTACAGATTTTGCTTCTGCATATTCTTTTTTTGATCCGTCTTTTAATGTGATGATCATAATCGTTTCTCCTTTCATTTTCGGTAAATTTCTATGGTACACAGTGCAGTTTCTGTTATTATGAAGGATTTTTTTGCAATAAAAAATCCCTCACAGTACATCACGCACTGTAAGGGACGAGTTCATTCATTCTCGCGGTTCCACCCTGCTTGCTCTGCTACCCTTTGTCATGCCAGGATATCAAAGCCTCTCAATTATGATGATAACGGAATCACCGGACCGGATTGGGGCCACTCGGAGGTAGTTTTCGACTGTTTCCTGATAAGATGTTTCCAGCACTTCACATCTCTCTCTGTAACATTTCACAGCTTACTCGTCTCGTCAACGTGTTGCTTTATTGCTTTTTCTGTGGTTCATTATAAGCTCATGATTTTTATTTGTCAACGCATGTTGGCAAAATTTTTCAGATTTATACATTCCTGTGTTACTGATCACGGAGCAGGCAGTAACCTCCTGTGAACTACAGATTTCCCATGAGTTTATCTTTAATGACAGCCAGAATCTCTCTTGGAATGTAGATCAAAAGACGCCAGCTTCTGTATCTGGACGGAATCATGGCAACTTCACGGAAACCACATTTTCTGGCAATGGCTGCGCCTCTCCACACATGAAAATTGTTAGTGACAACGCCTACAGAACAGTTGCAGGTTCCAATTTTTCTAAGGCTGAAAGCCAGATTTTCTTTCGTACTGGTGGATTTTTCTTCCAGGATCAGACGGCTTCCGTCAATTCCATGACCTGTAAGATACCGGTACATAGCCTCTGCTTCTGAAATATTTTCCCCGGTACCTTTTCCACCGGAAAGCACTGCCTTCGTCCCGGGATTCTCCTCAAGATAAAGAAGGGCCCTTCTGGCTCGTTCCAGAAGGGCAAGTGTCATCCGTGTTCCGTCCACATGGGCACCTAACACGATAATGTAATCCAGATTCTTCTTTACGCTCATTATCTTCCGCAGCAGTGTTTGTATTTCTTGCCGCTTCCGCATGGGCATGGATCGTTTCTTCCGACCTTGTGCGGTTTCACAACTGTGCCGGATTTCTTCTGCTCCATGTAGAGGGTTTTCTTTTTCTCTTCTGTGAAGATCTTGTCCCACTGAGGAAGGTTGTAAAGCCAGTCAGCCTTGGCATCTACCATGTTCTTATAGAGAGCCTCTTTATCAAATGCAAGGTTTACCTTGGTATTCTCATCCATAGTCTCGATCGGGTTCGGAACCTTCAGACTGTCATTGATTCCGTCAAGGAAACCAACCATAGTCATAACGTCCTGACCGTATTTCTCAGCAAGCTCTTTTACAGTTCCGGAAACAACCTCATCCGGGTTCTCAAGAAGCTGCTCATAAATATTCTTCTCAATGTTAAAATAATTTGCCCAGAAGCGCTGAAGCTTATTCTTATCTGCATTCTGATTATAAGCAATGGAACGCCACTGCTCAAGAATTGTCATATCGCTCATTGTCTGATCCTCTTTTCCAAAATTTTAAATGAGTAAAGCGGACATTTACATTCCGCTTTATGATGTGCGTTTATTATAGCATCTTTTCCACAAAAACACAAATTATAATATCATAAAATCCTATAATTTTATATATAATTTGTATAATAAACACAGCTTCAGGATATACTTTTTATATCCTCCCCTTTAGACGCAGAGGGCTTCGCGATGGTGCAGGTTCTCTGCGTTTCTCTTTTTACACCGGAGGTTATTTCACACCAAGCTTCTCAAGCTCTTTTGCCGCCTGTTTCAGGTTTTCGAACTGAATGGTACGGATTCCTGCTTTTCTGGCTCCTTCACAGTTGATGGCCCTGTCGTCCATAAATACCGACTTCTCCGGTTTCAGATCATAGCGTTTCAGAAGTGTCTCATAAATATTCACTTCCGGCTTGATCTGCTGTACATCGCAGGAAAATACCACTCCGTCCATATATTTCAGGAACGGCATATCCTTCTTTGTGCGCTCCAGCATATATGTTCCGTAATTGGAAAGAACGTAGAGATGATACCCCTGATTTTTGAGATATTTTACCCATGTTTCCGCATAATCATAGAGATGCATACATTCCGGATCACGTCGTACCACCTCACGGATGTCTGCCTCATATTCCGGTGCACTTTCTACAAATTTATCCACATACCAGGACTCCTCATGGAGTGCTCTGTCCTGTTCTTCCCAGATCGGGTTTCGAAATGTTGCATCTGCAATTTTTTGATATTTTTCTTCCGGAAAGTTGTAGCTCTTCAAGTACTCTTCCCAGTCATATCCCATCAGCACATTTCCCACATCAAAAATAACATTCTCGATCATACGGTTTTCATCCTCCTTTGGTTTCTTAGGTCCCCAGATCCGGTACGCCATCCAGAAAACATAAGCCACGATCGGTACCAGTACTGCTGCCGCAAAAGCGCCCCGGAACAGTGCCTGTGAGCTCTCACTGCTGCCCCATGCAAACACCATGGGAAGGCAGAATACAAGAAGCAAAAGAACAACCCCTGCCAGTGCCGCAATTCTTTTAAAATTTTTCATTGGGATTCCTTTCACATGATATATCAGTTATTACATGCATTCTAATCGTCATATTCTTAACAAAAGGGCGCCGGAGAAGTTTCCCCGGCGCTGCCTGTCATAATCCTGTCACAGTAAATGATTATCTATAAATGATGTCGCTTCTTCCTGGTCCGTTAGAGATCATTGTGATCGGGAATCCAATATGTTTTTCTACGAACTCTACATATTTTCTGCAGTTCTCCGGAAGATCCTCATATTTTTTGATTCCACGGATATCGCATTTCCATCCCGGAAGCTTCTCAATAACCGGTTTTGCTTTCTCAAGCTGCACAGTTGTCGGGAATTCTGTTGTTACCTCTCCGTCGATCTCATAGCCTGTGCAAACCGGGATCTCATCCAGATATCCCAGAACATCCAGTACTGTAAAAGCAACGTCTGTAGCTCCCTGGAGACGGCATCCGTATTTGGATGCAACACAGTCGAACCATCCCATACGTCTCGGACGGCCTGTAGTAGCACCGAACTCACCACCGTCACCGCCACGTTTTCTCAGCTCATCTGCTTCCTCGCCGAAGATCTCAGAAACGAATGCACCTGCTCCAACTGCACTGGAGTAAGCTTTGCATACGGTTACGACCTTCTTGATCTCATATGGAGGCAGGCCTGCACCGATGGCACCATAAGCAGCCAGTGTGGAAGAGGATGTAACCATCGGATAGATTCCGTGATCCGGGTCTTTCAGAGTTCCGAGCTGTCCCTCAAGAAGAACCTGTTTGCCCTCTTTCAGTGCATTCCAGAGATAGAGAGATACGTCACATACGTATGGCTCAACCATTTTCTTGTATTCCATCAGCTCATTCATGATGTCTTCCGGTTTCAGAAGAGGCTTATGATAGAGATGCTCAAGTGTTACGTTCTTGGTCTCGCAGATACGTACAACCTTCTCTTTCAGTGCTTCCTCATCAAAAAGCTCACTTACCTGGAAGCCGATCTTTGCATATTTGTCAGAATAGAACGGAGCGATTCCGGATTTTGTGGAACCGAAAGCCTTGCCGCCAAGACGCTCCTCCTCATACTGATCGAACAGAATGTGGTAAGACATTACCATCTGTGCTCTGTTGGAGATCAGGATCTTCGGTGCCGGTACTCCACGGCCTACTACTTCGTTGTACTCCTTGAAGAATACCGGAATATTCAGTGCAACACCGTTTCCGATGACACTTGTTGTATGTCCGTAAAACACACCTGACGGAAGTGTATGAAGTGCGAATTTACCGTAATCATTTACGATGGTGTGGCCCGCATTGGCTCCACCCTGAAATCTTACGATGATATCGGCTTTCTCAGCAAGCATGTCAGTGATCTTGCCTTTACCCTCATCTCCCCAATTTGCTCCTACTACTGCAGTTACCATAACACAGTTTCCTCCTTGTGTCTTTCTCTATTATTCGGAACGACATGTTCTCTGCCTGTAATACACAGAGACACGTCATTCCTGTCTGTGTTCATTTCTTAATGTTTATAACATCTTGGAATTATACGTTGATCTCAACCTTAACGCCAAGCAGATCCTTATGTGCATCCAGAACCGGCTGTACCACATTGGCGATAAATGCCTCTGTCTGCTCTTTGGCACGTCCTGTATATCTGGACGGGTCCATGGATTTCTGAAGATCCTCAAGAGTCAGGTTAAATGCCGGATCCGCAGCGATCAGCTCAAGAAGGTTGTTTTCCTTACCTTCTACCTTCACGTTCTTGCCTGCTTCCATGGAAAGCTCACGGATACGCTCATGAAGCTCCTGACGGTCTCCGCCTGCCTTAACTGCATCCATCATGATATTCTCAGTTGCCATGAACGGAAGCTCGGACATCAGTCTCTTCTCGATAACCTTCGGATAAACAACCAGTCCATCTACAACATTGAGGCAGAGATCCAGGATTCCATCGATGGCAAGGAAGCCTTCCGGAACGCTGAGACGCTTGTTTGCAGAGTCATCCAGAGTTCTCTCAAACCACTGTGTTGCAGATGTGATTGCCGGGTTCAGGGCATCGATCATCACATATCTGGACAGGGAAGCGATTCTCTCACTTCTCATCGGATTTCTCTTATATGCCATAGCCGAAGATCCGATCTGGGATTTCTCAAACGGCTCCTCCACTTCTTTCAGATGCTGAAGAAGACGGATATCGTTGGACATCTTATGTGCACTTGCAGCGATTCCCGCAAGGATATTCAGCACACGGGTATCAACCTTTCTAGAATAGGTCTGTCCGGAAACCGGATAGCAGGATCTGAATCCCATCTTCTCTGCGATCATCGGATCGATCTTGTCGATGGTCTCCTGATCCCCGTCAAAAAGTTCCAGGAAGCTAGCCTGTGTACCGGTTGTTCCCTTGGAGCCAAGAAGCTTCATAGTGCTTAATACATACTCAAGGTCCTCAAGATCCATCAGGAATTCCTGAGTCCAGAGAGTTGCTCTCTTACCTACGGTTGTCGGCTGTGCCGGCTGGAAATGAGTAAACGCCAGAGTTGGCTGGTCCTTATACTGCGCTGCAAACTTGGAAAGCTCAGCGATCACGTTCACAAGTTTCTTGCGGACAAGCTTCAGCGCCTCTGTCATAACGATGATATCCGTATTATCTCCTACATAACAAGAGGTTGCTCCCAGATGGATGATGCCTTTTGCCTTCGGGCACTGTACGCCAAACGCATACACGTGAGACATTACATCATGGCGAACCTGACGCTCACGCTCCTTAGCCACATCATAATTGATATCATCCGCATGAGCCTTCATTTCGTCGATCTGCTCCTGGGTAATGTTAAGGCCAAGCTCACGTTCCGTCTCAGCAAGTGCGATCCACAGCTTTCTCCATGTGCGGAACTTCATGTCCGGAGAAAAAATATACTGCATCTCTTTACTTGCATACCGCTCTGACAGCGGGCTAACATATCTGTCTGTATTCATTACTACCTCCTGATCACATACCTCCGGGCCGGAATGGCGAAAGATCCGTTATCTGCCCGGTTCTGGTTAATTCACGCCTCTTGAAATTATATAACATTGCCTCTTTAAAAGCAACCGTTTGTTACTCCATACCCTGATGGAATTTTCCCAAAAATTCCTTCATTCTGCCATTTTCGGAAGAAAATACCTCCTGCGGCGTTCCCTCCACTGCGATCACACCCTTATCCATAAAGATGATACGGTCGGAAATATCTCTTGCAAAATTCATTTCATGAGTAACGATCACCATGGTGATATGCTCCTGAGCAAGATCCTTGATAACCTTCAGGATCTCACCGGTCAGCTCCGGATCCAGTGCAGATGTCGGCTCATCAAAAAACAAGATCTTCGGGTTCATGCAGAGGGCACGGGCAATGGATACTCGCTGCTGCTGTCCTCCGGAAAGCTGGAAAGGATATGCGTTCTCCTTATCTGCCAGGCCCATCTTCTTAAGAAGGCTTCTTGCCTGGGCATAAACTTCATCTTTCTTTCTCTTCTGCACTTTTAAAGGTGCATCCACGATATTTTTCATTACGGAAAAATGAGGAAACAGATTAAACTGCTGGAATACCAGTCCCACATCTCCTGTTTTGATAATCTCGCCGCTGTCCGGTGTCTCAAGACCTGTGGCGCAGCGCAGGATGGTGGACTTGCCGGAACCGGAAGGACCGATGATACTTAAAACTTCCCCCTCTTCCACATCAAGCGAAATGTCTTTGAGAACTTCCAGCCCGTCAAAGCTTTTTTTGATATGTTTCATTTCAAATAATTTCATATTCTGTACTCTCCATTCCGGTTAACGGTAGTAATTCATGCTCTTCTCAACCTTCTGCATCACAACTGCCACGATCAGATTGAACACATAATAAAATACGGCAGCGATCACAAAAGGCATCATGGTTGTCTGGGCACTCGCGATCTGCTTGGCAATGGTAAACATCTCCGCTACTGCCACAACAAAAGCAAGAGAAGTATCCTTGACCAGTGTAATAACTTCATTGGTGATGGATGGCAGAATCCTCTTGATCACCTGTGGAAGGATGATGCGGAAAAATGTCTGCACTTTGTTGTACCCGAGGATCTTTGCAGCCTCATACTGACCAACCGGCATGGACTCAATGCCGCCACGGTAGATTTCTGCAAAATAAGCCGCATAGTTGATGGCAAATGCAATAAATACAGCGATCAGGCTGTATCCCATGGAAATACGGATCCCGAAGATAAAATACGGGCCGAAGTATACAACCATCAGCTGCAGCATCAGCGGAGTTCCTCTCATAATGGATATGTACGCGGATACAATGGCACGGATCACTTTGTTTTTGGACATTCTGCCAAAACAGATCAGAAGTCCCAGCGGCAGAGAAAACAGCAAAGTCACAAAAAAGATCTCAATAGAGACCAGCATTCCTCCTGCCAGCTGCTGAAGCATTACACTAAAACTCATTTTTTTCCTCCTGGTTCGGAGTATCTGTCCCATTTATCGGACTGATACCTGTAATTCCTGTAAACAACAGGAAATGAGCGTGCCCGGCAGCTCTTCATGCACCGAAGCACCCTCATTTCCTTTTTATGCAGAAGCTTCAAAAACTTCTGCTATGTTTCTTATTTCTCCTGCTGTTGGATAGTTTCTGAAAAAATATCTTCACAGCTTTTACTGCGATCTGAGCTGATTACTTAGACTCAGAATCTGCTTCTTTCTCTGTGCTGTCTGCACTTTCCTCTGTGTCAGCTTCTGCTGAATCGGAATCCGATGCGTCCTCTTTGTCCTCGCTGATGCAGAGCATGCTCTTATCCAGCTCATATTTATCTGCAAGCTTGTCAACTTCGCCGGACTCGTCAAGTTTCTCAACTTCTGCCCATACCAGATCTTTCAGCTCATCGTTACCTTTCTTGAATCCGATGCCATACTGCTCATTCTGGATCGGCTCGTCAAGGATCACGTATTTATCCTTGCCTCTCTGTGAAAGCTGATAATTGGCAACACCGATATCAACGGCAACTGCATCTGCAGCACCGGAATCAATGTTCATAAATGCGGTGTTGTAATCCGGGTTCTCTGTGAGAGATGCGAAGCTGTCCTTCAGATCCTTGTTATCATCGTTGTTCAGTGCGTCCAGTGCAGCGGATGCAGCCTGTACAACTACGTTCTTACCCTTAAGGTCTGCAAGTTTCTCGATTCCGGAATCCTTGGCAACCACGATTACCTGTTCATTGTTGATGTAAGGATCTGTCCATGTATAATCATCCTCACGTCCGTTGATGGTAAATCCGTTCCAGATGCAGTCGATGGTTCCGGAATTCAGTTCCATGTCCTTGGAATCCCAGTTGATCGGCTTCTTAACAAGCTCCCATCCAAGATTATCACATACTTCCTGAGCCAGGTCAAGGTCAAATCCTACATAATCACCATTATCATCCTTATATCCAAATGGCGGGTACTCAGCATCAAATCCTACGATCAGGGTCTTATCCTCAACACCTGCCTGTACACTTACTCCTGTTACCATCATTCCTATTGTCATCGCTGCCGCCATTACTACTGCAACTATTCTCTTCTTCATGATTGTTCTCCTTTTTTTCGTTATTCCTTTATCACGTGGTCACTCTACCACGCGAAAGCGTATGGTTATAGTACCATACCAAAAAGGAGCTGTCAAGAGCAAACCTTCTGCTGTGCCAGATAATCTTTGTATTTCTGCCTTGCACTTTTCAGATAGGCTCTGGAAATAGGAATTTCTGTCTGTCCGATAACAAAACTGTTCTTTTTAAGTGAGGTCACTTTCTCCAGATTAATGCAGAAACTCTGATGGCATCTTAAGAAACTGCTCTCTGCCAGCTGACCTTCGAAATCCCCCAGCCGCGCCCGGCAACTGATCTTCTTTCCGTCTGTAAGATGAAAGGTTACATTGTGAAGGCTGCTGGATATGTACGACAATCGGCTGTGCTGGAGTGTATATACCTGCGTTCTGTAATGAAAATACAGCGCCCTTCCACCCTCGCGTCTACATGCCGTCAGAATCGGAATCAGCACATGCTCCAGTTCTCCGCTTTCCACCGGTTTCGTCAGATAATTATATGCAAACACTTCAAAGGCTTCCTTATAAAATTTCTCATTGTCCGCTATCATGACAACCGGTATATAATTCCCCCGCAGTCTCATTGCCCGCACAGTCTCCAGGCTTTTTCCATTTTCGCCGTCCAGTCCCATGAACACCATATTACAGATCTTATGTTCCTGGGAAAGTCCGTCAAGAAGCCCCTGCCTGCTGCGATATACCAGTATCTCCGCATCCGGAACAAGTGTGGACAGCTGCCTGGAAAGTTTCTGTGCATCT
>OMNT01001535.1_pt1 | contig 21096 bp, 23 predicted proteins | sample 1672551 | NCBI WGS metagenome assembly OMNT01 (sample SAMEA3136698, study PRJEB25190) | human gut metagenome
CCGGCCTCTTTGATATCGAGATCTGTCGCATAGACTCGATTGTTCTTGATGAAAATGTCTACGCCCCATGAGGCAAGTAATTTCTTGAACTGCTCCATATTCTTTACGCGACCTTCGTCAATCGCAATATGGATCAGCTCGCGCAGATTGTTTTTATAACTGTACTCTCCCCGATCGACAATCTCCTTTTCAATATCGCGCGGCTGACGATCTCGAATCTTTGAATTTCTCTTACCTTTTTCAAGTTGAGTAAGATTCCAGTCCTTGTCCATTTCACGAACCCATGAAGCGCGTTCGAATTTTCCGCGACGCCCACCAGTCTCGCAACGTTTGCCGGTCAGCAAATCGGTACGGTTGATCGCCATATGGACCGCGTAGCGTTTTCCCGCCTTATCGCTTTCCTCATGCAACGCGAGAATCACTTGTTGATGCGGATAGTGCTTCGCAAGCCATTGCTCCGCGTAGGCCAAACATGCATCGGGGGTCATCTTGCCTCCGTTGCAGCTGCACTCCTCGGGCAGAAACGCGAGAATCTGATGAAGCATGATTACGTTTTTGACTCCGGCTCTCGACGGTTTGTCGTGATGGAAAACCTTTCTGGTTCTATCCATTTTCGAAAACCAGTGGTCGCTCCATTCGATGTTCCAGCCACCACGCACAATCGCATCTTTTCCGTTGATGTATTTACGAACATTCTTTGCATAGCGCTCACTCGACACTCTTTTCTGTTTGATAACAGTCACTTCACATCACCACCGACGAAATAGCGCTTTTCAAACTCGTCGATGAAACGGTCTAGCTTACGCCCAACTTGATAAACCTTCTCAAGCGTGCGGAAAACAGCTTTCTCGTTGTACGCGGGAAGCCCTTGGGCGTTCAAAAAGTACATGAGCTGATTGAGATTCGTTCCTTCCTTCAAAAGCTCGTGATAAATTTTGTCGATCGACGCCCGATCGACATCGATTTTCTCGACTCTCCCGACAAGAGCAGTGCGACGCATGAAGGCCGACATCGACACGCCGAGTTCAGAAGCGCGATTCTCAATGGATTTTTTCTCACTTGGCGAAACCCGGATGCGAATCATCTCAGTTCGCTCTTCGTCTTCAGTCAGATCGACCCCGCGAGTCACCGCGTCATCGGGACGCAGGAAATACCTAATCAGTTCGGCCTCAGACATTTGGGCCTTTTTGGAAAACGCAACAAGCGTTTTCTTTTCTTCTTCACTCAGCGTTGCCTTGACTGTGAACGGACGTTTCGTACTCACGGACAGCTCCTCGAAAATGAACCGCACACCGGAGAGGCCTCCGGTGCAAAACCAGCTATTCGATTCGCTTTCCTTTTCGAGTGCTTAAAAATCGCCGACGCGATTTGAAAACGCCTCGCGAAAACTTTACCGCCGTGAGAGGTGGTAAAGCAAGATGTGTGGGAAAACAAATGGCCCGTATGGGCCCATTTGTTGCCACCCACGCCCATCTTGCAATCTCCGGAACGGTGATTGGGCGAAACGCAGTGTAGACGTGGAATGAGAGGCCTCATTCCAAGCGAGAGGCCTCGCGGCGTCGTAACCGCGTGAAGACCGTGAGCGAAAGCGAAATTTTAACGCGAAGGATGCTGAGTGTTAGAAATTCGCTGTAGCGAGAGCGGAGCGGTAATGCGAATGCGAGGGGTGCCGAGTGTTTGCATTACCGCGAAGCGGGTTTGCGGCGCGGGCGCCGCAAACATTCGACTTGTCGAATCGTTTTTCGATACGCTTGCGAAAAAGTTGAGGCAGCTTTCGACAATTTCAATGGCGCGGAGAGTCATTAGCGTGACTCGCAGCGCTGTTGAAATTGTCGAAAGGTGACGCGGCTCGCATTACGAATCGAATGGCGAGTCGATTTTCATGCGGCGGTCAAGCCGCCTATGATCGCGACCTTCGGTCGCGGGCGTTTCGAATCAAACGAAGAACCAGGCGGCGAAATTTTGCGTTTCGCGGTTTAGATCTCAGAAAACAAATCTAAAAACTGCGGCGTCGATTTCACTTCGCCCGCAGCATCACGGCGCAAGAACATCCAAGGGAACAACTTGGACGCCGCGGTCGGTAACATAGGCTTGTGAGCCAAATCCAATAATCGCTACTTTAGAAACCGGCGGGGTGTTTCCAGCAGCAACCATACGTTCCTCGACAGCAACAAGATTGTCAGATGCCTCTTCTATTTGAGCAGAGCTGAGTTTAACTTCGACCGGGATCCAGGTCCCACCAGGAGCCGCAATGACTGCATCGACCTCTAGATCACGAGAATCGTGATAGTGATAGAGACTCATTCCGTTTGCTCGTGCATAAACCCACAAATCATGGAGTGCCAGCGATTCAAAAAGTAGTCCAAGCGTCTTGAAATCTAGCAGCAAGGTCTCCGGAGTCGCCCCGAGTGCAGCGGCCGCAAGTGACGGGTCAGCAAGATGATGCTTCTTTGATTCTCTTAAGTGCACAGGAGATCTCATTGCTGGATTCCATGCGGGAATATCGCGAACGAAGCTGACCCGAGCGAGAAGAGATATATACGATGCCGCCGTTTGTCTCGATACCTCTCCACCAAGATCAGCTACGAGCGTCTTGAGTGTCGCCAAAGTGGATTCATTGCGCGCAAGCGATTCGATAACAGCTTTGACCTTTTCGGGATCGCGTCGAGAGCCATCAACACGAGACAAATCTTCTTCGGCAACTATGCCGATATAACGTTTTGCCATCGCCGACGCAGCCAGCACATCGCGCCCGACCGCCGCGGGCCATCCGCCGCGAACAACGCACTCGGCAATCGAGGCAGAATCCAACGACCCGAAAGCGCCATTGAACTTTTCGCCAGAAATAATGCTCGACAGCTTGACCGCACCGTTAGATTTCCCAAGTTCGAAAAGCGTCATGGTATCCATGCGCAATTTAGCGAACCTTCCAGCACCACTGTGCATCGGCCGCTCATTGTCTCGCGGTGTCGCCGACCCCGTAAATATGAACTGGCCAGGCTCGCCGCCGCGGTTGTCGCACTCAAACCGTGCCGCGTCCCAAAGTTTCGGAACCTCCTGCCATTCGTCGATTAGCCGCGGCACCTCGCCGGAAACGGCAAGCGCCGGGTCCGTCTCGGCACGCAAACGATTCTCGAAGTTGCGCGACGGATCCATGAGAAGGAGCCTGGACGCCGCACGGGTCCCGGCTGTGGTTGTCTTTCCACACCATTTCGGTCCTTCGATGAGAACGGCACCGAATATCCCTAACATCTGGTCGAGCTCATTTTCGATAATTCGAGTGTAGTACTTTTTTGGCATGTTTTTCACCATTGATTACCAGCGCGTTTAACTAAATTTACCGTTTTCATTTAACCAGATTTTGCTTTTTTGATTAACCAGATTTACGCATTTCAGTTAACGAAACAGATTAAACATGCACGAAGTGAAAATCATCTACTCAACACCGCGCATGAGCTCCGAAATGGTGATTTGAAATCCGTCGGCAATCTTCTTGAGATTTGAGAGGCTGACATTACGCCGACCGACTTCAATGCTCGCGTAGTAGGAACGATCCATTTCAATCAAATTGGCGAACTGCTCCTGACTGCACCCGAGTCCAGCGCGGAGCTCTTTGCATCTCATGCCGAATGATTTCTGAAGCGTCGTATCCATGACAAAAAGAGTCATGGATTGTTGTATAAAAGCCAACGGACTATATACAACAATCCCAGTTAAGGCGCATAATTATCTCTATTGGAAAGCGCTCTGATGCCCAGTCGGATAGGGCACGGAAAAGGAATGGAACAGCACAATGACCCAGGGAAAGCACTTCGCTGCCGGTGGCGATCACTTCGCCGCACTGCCAAGCAAAAAGATTCACGCCCCGAAGGGGATCGCGCGTCTGACCGTCACCGCGGCGACCATGGCCGCCATGGCCGGATCGAGCCTCATCTCACCGTTCACGGCATTCGCCCAGACCGGTGACGGGACCACGCAGCACCCCGCCGTGATGTCGCCGATCGCCGCCCACGCCGGCGCGGCATCCGGTACCGGCGCGAAATCCGCCGCACAGACCATCGCGGACCTGCAGAAGGCGGTCGACGAGGCGAAGGCGAAGGAGGACGCCGCCAAGGCATCCTACGACGAGGCCGCCGGTCCCTACAACGAGGCGGCTTCCGCCCGCGACCAGGCCAAGGCATCCTACGATTCGGCGGCCAGCGCCGGCACGGCAGCCGACCGTGCGGCGATGGACGAGTACGCCCGTCAGGTCGCGAAGGGCAAGGACGCCGCCGATGCCGCCGGCAAGGACCTCGAGCAGGCGAAGGCGGGTCTCGCAGACGCCAAGGCGGATGCATCCGAGAAGGACGAAGCGTACCAGTCCGCCATCAAGGCGGCCCAGGATGCCAAGGATGCCCTCGATAAGGCCAAGGCCGATGCCGTAAGCGCCACCCCGGAGACAATCAGTGCCGCCGAGCAGGCCGTGCGCGACGCCCAGGCTGCCGTGGACAGGGCACAGGCCGAACTGGACAACGCCAACGCGACGCTTGCCGATGCCCAGTCCAAGCTGGTTGCGGCCCAGTCTGCAAAGGATTCCGCCGATGCCGTCCTCGCCGCAGCCCAGCAGAACAAGGACGCGGCGGATGCGAAGGCCGCAGCCGCCAGCGCCGCCTACGAGAAGGCGAAAGCAGACCTCGCCGCAGCGGAGGCAGGCGTCAACGGTCCGGAGTACGATGCGGCAAAACATAAGGTCGCGGACGCGGAGGCATCCCTCGCTGCCGCACAAGCGACACAGTCCCAGTGCGAGTCCGAGCTCGAGCAGGTACAGTCCGCTGCGGCAATGGCACAGGCCGACCTGAATGATGCCCAGGTGGCCCTCTCCGTAAAGCAGCAGGCCGCGGCCGATGCCGAATCCGGTGTGAACGCCGCCCAGTCCGCACTCGATGCCGCGAATGCCGACCTCGATGCCGCCAAGCAGGCGAACGTCGACGCCATCGCCAAGCTGGATGCAGCGAAGCAGACTGTCAAGGACGCTGAGTCCGCCAAGGCAGCCGCCGATGTAGAGCTTGCGAACGCCAAGGCCGCAAAGGATACCGCAGACGCCGCCGTGACCGCCGCCCAGCAGAAGGTCGACGAGGCACAGGCGAAACTCGATTCCGCCGACGCGCAGCTCAAGCAGGGAGCCATCGGCTTCTTCCGTGCCATGGGTGCCGATTCAGCCATCGAGATCATCCAGAACTGCACATACAAGGACTACACCGAGGTGGGGAACAGCCTCGACGCGACCAGTCTCGACAACATGCTCGCGGCAATCCCGTACATGAAGTCCATCAACGAGTACCGCAAGTCCGTCGGTCTTTCTGAACTCCAGGTCACGTACAAGCTCATTGCGGCGGCGATTGTCAACGCGAACTATTCCGATGTCAAGTTTGGGCATTCCATGCAGTTTGATACGAGCGAAAACCTCGCATGGAACTATGGAACCGATCCGAAACCGCAGTGGGTGGACCAAGAAAAGGCTTTCTTCGATCAGGCAGTTCAGGAGCTCTATGGCGTCACCGGTCTAATCGGTAAGGATGCCGTAGACTTCTACAAGTCGCATAGTGGGATTGAATCCTATGTCAACCAGCATTTTAAGGTTGCCGGATATCCCGCAACTGTCGGTCACTACCTGCATGTCATCAGCCCTGAAATCGGCTATATGGGCATGGCGGTCTGCAGCAAGGGAACTATGAACGGCTGGAAGACCGACAGCTTCGATACCGCAAACCTGGGTTGGGCAGGCTCCGGTTGGAACATGAATCCCATGTCCGTCGACGAGTACGAGCAGAAGCTGACCTCCTACATCGACGGTCTCAAGAACGCCAAGAGCGCACTCGACGCAGCCAAGGCCGATCTCGCATCCAAGAAGCAGGCAGCCGCCGGCGCCGCCGCAACCGTCCAGCAGAAGCAGGTCGCGGTGGATTCCGCACAGGCAGGTGTCGATGCCGCGAAGCAGGACGTCACCGATGCCCAGCGTGCCGTCGATGCCGCCAAGGCTGATGTCGCCGCCAAGCAGCAGGGCGTCACGGATGCCCAGACCGAGCTTGATGCGGCGAAATCGGACCTCGATGCCGCCAACGCGGCAGTCGATACGGCAAAGTCGACCGTCCAGCAGAAGCAGGTCGCCTTTGATGCTGCCAACGCAGCCGTAACGACCGCACAGTCTAAGTTGGATTCCGCCAAGGCGGACACCTCTGCCAAGCAGCAGAGCGTTGCCGATGCGAACGCCGACCTCGCGAAGTTCTTCCAGGACGTCGCCGACGCCAAGAAGGCGCTCGATACAGCAAAGAGCGTCCATGACGCGGCGGCAGCCGATCAGGTCGAGAAGGCGACCGTCCTCGCCGCCGCCGAGCAAAAGGCGGACGCCACCGCACGCGCCCTCGCGGATGCCCAGCGTGCCGTCGATGCCGCAGAGGCCGACACCGGCGTTGCCGCCGACAGGCTCACCGGCTCCCAGACCGATCTCGAGGCCGCACAGTCGAACCTCGACATCCTCACCGGCCTTGCCGCGAAGCTCGCAGAGGCACAGCAGCGCGAGCAGGATGCAGTAAAGGCCGTCAATGACACCAAGGTCGCCTTCGATGCCGCGAAGGCGGATACCGCCGCCGCCGAGTCCCTGGTCTCCGCCGCCGAGCAGGCGAAGGCGCAGGCAGACGCCAAGCTGTCGAAGCTGAACTCCATCGATGCCGGAGCGGCGATCGCTTCCGGCCGTGATGTGAACGCGGATGACGCCCTCAACGCGCTTTTCGCCGCAGCAGTCGAGGCACGCGCCAAGATCGCGCCCGCCAAGGCCATCTTGGACGAGAAGCAGGCCGCGGTGGACGAGCTCCAGCCCGGCTACGATGCGGCACTCGCCGCCTACGAGTCGGCGAAGTCCGACCGCATCGCAGCGGAGCAGAAGCTTTCCGATGAGATTGCACGACAGGAGGCAGAGGAGGCGGCAAAGCAGCAGGCGGCATACACCCCGAAGCACCTCGCCGGCACGGATACCGCCCAGCCCGGCAGCCTCGCCCAGACCGGTGACCGCGCGGGACTCATCGGCGAGACGTTCGTCATCGGCGGTACCGTCCTCGTGGCAGCCGGCGTCTTCCTCGATCAAAAGAAGCGCCGCGAGCAGATGTAAAAGCGAGCCGGGCGTTGGATATCGGCTGGTGTCCAACGCCCGGTTTCATGGACGGGGAGATCGGTGTGAGAACAAAGGCTATTATCGTTGCGCTTCTGGTGTGCCTTTCGGCACCTCAACTTGGATGTGCCAGCGTTGCAAAGCAAGGAAGCGGCTCTACGGAAAGGGCCGCCACAGCGGTAAAGAATAAAGACAAAAAGAAGCCAAGCGAAGAAAAGGCGGCGCGAACCCCTGGAACCAAGACCGAGGAGAAGAAAGAATCCGACGACAAGGACCAGAAGTCCGATGACTCCAAGAAGGAGGATAACAAGTCTTCCGACTCGTCGAAGTTAGACGGCAATGGTGATTCCTCCCAGTCCAAGCAGAATTCCGGCAATTCGCAGAGTTCCGGCAGCAACAATTCCTCTTCCAACGGCGGCAGTCAGAAGAAGTGGGTTGCCGAGCAGGGCCACTGGGAGACAGATTACAGCCAGGTCTGGGTGCCGAATGTGGTTTATACGCGCCATGAACGTTGGATCTGCAGTGCATGCCACGCAACATTTGGATCTGCAGCCGAAATGGACGCTCACGCTCACGCTACTTTTGGCGATGCACAGCATCCTAACGGCGGTTCTGCAATCAATGATTCGTATACCACCTCTGAGGACCAAGGACATTATGAACAGCAGGCTACGGGACAACATTGGGTTGTCGACGTCGCCGGCCACTGGGAGTAATGTGCATCGTTCCTCTCCTCTTACATTCGGTAAATGTTTATTTATTTTTGTGGGCGGCCGGTTCGGCCGCCTTTTTTAGACGCCCAGTCTGGGAGCAAACGATAGGAAAGCAATCAAACGAGAGGCCGTTCCAAAAGAATCCGGCGGTGCCGGATGCTTCGGGCAAAATCTCCCGCAAATTCAACCGATCTACAACTGTGACCATATGACTGTGCGCACATGTTAGCATGGTCATATGGTCACATATTTATAGCTGCGGTTATACTGCGACAACTCAACCGTTAGCGCTTATTAAACAGCCAACCAAATCCTGGTTTGCCCAGTTGGCGCATCTGCCCCACCTGAATCTCCGTCTCCACGCCATCCTTGCCGAAGACGGTGCTCATATTCTTAGTGATCGGGACGACCGTCTTCGCCTCACCCGTCGTTAGGTTGAAGCGCTGGCAGCCGACCTGGTTCTCAAGATGGATCTGGCCATCGGATCCAAAGACATTCTGGTACATGTCTGCCTCCTCGCAAGAAACTGTCGATCCCAAGATAACAGGCGGGCGAATCCGGAGCAGCAGACGCTCGATAATACATGACCATGTTAATGTAGTCATATGCTCACGTATTACAAGCTGGGACCTTATGTATTAGAGCTCGAACCGCGCCGCCGCGTCACCATGAACACCGACGGCGAGAACATCGACTACTTCAAGGCGGAGGCCGCCCGCACGGACGTCCCCTATCAGGTCATCATCAACATGTACCTGATGGAGTTCCGCATGCAGAAGAGGCACCTCGCGGTCGCGTAATACAAATAGGTAAGATCCCACGCGTGTCACGCCTCGGCGCAATCGGAGCGCCGTCGCGCGAGCCGACCGGGCAATCTGGTCCCGGCTCTCCCGGTCGTATTCCTACGATATCGCCCCTAGATCACCAATGTGTCAGATAAAGAATGAGGCAATGGCTGTGATCACGCCTACGGCAGATGCAACGACTGCGCCCTTTTTCCTCTCCTTTAGTCCGACGAATAGGGTTGCCGTAAAGTAAAGGGCGGAAATGCAGGTTATGGCAAGCGAAACGAGTTCCTTGGGCGGTTTCAGCAAAAGGTCGCTAGCAAAGAGTAATGCAAGCAGGGCAAAGCCGATTGTGGTCAAGTATCTTGATTGATTTTGCGACAGCATGGCAACTGCCTTTCAGAACATGCAAGTGAAAAGTCGGTACGATGTCATTGCGGTTGCAAACAAGCCGCCGCCAGGACCGGTTGTCACGAGACCGGCGATAACGCATTTTCTCGGTTTCCAGCTCATGACAGACCCCTCTCTCATGGTGCAACGCATACATTATGAGATATGCACATTATCTCGCTAATTAATTTCAATATCCATCATCCAACTAAAGAATACTGACTCACTGGTTCAGCGACGATGCGTTTTTACCCTTGCGTTCCCACTCGCCGCGTCGGCGGTCGGAAGGGTCTCCGTCTCGCAATCAGCGACCTTGTAACCGTATCTGTCGAGCCAGGCGGCAAGCGCATCCCAATCGACGCGCTTCCAGTCGCCGCCCGGCGCGCGCTGCATCACGAGGCCTCCGGCGACCATGAGCGCGTGGATATGCCCTCCTTGCAGGCCAGCGATGATCCCGCCGGTGCATACGATGCCAGGTCGCTGTGCCGGCATGGCGCAAACGTATTGGCCTTTGTGCCCCTTTTGGCAACTTTAGCATGGCTGTAGGTTAAACCAACCCACAGCCATGAGCACGTTAACGTAGTACCATGCTAATTACTTAACATGCTCACGTATTTCTATCTGCGTCTTAGAATTGCTTAATGTAGTCACATGTTAATGTGCTAATATATGACTACGCTATTCAGAAAGGGGAGAACATGGCGACGAACATCCTGCTAGTCAACCAGAAGGGCGGCGTCGGCAAGACGACGTTCGCCGACGAGATCGCCTGGGGCCTCGAGCGCCGCGGCCACAAGGTCGGCTTCGGCAACCTGGACCCGCAGGGCGGCGCGAACCACGAGAAGGGGCTGCTCGACGACGAGGACGCCGTGAACGTCATCGACACGCCGGGCTTCCTGAGCGACGACATCGCCGAGTACGCCAAGAATGCGGATATCGCGATTATCCCGGTGCAGCCCGGAACGCTGGGCCTGAAGCCCATGAAGCGAACGATCAAGGTCATCACCGAGGCCAATCCTGACTTGTCGTTCGCAATCATCGTCAACAACTTCGCGGCGAACCAGACCGTGGACAGACAATTCCTCGAGCTTCTTGAGGCCGATGACCTTCCCGTGCTGGGCACTGTTCCGACCGCGGCGGCATTCAAACAGGGCGCGGCCCTGGGCAAGCCCGTATACGAGATCGCGAAAAACGGCAAGGCCGCCCAGGCGATTGAAAACATCCTGAACGAGCTGGAAGAGGTGCTGTAAATGGCAAAGTTCAAAAAGGCGACCTCATACTTCGACGTCGCAGCGGAGAAGGCCGAGGAGAGGCAGCAGAAAATCGTTGAAAGCGCATCTGAGCCCCAGAAACCGGCTCCTCAGGTGCGGAAAGCCGGGCGCCCCAAAAAGGGCGCTGAAGGGGCATCTGAGAGGCTTGTTCAGCTGTCCGTGTACGTTCCGGAGAGTTACCGAAAACGTTTGAAGCAAGTGGCGCTCGAGGAGGACAAGTCCGTATCGGATATCGCTCGGGAGCTTTTCGATCGCTATCTGGCCGAAAAAGAGTTCTAGTTGAGTTAACGGGCACCGAAAGGTGCCCGTTTTTCTTTTACCTTGGCCACTGAGAGCCGATTTAAGACCCCGTTTTATCTATCAGTGAGAAAACGGTCGAACCTCACCGATAGGACGTCTTATTTTCGATTCTGTAGCTCCCTGCCGGTAATTGAAGTGTGGTTGACCAAATGTCGGTATCCAAATCAACCGGAAAACGGATTCGGCGTCATTGCCGAATTGTAGGGCTTGCAACTAAGTGGGATTAGTTCGCCCGGGGAGCCGAAGGCGACGCCGGCGCTGAGGGCTGACAGTGACGTAGTTGGGGAGCTGGGGCGTTAGCCCCCACACCTTTGGCCGAAGGCCATGCCAAGGAGCCGAAGGCGACGCGGAGTGAGGCATAGCCGAACGGAGGGCAAGGAGGCGCAGCCGACGCGCAGGGAGCCGTAGGCGACCGGAGGGCGAGCGTAGCGAGCGCCAAGGAGCGGTAGTGACGCGGAGCGATCGCAGTGAGCGGAGGGCAAGGACGATGGCTTTTCTTGTTTGTATATCGTTCGATTATTAAATGCTTTCTGGTGGATTTCTCTGTTTCCCTCTTGAGCTCAGACTAAGTGAATCTAATTCTCTCTAGTCAGACTTGGTGGGTTGTATGAACCCATAGCTGTGGTTATTTCAACCCATAGTTGTGGTTATTTCAACCCATAGTGCATGGGTTGACTGAACCCATAGTTGGCATGGGTTATTTCAACCCATAGCCTCGTGAGACAACCCATAGTTGATAAGTTGGCCCAGGTTAACATAGGCTCAAACTATGGGTTGAAATAACTATTTCGGTACTTTTTGGCGTTTTCCGGTCGCTTTCTATGGGTTGAGTTAACCCATAGCCGGAAAAGTGGCTTAAATTTTCTATGGGTTCTTTCAACCCATAGCTCTACCGTCACAGAAAAGCATCCGCGATCCCTGTGAGCAAGTCTATGGGTTGTCCTAACCGATAGACTTGCTGAAGAACCGTTATTTAACCCCCTATCAATAAAATTCTTTTTCGTCAAACTATGGGTTAGACCAACCCATAGTTTGACTGTAGGTTGGTCTAACCCATAGTTTGTAAGGAAAAGAAATAGGGCTATGGGTTGTATGAACCCATAGCCCTTCAAACTAGGCAGAATGCTTTGCGTCCCACTGAGCTTTGCGTTTCGCCGAATTCTCAGCACGTTGCTTTTTCTTGCCCTCCTCGACTTCGAGTCTGCGCTTAGCGATCGCCGTCATATCGAGCCGGTACTCAACCGATTTGTTATTCCCGCGCGGCGACTTAATCAAAAGACCGAGTTCGACAAGCTTGTCGATTCTCTTTTTAACATTCGAGCGATCCGACTTGACGTCTGCCGCCATGGTGGCAAGGCTGATGTAGCAGGTTGATTTGTAGACGTCCTTGCGCTGGAACGACCAAATCCGCCCCATAATATCGGTGTCGAGCCTAGGCAGACCGAGCTCGAGCATCCATGGCGGCTTGATGATCGCGACCTTCTCGCTGACCATATCCTGCACCATGTGGGCGACACGGGACGATTCATCCGATGCCCGGCGAAGTACCTCGCGGTGACTCTCACTATTGGCCATGGCGGCATCTGTGACGGCCTGATTCGCGAAATCGGACGCCGTCCCCATTCCAGACGGGTTTGCGGGACCGGACGGGTGGCTATCCGTGTCCCACGGATAGCCACCGCCCACATCCGGTTTTAAATTTTTGGTATCCATAAACTAGCCTCTCGTTGAGGCTATCTAGCCATCAGCCGAAGTGATGCCATAGTATTTTGGTAGTACTTCAACATAGGGGCCCAAATCGAAGCATACGTGTGCTAGGATTGCAGGTAACAGGCCAGAAAGCCACATTTAAACATGAAAGAAGCCCTTCTTACTTGGCGGTTAGGGGGCTTTTTTCATATCTATTTTTGCTCTTTAACACGCTCCAAAAACTCGGCGATAGCGATCGCCGCCATAGACGACTTAGCTACACCGCGACTCTTCGCGTAGTCATCGAGATCACGCCAAATTTCGAGAGGCAGAGTAACCTGGATTCTTTTCTTCTCCTCGGCCACTGCCATAGACAATTACCTCCTTCGTTGAACAAACGAAATCGTACCACTACTGATTGAAACAAAGCGTATCACAAATACTGTCTAAAATACAAACTAACACAAAGTGGTACACCTAGATTCGCTAAATCTTTCCCATCGGTCAGATAGGCGCTCGAGTTTCCAAAAAGGGCACAGGAAATTGCCAAAAAGGGCACAGTGAAACGTCCCTAGAATCAGCTGTTACGATAAAAAAAGGGGGTAACTCCGCGGACACGGCCTAGCGCGCTGCCATCCAGTGCTGATTCTGCCATACTCGCAATTCGGCAAGGATGAGGAGTATGAATTGATCGGGGCTTATAGGACAAAATGTGTGCCTACTTTAGGGGCATCGACCTGCGCCGATGCCCCTAAAGCAGGCACACATTTTGTCCTATAAGCCCCAAGGATGACGATTTCAATACGGACGACACCAAAACCGGCATCGACGGCTCCATGGACGATTCGGATTCCAAATAGGCCCTGTTAGTTGAGCTACTTCTTTGCCGGAGTCGTATACGAAACCGCTATACCCGCGGCAATTGCCATCAGGCAGCTCGCGATGAATCCGAACTCATACTTCAAAACGTTTGTTGCGGTCAGGGCGATAATCAACACTGTCAGAATTTGCAGAATTATCGTTATTGCGAAGAGATTGATTCCTTGTTTGGCCGAAGTCGCTGAATGAGTTTGGCTTCGTTGATTCAGGTTGAAGCAGACTACAAAAGCGACCAGTTCGCTTGATAAGGGGCCGACTACATAGAAAAAGATTGCGTCAATGAAGCCTATAGTGTTGTAAGTGTTGTAAGTTGTTTCGCCGGAAAACACAGCGTATAAAGCATATCCAAATCTTGGCTGATTCATGTATGAGTCCGAAAAGACGAAGAGCGTCAATATTGCTACTACCAGAATTGCATTCAAGAGGATTCTTCTACCGTTCATCCGGCTCTCCTTCCAAATAATATTTGGAACATACTAATATATTAGTAATTATACCCAGCAGGATAGGAGGAGTTATGACAGTTAATGGCGTTATTCGCAAGTCGATGTTACCCTCAGCATCAACCATCCTATTATTACTATTATTTGCTGCGACTCCGTCTTTTGGATTGACTGTCAATCATGATGTACCTGCCGTTGGGACTTATTCAGAGGTGTCTTTGTTTGATGAGACCTCTATAGCAAGGCGCGCTATGCAAGAAGATGTCCTTGATACGTATTATTCATTTTACTGTTTTAATAACACTGCCCATAATAATCCCTTAATGTATCCAACATACAAACGACTCACCTTCAAGAATAGCTACAGCCGTATTTATCCGGATACATGTCGAACGAGTTTTACATATCCTTGCCCCACATGCAGGGTTGACGGGACGATGAAAGTATTTCAGTGCAAATATCAAACACGTTGATCGATTGTAGGTGGATTTAATGGGTAGCACAAAGATTAAAGTAATTCTAGGTCCTTTTTTCCTTTTTGTTTGCTTGTGCTTTCCGGCTGCAGGCTTTGCGGACGGGATCGTCTGCAATATGAGAAACGATGTTCAACCGGTTGCTTCACTATCTAATGATCTTCTATTTGCTTCCGGCTCCACTGCTCGTCGTGCAAACAGTGAAAGGGTCTTGAATGTATATTGGACTTTTTCGGGATTATTGAATGGTCAATCAGTGGATAATCGAATTGTATACAGGGATTACAAGTCGCTATCTTTTCGAAATTCCTATAGTACCCTACCGCCAACTTGGGTTAATACTCGCGCTACTGGTTCTAATGGTGAATATTTTTCTCAGGTTCAAGCTATTGGGGTTGGATCCGTGGAAACGTGGCGTTGCAACTATCAAATTAGATAATTTGATAAAACGTCACATCTAAAATAGATGCACTTTCCCTGGAGGGCCGACACAATGCCGGCCCTCTTTTTGCGCTGGGGCGGTGGGATGGTAATATCGGGCGGGAGTCAGCCGCTCTGATAGAATCGTCCTTGCTGTCGGCAGCCCTCGTGCCGGGCAGAGCCCTCCATTTGATGGGAGGTGATGCCCATGACCGATTTCACCGAGCTCGTGAAGCTCCTGACCGCTATGGTCTCGCTCCTCACGGCCCTTGTCGGCCTTTCCAAGGCACTCAAGCAGGGCTCGAAGCCCAAAAAGAAAGGCCACCGTCGCTAAGACGATGACCCAACTTCATTAAGCAACGGCTCTGCCCAGCTCTCTACAACTTGGGCTGCCGTCGGCACCATTTTACCCTCCTGACGAGGAATTCGTCCATATTTCAAAAATCAAATCCTGTTCGCGCGTGGGCGTAAACTTTTAGTTGGGCAAATCCGGCAGATTGGAGCTTGAAACATGAGGGATATGCACCTCATGTCGCTCATAAAACGTCTCCTGACCTCGAAGGAGAACGTTTTTTAGCGACAGAAGGAGACATAAATATGATCTGGTTTACCAGCGACACCCACTTCGGGCATGAGAACGTGCTGAAGTTCACCGACCGCCCGTGGGAGACGATTTGGCAGATGAACGACGCCATCGTCGACAGCATCAACGGCAGGGTTGCCGTGGACGACGAGCTCTACATCCTGGGGGATTTCTCATTCAAGATGACCGCCCAGGACGCCTACGGGCTGCGCAAGCGGATCGCCTGCAGGCGCATCCACCTCGTCCCGGGAAACCACGACAAGGACTGGACCCAGCCGGCGGTCGCGGGCGCCTTCACCGTGGAGCCGCCGATCTGCGTGCTCAAGATCGACGGGCAGAAGATCGTCCTGAGCCATTACCCCATGGCCGACTGGCAGGGCATGAACCATGGGTCGTGGCACCTCCACGGGCACATCCACAGCAGCGGCGGCGCGTACAACGGGTTCAACCGCAAGCAGGGCCTTCTGCGCTACGACGTCGGTTGCGATGCCAACGGGCACTCCCCGGTGAGCCTCGACGGGCTGAGGGAATGGTTCGCCGGAGTCGACGAGCCGTGCGGCCGGGTGAAATGGCCCTGGTGGGTCAACGAGACCGGCGACAGGCAGGTCGAGCGCGAGCTGGCGGCGTACAAGAGGGAAGAGATGATCCGATGACGGTCTATGTGACGGGCGACATCCACAGTGGGCTCGACATGCAAAAGCTCCGCGACTGGGAGCTCGGCGATAGTCTTACCAGCGACGACTATCTCATCGTTGCCGGTGACTTTGGCTTTCCGTGGGACTTTTCTGCCGAGGAATGCGCCGACATCGCCTGGCTGGAGTCGCGCCCCTACACGGTACTGTTCGTCGACGGCAACCACGAGCGCTTCGACCACTGGGGGGAGCGTCCCATGGAACCGTGGCACGGCGGGCTGACGCAACGCCTGTCGGATACTTCGTCTATTCGGCGCCTGACGCGCGGCGAGGTCTTTGAGCTCGACGGCTCGACGATCTTCACCATGGGCGGTGCCACGAGCGTGGACAGGGAATACCGCGTGCCGTATTCCAGCTGGTGGCCTCAGGAGCTCCCGGACGAGCGCGATTTCGATACCGCGCGGGCAAGGCTCGACGAGGTCGGCTGGAAGGTTGACTGCGTCATCACCCATACCTGCGCCATGCGCATGCTCTCGCCGACGCTCTACCCGGACCCAGGCTGGGAACGCCCTGATGTGGACCGGTTGATCGGATTCCTCGACGAGCTCGAGGACCGCCTGGACTACAAGCGCTGGTATTACGGACATTTTCACCGAGACGGCAATCCGGACGAACGGCACACGGTGCTGTATGACCGGATCGTGGGGCTCGGGGACAAACTCCTGCCGTGGGGTGCGTACTGATGACGGTCTATGTGACGGGCGACGTGCACGGCAGGGCCGAGTACGGATCCAGCCGGTTTACCTCCAAGTCTTGGCCGCTGGGCCGGACCCTGACGCGCGATGACGTGGTGATCGTGGCCGGCGACTTCGGCTTTGTCTGGGATGGATCCAACGCCGAGAAATACTGGCTCGACTGGTTCGAGTCGAAGCCGTGGACCACGTGTTTCGTAGACGGCAACCATGAGAACCATCACGCCTTGGCTAATCTGCCGGTACGGGAGTGGAACGGCGGGCTCGTCCATGAGGTGCGACCGCACGTGCTGCACCTGATGCGCGGAGAGGTGTTCGACATCGACGGGCTCACGGTCCTTGCCATGGGCGGTGCCGCGAGCAACGACAGGCAGTATCGCAGGGAGGGGAGGAGCTGGTGGCCCGAGGAGATGCCGAGCGAGGAAGAGATGGAGCACTGCCGCGCCTCGCTCGACCGCGTGGGCTGGAAAGTCGACCACGTTGTGACTCACGAGGCTCCTGCCGCCCTTGCTGAGGGGCTGTGCCGCGAACGCGGACGTGAGTACCGCGGGGATCCGCTGCAAACCTTCCTGGGCGAGCTCGACGGACGGCTCGATTACTGCGCCTGGTTCTTCGGACATTACCACGGTGACGAATGGCTCGACGCCGGGCATCGCTTGATCTACCAAGAAATCGTGCCGATCGAAGATGCTACGCCCGGTTCTAGGAACCTTCTGGAAGCGCTCTAGAAGATTCCTAGAAATCAGTAGCCTGACAGGAGAAGCGCGGGGCTACTCGTCCTTCATCTGGGTCATGACCTCGACCTTAGCCTCGGCCACGGCCGCCCGCTGTTCGGTTGCAGCGAGGCGGTCCTTGAGGGCGGCGACCTCGGCCATCAGGTCGCGCTGGGCCAGGAGTGCGTCGTTCAACTCGGCTTGGGCTTTCAGCGCGGCGTCACGCTCGCCGCGCAGGCGCTCGATCTCATCGACCATGGCCACGGCCTCGGCATGGAGCTGGACGACCTGCCTGTCGAGCTCCCTGGCATCGGCGAGGTATCTGACGCTCGCGGCATGAAGCTCGTTGTTCTCGAGCTCGAGGCTCGCGGTATCGAGTTCAAACTTCTCCTCGATAAAGGCGACCCGCTCATTGCAGTCGGCCTCAAGTCTTTCGTTCCGGTCTCTCGCCTCGACGAGCTTGCGGTTGAATTCGTCGAGCTGGGCCCTGAGCAACGCGTTCTCGGTTCTGAGGTCGCCCGTCTCGCGCAGCAGCTTCTCCCGCCACGTCGCCTCGATCCGCTCGGCGGCCTCATCGAGGACGGACTTCACGCCGTAGATCTCCCTGATTTTCTTCTCGTCTGCCATGGTGCGGCACTCCAATCAACAACGGGCATGGCTCCGCCATGCCATATGGCTGGGAACAATGCACGGCCGCTGTTGATTTGTGTTCGCCCTGCGATCGGTGAGTTCTAAAAGGCGTCTCAAGTCATGCGTTCACGCAGGTTTTCGGTTGGAGAAATACCGCACTCTTATATAGTAACGCCGCTGCACTCGAGCTTATTAGACAGATTGCGAAACGATGGACGGGCTCATTTCCTGACGCCCACCAATCCGCGTTCACGGAGGATGCGGTACAAAGTCGATTTAGAGATACCTGTGGCGGTGCAGATGTCTGGGATAGGTGTCTCGCGAGCGAGGTAGAGCTTCACGGCGGCGTCGGCCTTGACGTCTGCAATGCGCGGGCGGCCCCCGACGCTGCCGCCGCGGCTTCGCTTGACGGCGATGCCCTCGGCCTGGCGCTGCTTGATCAGATCGCGCTCAAGCTCGGCTGTACAGGCGTGGGTACCGAGAACGAATCGGCCGAAGGCGGTATCGAGGTCGACCGGCTGTTTCAAAGAGGTTAGCTTCACGCCGAGATTTCGGAACATAAGGTCGTAGTTCAGCAATTGCCTGGTCGATCTGGTTAGGCGCTCCCAGGACTCGACTACCACTTCATCGCCGGCCTTCATCTTCTTGAACAGACGCTTCTGCTGAGTTCGGTCACCGTCCTTGGCACCCGTGACCTTGTCTTTGTAGATATGGCCATAGGGCACACCGGCGTTGACCAACGCCTCGATTTGCCTGTCTAGCTTCTGATCCTTCGTGCTCACGCGAGCGTATCCGTATCTGGTCATTTTCAGCCTCCTGCCTTGTCTTTTGATTTTCTCATGGGAATGCAAGGGGAGGTTTTGGCACTGGGTTTTGGCACTCGCCGTCCACGGCATCGAGGGTTCGGTTTTCGGGTGCCGCGCGGCATACCTTTTGAGACTGTTTAATTTGAACAATAACAGAGGTGTACCAGTTAACCGGGGTAGTCGCAGATTCGGTTAGAATTGATGTCACGGCGCATTCCGTGCGCGGGCGGCCGACGATTTGATCGGAGGTCACCATATGCTGAAATTCCTTAACGCGCTGGCCGCTCTTGCAACGGTCGGCACGTTCATCATCGCGTTTTTAAACTCGTATGAGGTTCGGATTAAGGTCCGTAGGCGTACGCGCGGTGCGGACAGTGGACGGCATTTGCGCCACAAGCGCAAATAAGAATGCCCGGGGGTCGGAGCCCGGGCATTTAACAAAGACTGAAAACTAGGCCGCCCGCGCTCCATGTTGCTTACACGGGATGCGTCGTTTTCTGTTGTCATTCTACCCTCTTTGGGCAGATAAAACCACCGTACGCTTGGGTTCTCATGCGAGTTCATCCATCGTCCATGCGGCGTGATCGCAACAGTGGGAGCCGTCCAGGACAGCTCATCTTACAATCGAATGAATTGCAGCTGCCGAATTGATCTCCATAAACATGACGCGGCTGTAGAATGAAGCAGGGTCGAAACGAAGCAGTTCCCGGACAATTGGCGTCCGGCCAGGCACTTCGGTTCGGCCCTTTCTCATGCGCATTTCTAGAAACGCCTAGTACGGATACAGGTCTGGACCAGGTCCACTCATCGCCAGCGACATGTATTCCGAAATGATTGCGAATCGCTTTTGATGCGGTGCCTGACGGCACCTATGATCCGCTCGCGAAGCTCGCTGACTTATATATCTCTTATTTACATCGCCCGGGGAGCGAAGCGACGCCGGCGCTGAGGGCTGACGGCTGGCACGCCTCGCGCTGATGACTTGCTGATTGTAATAACTGGTCGCGAGGTCTAATTAGCTTGGTGGTTAAATTGTTAGGCGGTGGAGTATCCACAGAGTCCGGGCACAATCGTGGACCCTCCCTAAATCTTCGAAACCAGCATTGCAGCCGGGAAAGCCTCACCCGCCCCTTGGCCTTTTGCTCGACGATCTCGCGGGACTCCGCATGGCTACGCCCATGCATCCGGACCGTTCGTTTTAACGCGCCGGCCGTCCTCACCGGCACCCCCGTACATGGCGGAACCCGGGGTTGGGCTCAGAATCCGTCACGGCTGCATGCTCATCGTGATCCTCTTTGCTTGACGTTGCGGCTTATCACCGCGACACGTGTGTTGCCACACGGCTATCCAACCAACTCCTGATCTTCGGCTGTTCGCCTACTTTCCTGCAGTTTTCCAGCAGGACAATCGCTCTGAATCCGGCACGCCGTCTCCGCCCAGAAGGGCCGAGGCGGCGCAGGGGTCACATGGAGGGCACTACCCCCGTCGAAGTCTCCGTAGAGACGGGACAATGAACCTGTACAGCTCAGTCTCCGATTATTCGAGCCCTTGGCTACCTTTTTGAACGGGTCTTAAACCCGTGCCGACCGGGAACGGCATATGTCCGCTCCCATAAAAAATGGGAGCCGTGCGAGCCGGCTCCCATTTGCGTTTTCTAACTGTCATCCATATCGTGACCTGCGGGTCCCTGCTATCATTGGATGTGTCAGGAGTGCTGTTTGCGTTTTTAGCACAACTGGCAAGTAGAAACGCGAGTTGGTAGCTCGCCTCTACACCGTGCGGAGGTGTTGGTAGCACCCGAGCACAATCTTGATGGTATCACGCCCGCCCGTCTTTTCGGCGGGCGGGTTGCCATTTTTTATGCCTCTACCTGCGGAAACTATAGTATACCTCAGTAACTCATGCCTCATCGCTCTACCGGGGCATGAGCGCTTTACTCCGCCCCGACAGGCAGTTCGAAGCTAGCGAGGCGTGTCGCCGCGAGCGTAATCGCCGCGATCGACGACGCGATCGTCCATCTGTCGCGACACGGCGCTACCGCTGTGCGCCTGGCCGGCGGCGCGAACGCGGTCGTCGCCGGCATCGACAACGCCGCCGGCGTAACGGTTGCGAATCTCCCTTGCGTAACCGCGACGCGCAAGAAGCTCATCGCGTACGGCGGGGTCTTCGAGCAGGTCTTCGTCACACTTCGGGGCAACGAATTTAGGGAATGTGTTATAGGCCACGCCCTTGCTCGCTTTCGCCTGCTCGACCCACGCCGAGTATGCTTTCTTGAGACGCTTGATGTAAATCTCACAGCGTTTCTCGTACGGCAACGCTCGCTCGGCTTCCAGCACATTTTTTTCGAACGCCGTCTGCAACGACTTCAACGCGAAGCGCCCGTCGAGACGGGTCAGGTTGAAAGTGCACTTCGGATTGCCGGCCTCTTTGATATCGAGATCTGTCGCATAGACTCGATTGTTCTTGATGAAAA
>OMNT01001546.1_pt1 | contig 20944 bp, 20 predicted proteins | sample 1672551 | NCBI WGS metagenome assembly OMNT01 (sample SAMEA3136698, study PRJEB25190) | human gut metagenome
CTTTTGAGCATTTATGCTCAGATCTACAATTCATCTCCCACCTATAGAGGAAGGAGAATTCTTGCTATGTTATGTTAAAAAGAATATTTGATAGTCCTTTTTTCACTGAACCGTGCGTTAGAGGCTGCTGCGTGCCGGTGGCACGCGTTTAGCAGCGACCGAAATGAAATGTAGATCGAACCCGTTCGAGTCCGATCGGATTCGAACAAAAAATGGGACAAGACTTTATGTCCTGTCCCATTTTTTATATGACGTGCGTTAGAGGATTCGAATTTTTTACACATGCGTGAAAGCCGCATAGAAAGGGGTATTCCGCTACCGCATCCATCTAATGTCACAACAAAGTCACAACAATTTTTACCTCTGTTATTGTAGGGCTATTTATATGTATGATATGTGATTTTTACTTTGGCATCAACTGGAAACCATTCATTTGCTGAAAATTCTGAATTTCCATTAATTGTTACCTTTTCAACTTCTCCATTTTTTGAAAAGACTCCTAGAATCAAATCTTTATCTTCTATGAGTTTAATATTTTTAAATCCCGCCGAACTTAATATATCTTTCACATCTTTGAAATTTTTGTTTTCTAAATTTTCTGCTGATGTAGACACCTGTATATCTTTATTTCTCTTATGGTCAATATTTTTCTTTTCCCCGATATAGAAGAAAACACCTAATAATACTATCATTAGAAGAACCATACCTATTACGGCTCTTGTATTGTTGGCTTCTTGTTTTGCTTGATATTCAAGCTCCATTTTTTTTCTTTTAGTTTTTTCCTCAGCTTGTTTTGTTTTTTCTCTTTCGACTTCGATAGGATCTTCTTGTTTTGTTTCAACAGAATCTTCCTGTTTTATTGCGTCCTCATCTGTTTGAGTATTTTCATTTTGGGGAGCATATTTAAACAGCTCACCACGGCACTCTGGATATGAAAGAATTAATGCACGTACATTATTTGCAATATACAATGGAATATTCGAATCATCATTATCACTTGTAATCCAATAACTTCCTGTTATATGTCCATAATCATTAAAATCTATTTGGAATGTCCATGTGCTTAATTGGCTTTGTGATTTCACAGTTCCATAAACAATAGGCCCATCCGTATATATACTTTCTAATCTCTTTATAGGTCTTGCTGCTTTGCATACCATTAACCCAAATTCACATTCAGATATATCATCAGAAAATTCACACGATGTAGAAGTTCTATTTTCTTCTTCATTTTCAGACATATCATCTGCAAATTGACATTGAAAAGACTTACGAAATTCTTCCTCGGCTTTCTTTTTTTGTTCTTCTTTTCTGCTTTTATGTAAAATACCACCAACAATTCCTATTGTAATTATCTCCAAAAGTGCCATTTCTTCACCTTCGTATTCTAAGAATATAATAATTAAAGCATTATTTTACTGTATCTTCAATACATATTTTTCTGAATCATCTAAAAAATTATATTCTGATTTTGCATTCTCTGGTAAATAGGAAAACGAAAAAAGAGGATGTCCTATTTTGACATATATATCTGATAAATATACATCCACATATAACTCGTTGGGTATATAGCTATCATAACAAAAATCTATACTTTTAAATGAATTTGCCTTGCATCTCTGCAATATATCATTAGCACATTTGCTATTATCGTTAACCCAAAGTCTGTTAATGACTACTTTTAATTGCTGTTCGTTATAATTTCCCACACTAAATACATAACTATTATATACGTCCATATCCCGTCCATATTGTAAATATAATAATATTAGTAGTAATATCATAAGAATTATAAAAACTTTCCTGATTTTCTGTATATACATAATTAGCTTCCTCATACCTGTATTTTAATACAGTGTATCATAATACATCTTATTTATAAATACAGTTGTACGTATAATTCAAGAAAAAACAGGTTAGGATTATAATATGACTGTATATATAGATTTGGAGAATCTCCTTAAAGAAAAGCAAATCAGCAAAAATAAATTATGCCTTGCTTGCAATTTGCAACGAACTCAATTAAACAATTATTGTAAAAACAAGGTATCTCGGATAGATTTATCCATTTTGGCACGTATATGCGAATTTCTCGACTGTACACCAAATGATATTTTAAAGCTCAAACCATAAGAAGCCGTTACCTATCAATAAGATATGTACAGCTTCTTTCTTTTTGTACCATTATATTAAATAATTAACACTTGTGACATCAAGTCGCCAATGCGAAAGGTGAAATACTGATACCATCATCATTGCCAGACGATTGTATACTACTGGCTTACCCTGTGTAATGGCTTTTTCTCTATTTTTGCCACGTAATATATATGTCTTATCATTCATGATATCTTTCAAAAATCGCTGATTGGTTGCTCGATCTGCGGTATGCACTGCCTTATATCGCAATGCTAATTCTTTGCGACATGTGTATTTGTAATCCGGTTCTTTTTCCAGTCGTTTCGCATAATATGAATATGCTCTCTGTGCTTGCTCCGCACGTAATCCATGGAGATTAATTTTATTGTTCATTTCCTTAGCAGTAAATACTTTTTGATTAAATTTTACCTCTGAAAAAATTTCCTTAATTGTACTTATATCTGATGGCAGTATCCTTTGTAATTGTTTTTTGCCACCTTTTCCACTATGTACATATATACAGAGATATCCACTTTCGTCAGTTTGTAGATCACGTCCACGTAATTTAGCTAACTCAGATCTCCTAAGTCCTACAGCTTCTTGCACTAATACAAGTCGTCTGAAACGCTCTTGAGTAATTTCCTTTTTTCCCTGTGCATTAGCATCTGCGTCTCGCCCTCTGGTTATCATATCCGCAGTTCTCTTTGGTTTGTTTATCTGCCCCATATTAACCTCTAATGCCTTACATGGCGCAGACATATATCTGTGTATCGTTGCAGGCCTATAACCTGCATTTTCAAGACTGTTCTCGTATTTCTGAAGAATTTCATATTTACAGTTTGCAAGTTGAGATATGGTTTTAACACCATTTATTCTGCAATACGACGCAAAATTTTTACAGTCACGTTTATATACCGTAATTGTATGGTTGTCTGTTATTTCTGTTAAAGCTTTTTGACATAACATGTGCTGTATGGATTCTTTTCTCAATAATCTTTAACTTCCTTTCTCTCAAATTTCTGTAACATGTTCACAAGAAGCTGTCAAGGTACCGCTTTGCTTGAATAGTATCAACCTTGACAGCTTCTTTTTCTCATGTTTATTGGTAATCAAGGGCTGTAAGCCCTCTAATGACATCAGATATGTCATTGCCGCACTGATCGGACTTTTGTTTAACTGCCGCTATCCAGAGGTGTTTTTGTGACTCCTCTCTGTCATAAGATATGGAAGTTGCGGTCAGAGGTCAGTCCCCTATGTAGCCATCCTGTTTAACAACTCGGGCACTTCCATTTCTTATACATCAACTTTTAAATTTTACATTATCTGGAATTTTTTCTATAAAAGTTGACGCTAACTGGTTATTCTCTATACATCAGAGAATAACCAGTAACTGTTTTTCTCCTATCCTCCTTAATTTTCATTTTTTATGTATAAATCTCGCTTCATTTCTAATATGTCATTTGCAAAATATTTCAATAATTGAACACCTTTATATTTTCTGCATTTATGGTGCCCGAATACGCTCTTACATTTTTTGCTGTTTTTCAAAAAAAATTACATATTAAAAATAAAGAAAAACTTAGGAGGTTTTGAATTATGATTAAAAATGTTTTTTCCGTTGCCAAAAAGGAAGCTACCAATTATCCCAATGTTGTCACATTAACTGCTAATACCGGCATTTCCCTGAATACCAGTTATCAGCAGGCAGAAAGTAGAATCAAGAAAATCTTGATGTCCTGCTACAATATGTCTCCATTCGCCAACTATGACCAGCTCATATCTGTTTATAGGGTTTATAAAGATCCCAATAGTTGGGCGTTAAGTGTGAAATGTACCCCTGAATACGAATGGTTAGAAAAACTCCCCAAGAATAACAAACCTATTTTAATTGGTGTATCCAATATTTTTTCGAACAGTGCAACTAATACATGGTGGGCTGCCTATACCATAATAGATAGCGACTCGATTTTCTGCAAAATTCATTGATTTATATTTATATTTCGATATCAGCATATTTTTCTATATGTTGTAAGCATAACAATGTATCTTTTTGATTTTTTGCTGTTTTTCAGAAAAAATTACATATTAAAGATAACCATAGAATTTGCACTCATGTTTTATGGAAATAAACAGTATTTTTAATTCAATAAATAAAAAATACTGTCAAGAAAGGAGGGAATAAACCATGAGCAAAAAAGAATCACCTAGCCGGACGCGGAATTATGCAACAATTGTGTACCCAGAGTCGGCTCCTGAAAACTGGAGGGAACTACTGGCTGATCTGCATATTCCTGTGTTAATTAGCCCATTGCATGATAAGGACGTTACACCTGATGGGGAAATAAAAAAGGCGCATTATCATGTAATTATTATGTATGGCGGGGTCAAAACTGCTGCACAGGCAGAAACTATTATCAAAAAAATGGGTGGTGTAGGTGTTGTACCGATAAATCATCTCCCAGCATATGCACGTTATCTTATTCATTTGGATGACCCTGACAAGGCTCAATATGATGTGCATGATGTTACTGCACTGTCTGGTGCAGATTATGATGCAATTACCTATATTCCTGCGGATGATTTAAGTTGCATTGTGGATATGTTGCAGTTTATTAACGCAAATCAAATTTCTAGTTTTTCAGTGTTTGCTGATATATGTGCATTGGAGCATAAAGAATGGTTGCGCGTACTCGCACTTAAAAAAACATCATATTTTTTTATGCAGTATCTCAAATCAGTAACATGGACTGAATCACTTATTATTGACAAGGAGGACTTATAATTATGTTATTAAATACAATAAACTTAGAAGTAAGAGGAGTTGTGGAAAAATTATCCAAAAAGACAGGAAAAACCTATCTTTTGGTACGCGTTGAGGATGACTATGGTGCATGGATTAATCTTGTTGACCGCGATATTTCGCGTAAAGAGTTATATATAAAAGGCCATTTTTATGATTTCAAATTGGATATGGTAATCAGACAGGAATATACCAGTATATCCATTATAGATGTGCAAGCGCGGAATGAACATTGAACACTGAACTACTCAGGGGGAGTGTCGTAGTCCTCCCCCAGAACTTTTATTTTTAAATGGCACAAAAAGAACTAGAAAAAATACTCCATAGTGATACAATAGATATGGATACGGTAGCGGATTTGGAGAAAATGATTACACGAAAAAAAATTGAAGAACTTCACCGCTACACCATATTTTATAACGAAAAACGTGATGCGTGGTATACATGTCATCCGTTAGATTACAAAAAAAGAATTCAGCGTAAGACCAAAGAAGAATTATTAGATGCTTTAGAACCTTATGTATTAAGTGATGCTGGAAAAAAACTTTCGATGGAAGATATATATCCAGAATGGCTAGAATATAAATCACATTTAACAAACAGCCCTAATACAATTGATGCACATGAGAAGCATTGGAAGAAATACTTTAAAGGTACACCAATATTTCAAAAACCTATTGCTGATATTACGGTTAAGGAATTAAATTTATGGGCTAATACTTTAATTAAAGAAAATGATTTATCTTCTAAGCAATGGCAGACTATCCGTACAATTCCTAAGCAGATATTTGAATATGCTGAAGACAGTAATTATATACAACATAATATTTTTCCTAAATTAAAGATTACTGTTAAATTTAGGCAGGTTGTAAAAAAAGATTCTGAAGATCAGGTATATAATTCGCAGGAATTTGAAGAAATATTGCAGGATTTGTATGTTTCATTTCAAGAAAAGGGCAAAAAGAAATTTTTAGCCATTATCCTTAACTTTTATTTAGGTCTCCGTGCTGGCGAACTGGCAGCTTTACAATGGGGCGATATTACAGCTACGCATGTTCATGTACAACGTGAAATGACATGTATAAATGAACAGCAGTTAAAAAGAGAAGCATATCAGCAACAAATAAAAAATAATCAACTTATTCTGTTGCCTAACCCGAAACATAACAAATATGTATATGCTGTGGAAAGCCATACCAAAACCCACAAAGAACGTTTTGTGCCAATTATTCCACAAGCTCAAAATATTCTGGATGTCCTGAAAAGTCTAAGTCCTTGCCATAAGACAAATGACTATATTTTCTTTGAAGATGAAAGTTATATGACAACGAGAAGTATTAACAGCATGCTGGAATACGCGTGCGAACACATCGGTATAGAGCCTAAACGTAGCCATACAATACGAAGGACTTATGCAAGTCGTTTAGCTACATTTGGGCTTCCAGTAGATGCAATACGTTCTAATCTGGGTCATAGCAATCTTGCTACTACATATGGATATCTTTATAATCCGTTAACCGCTTCGGAAAGTTTAACCATTATGGAGAAAGCATTTTCTGACTTGTCACAACAAGTCACAACAACTTTTTTATTTCCTCAGGACGCAAAAACACCGGAAACCCTTTAAAACAAAGGTTTCCGGCATTCTCATAGTAGCGTGCGTTAGAGGATTCGAACCCCCGACCTTTTGGTCCGTAGCCAAACGCTCTATCCAGCTGAGCTAAACGCACATTTCATATTTGTGAGTACTTGTCGCTCACAACAAAATGTATTCTACTGCAAAGTGAGCAAATTGTCAACACCTTTTTTTAATTTTTTTAAATTTTTCTTTTTATTCATCAATATCCATTTTACCTGATTAAATTGCTTCATTTTGATGAGGATGGTACAATATATCTATAAGGACATTCGCTGTATTTTTTTCATAAATACAGATACTATAAAAATAAAGTACAATCAGGAGAAAAAACATGTCTTTTATCAGCATATTTGATGTAATGGGGCCGAACATGATCGGACCTTCCAGCTCCCATACTGCCGGAGCTGCCCGCATCGGTTTTTTAGCCCAGAAAATGATCAATGGTCCACTAAAAGAAGTAAACTTTACTCTTTATGGCTCTTTTGCAAGGACTTTTAAAGGACACGGTACTGACCGGGCTCTGCTGGGAGGTATCATGGGATTTTCCACCGATGATATGCGCATCCGTAACTCTTTTGAAATTGCAAAAGAAAAAGGCCTTACCTTCTCATTTACTCCTAATGAATTAGAAACTGACATTCATCCTAATACTGTTGACATTCATATGGTCAATAACAACGGTCAGGAAATGACTGTCCGCGGCGAATCCCTTGGCGGCGGAAAAGTCCGCATCGTAAAGATCAACTCTGTACAGGTCGATTTCTCCGGCGAATACAGCGCTATTATCGTCATCCATCAGGATAAACCGGGTGTAGCTGCCTATATCACCAAATGTCTCAGCGATCGAAATGTAAATATTGCCTTTATGCGCCTTTTCAGAGAGTCCAAAGGCGAGATTGCCTACACGATCGTCGAATCCGATGGACGCCTTCCAGAAGATATTGGAAATACGATTCGCAAGAATCAGCATATCCACGAAGTGATGATCGTACAGATGTAGGAGGAATATGATGAGAGAATTTAAAAATGCCAAAGAACTTCTGGCTTTATGTTCAGAAAAAGATCTTCCAATCTCTGAAATTATGCGCCAGAGAGAAATTATAATTGGTGAAATGCAAGAACAGGAAGTAAACGCTCGCATGACACATGTTCTTGAGATTATGAAAGAAGCTGCTTTTTCACCAATCAAACACCCTGTAAAATCCATGGGTGGACTGATTGGCGGTGAATCAAAAAAACTCTTCCTTCATCAGGCTTCCGGCAAAGGGATCTGCGGGGAACTGCTTGAAAAAGCCATCACCTACGCTATGGCAACTCTGGAAACCAATGCTTCCATGGGGCTAATCGTGGCCTCTCCGACTGCGGGTTCTGCCGGAATCGTTCCAGGCCTTTTACTTGCCCTTCAGGAAGTTTACAACTACTCTGACAAATATATCCAAAAAGCACTTTTTAATGCTGGTGCCATTGGTTATCTTGCCATGAGAAATGCAACTGTTGCCGGTGCAGTCGGTGGCTGTCAGGCAGAGACAGGTGTTGCTGCTGCCATGGCTGCTTCTGCAGCTACTGAATTACTTGGCGGAACACCCCTGCAATGTACCCACGCAGCATCTACCGTACTGATGAATATGCTTGGACTTGTCTGTGACCCGGTCGGCGGCCTTGTCGAGTATCCATGCCAGAACCGAAACGCTGCCGGAGTTGCCAATGCTCTCGTTGCTTCCGAAATGGCACTTGCCGGAATCACGCAGCTCATTCCCCTTGATGAGATGATCACGATCATGTACACTGTAGGCAAAAAACTACCTGCCGAATTACGCGAAACCGCTCTCGGCGGCTGTGCAACTGCACCGTCCGCCTGCGAAGCCTGTCATATATGCAGCTAAACCCAAAAACATACTGGAAAGTTTATCATCCTTTATGTCTTGATAAAACTTCCCGGGCTTTTTCTTCCCTCTTCTATAAAATATAAAACAGAAAAAAGGTGATAGTGTGAATTCACTTTAATTAAACCTTAAAAGCCAAAATGACTCTGCGATATTCCTTATAAAAGGATACCGAAGAGCCATTTTGTTTTTATAAAACTATTCAACTTAATTTCGTCTCAAAGCCTCGATCGGACTGAGTTTTGCAGCTTTCTTCGCCGGATAGATTCCAAAAAATACACCGACCGCACAGGAGAAAAGTGTTGCCGCCAGAATCACTGTCGGGCTGATTCCCGGTGTGATCGTCATTCCCATGCTTCCACTCATGATAGAACAGATTCCATAACCTGCAAGAATTCCAAGAATAATTCCAATCACGCCTCCCATAACTGTAAGGATTGCCGCTTCCGCAAGGAACTGTAACATAATAGAAGAGGTCTTGGCGCCAAGTGATTTACGGATTCCAATCTCACGTGTTCTTTCTGTAACAGATACCAACATAATATTCATAACACCGATTCCACCTACCAAAAGAGAAATTCCGGCAACAAATGAAATAAATGCCGTCACCATACCGAGCATTTCATTCATTGACTGCAGGACATCCTGGAAACTCTGCACATGAAAATAGTCTTCCCCTGCGCACTGATGACGTTTCTCCAAAAGATGCACGACCTGATCTGCAACGATCTGTGAATCTAGTGTTTTGTCTGCCTGAACCACTGTAATGGAATAAAATTCATCGGTTCCACCCACAAGATCATCCATGGAAGAATACGGAACATTTACCGTAACCGGCATTCCATCATAAGTATAACTTACGAATGTTCCATTTTCTTTCTGCGTAGTGACACCCATGATGCGAAAAGATTTTGAAGAATCATAACAGGTAATATCAAGGCTCATACCAACAACATCATCTGTACCAAAAAGCTGCCTGGCATCTGTATCTGAGATTACACATACATTTTTGCCCTCTTCAATCTCTGTTTCGCCAAAATAACTTCCATATTTCATATCGGAATTATTGATCATTTTGGCATCGGGACCTTCACCTGTCAGCATGATAGAAAAATTCCCCTTACCGGTCACCGTTTCACCATCGTAATTGTTTGAAACACTAACACCACCTACTGTATCGAGCTTACGGATTTCCTGTACATCATCCGGTGTGATCCATTCATCTTCCGTCATGGCATCATTACTGACATCGATAGCGATCAGCCCTGAGCCAATTCCATCAATCTCACTGTTCATCTGATTCTTCGTTCCTTCGCCGATGGAAACGATTGCAATGACCGAAGCAATGCCAATAATAATTCCCAGCATGGTAAGAAATGAACGTCCTTTATTTGCCCGGATATTCTGGACAGCCATTTTTATATATTCATATAATCCGCCCATCAGACACCTTCTTCTGCATTATCTGTCTCTGTATTTTCACCATTCACATCTCCGGATCTATCAGCAGCTTCTGCCTGCATTCCCTCTTCCAGGGAACCAAGGTCACGGATAACTTCATCACCTTCTTTAATGCCGTCAAGCACTTCTACATATTCGTCCGAACTGATTCCTGTTGTGATATCCTTTTTGGTAATAACCCCATTCTCAAGTACATAACAGAAAGAGCCCTCTTTTCCTATATTAACTACTTCAGACGGAAGTACAACTACATTGTCCGCTTCTTCTGCATGAATTGTTACTTTGGCATCCACGCCAAGAAAAATATCTTCATCCGGATTCTTGATACGAATATCCGCAGAAATCAAAGAAGCACCTTTTTCATTCTGAGTAGCAACATGGCTGATACTCGTTACTTCACCTTCATAAGTTTTTCCTGCAATGGTGATGTCCGCAGACTGACCTTCTTTCACTTTATCATAATCGTATTTCGAAACATTTACATTCACATCTACTTTATCAGTATTCTGTAAGGTGAACAATTCCATTCCCTGTGTTGCAGTTGCACCTTCAACCACAGAAACTTTTGTAACCACACCATTAAAATCAGCCTTGATTCCTTTCTTTGCTGCTTCTACAAGTTCCTGTGCAGACATCTGATCCAGTTCAGAAAGATTATTGGTAATTTCCATTTTTTCTTTTTCTTCTTCAGTCACAGCACCCGTATCTGCTTCTGCAGCCGCTTCCTTCGAGGAAAGTTCTGACTGAAGTTCTGCAAGATTATTACTTGCTTTTTCAAGTTCATTCTCCAGTGCAGTAGTATCCGCTGTCACAGCAGTATCATCCGTGCTGGAAGGAGCAGATGCAGAAACATCTGCAGACGTTCCGTCAGAAACAATGTCAGTCTCGCCGGTGAAGTCAGACATTACCGGAGCAGCCGGCTTCTGCGCTTTATAATCTTCATAAACTGTTTTTGCATTCTGATATGTAATCTGCGCTTCACTTCTCATCTGCTCTGCTATCTCAAGTGCATTTTCATTATCATCACTCTGGTCTGCAGACCACGCCTGAAAAGCCATCTGATAACTGTTCTCTGCCTGATTGTAATCCGACTGTGCCTGATTCATTTCATTGTTCAGTGTATTCAGCTGATTTTGATACGCAGGAAGGGTTTCATTCTGATATGTAGTCTGTGCCTGTGCATATTCACGCTGTATTTCCTGCTGCTGTGCCTCCTGTGCGGCAGCTGCATCTGCCTGTTTCTTTGCAGCAGCTTTGGAAGATGCTGCCTGTGCATTGGCATTTGCCTGCGAGATCCTTGCTTTCAGACTTGCAATATAATTTTCCTGAGCGGCAACCTGCTGTTTCAGGCTTGCCGCATCACCTGCTGCATTCTGTTGCTTCTGAACCGCCTTATCCGATTTATTTAAAGTATTTTTCATATCCAGTTTTCCGGACTCTACATTCAGATCAGCTTTCTTCGCTTCTCTCTCCAGGTCTTTCTGATCAAATTCGATCAGACTAGTTCCTGCTTTTACAGTTTCACCTTCTTTCAACGCAGCTGTATCAACTTTGGCATTGACAGGAGAAAAATATGTTTTCTGTTCTTCACTTACTACTGTACCACTGATTTCTACCGTTTGCTGAACATTATCGCGGACAGCTGATACTGTTTTCACCTGCGGAATTGCCGAATCCGCTACATTCATACTGCCATAGATATTGACACCGGCTACTACTGCCACGACCAGAATCCCAACTCCGATCACCAGTTTCTTTTTGGACTTTTTCTTTTTCATTATGCCTCCTCCTGGTCAAAATCCGGATTGATTGTATCCGATTCTATCTTACCATCCATAATACGCACTACACGTCTTGCCTGTGCTGCAATACCATTATCATGCGTGATCAATATTACTGTTCTTCCTGTTTTATGCATTTTCTTTAAAATTGCAAGAATCTCCTTACTGGATGCAGAATCCAGGTTTCCTGTCGGCTCATCTGCAAGAATGACCGGAGGCTGTGCAGCGATTGCTCTTGCAATTGCCACACGCTGCTGCTGCCCACCGGACATCTCACTTGGCTTATGATCCATACGTTTTTCCAGGCCAACCATTTTCAGAGATTCGATAGCCAGTTCATGTCTCGTCTTACGATCAATTCCACGATAGATCAGCGGCAATTCTACATTTTCAATTGCATTCAGATTTGCAATAAGATTAAATCCCTGAAAGATAAATCCGATTTCACGGTTTCTTACCTCCGAGAGTTCATTGTCCGTCATTTCGGACACATCAATCCCGTTCAGATAATACTTTCCCGAGGTAGGCACATCGAGACACCCAAGCATATTCATAAAAGTTGACTTGCCAGAACCTGATTGCCCGATGATTGCCACCAGTTCTCCTTTTTTTATTTCAAGGCTCACATGATCCAGGGCTCTTACTTCATTTTCGCCGGGATTATAAATCTTGCAAAGGTCTTCCACCTTGATCAGCGTATCATTCATATTCTGCATTCTCCTTTGATGTCGCTATTTATTGTTTCTGTATTATGCTTATTTTTTTCTGGCACCAGAATCTCTGTCATGCATTTTCAAGAAACGCTTTGTATGCTTTCTTCGCCTCATAAATATCGGCTTTGCTTGTTACTTCCCACGGTGCATGCATACTCAGGACCGCCACACCACTGTCTATCACATTCATTCCGTAAAGTGCTGCGATATAAGCGATCGTTCCGCCGCCTCCCACATCTACTTTGCCAAGTTCTGCTGTCTGGAAGGCAACATTACTGTCATCAAAAATACCACGTACTTTTGCCACATACTCTGCATTGGCATCGTTAGATCCGGACTTTCCTCTTGCACCTGTAAATTTATTAAGAACGATTCCTCTTCCAAGATATGCTGCATTTTTCTTTTCGAAGCATTCTCCGTAAGCCGGGTCATAGCCTGCACTTACATCAGAAGAAAGCATAAAGGAATTCTTAAGAGTTCTTCGGAGTGCCAGTCCGGAATAACATCCCATAGCTTCTAGAAGCTCTGCCACAGTATTTTCGAAGAAATTAGACTGCATGCCAGTAGCTCCTACACTTCCAATTTCTTCTTTGTCCGTCAAAAGACAGCAGCTGGTACGTTTTGGTGCTTCCATCTCAAGCATTGCCACAAAAGAAGTATATGCGCAGACACGGTCATCCTGTCCATATGCTGCGACCATACTGCGGTCAAGTCCGCAGTCACGAGCTTTGCCCGCCGGAACGATCTCCAGTTCTGCTGAAAGAAAATCCTCTTCCTCTACACCATATTTTTCTCCCAGAATCCGAAGGACATTATTTTTGACTGCTTCCTTCTTCTTCTCGTCCTTTTCCTCTTTCAGTGGTCTGCTGCCGATCAGAATGTCAAGATTCTCGCCCTCGATCACCTCTGCGGCCTTTTTCTGGAGCTGTTTACCTGCAAGATGAATCAGAAGATCTGTGATATATACGACCGGATCATTCTCATCTTCACCAACATTCACATTTACTACTGTACCATCCTTCTTCACGATCACACCATGAATCGCCAATGGAAGTGCTACCCACTGATATTTCTTCACCCCGCCGTAATAATGGGTATCCAGATATACCAGATCCGTATCTTCATATAAAGGATTCTGTTTTACATCCAAACGTGGAGAATCAATGTGTGCTCCAAGAATATTCATTCCCTTTTCTATCGGTTCCTGTCCGATATGGAACATAGCCATGATCTTTTTCATGCCGACAGCATAGATCTTATCTCCGGCTTTGATCTGCTCACCGGATGCAAGTTTATTTTCTAATGAAACATATCCTGCTGCTTCTGCTTCTCTGGTAAGCTCCAGGACACATTCACGCTCTGTCTTACCGGCATCCAGAAATGTACGATAATTTTTTGCAAGTTTCTCCAGTTCCTTCTCATCTGCTTCCTCATAAGAAAGCCATGCATTTCTTCTTTCCATAATATATAAAACCACCTTTCGTTTGATTCTCAAAATTCTTTCAACATTATACGCCAATATTTTACGTATTTCTACATTCTTCCAGATTCTTAATAAAGATATAAGATTTGTATAAGAAATTTGGCTCTTCCTATCATTTTCTTCACAGTTTCTTTTTTATTATATCCCGAATCGCTTGCATTTCTGCATCTTCCCGCTCTATAATAATTTTGTTTTTTCAAGAATGCTTCCGGCTTCATAATAGTTACAGCCGGACTTTAAATGTACCTTAAATACACAGATAAATCACACTTTTTATAAAGGAGTTTTTCATGCAGCAGGCAACTGAATTAAAAAAGCAGCTTCAATCCATCCACAGAAAAAGTTATCCCGCCTACAAATCTCTGAAAGGCAGTTACCAGTTTGGGCATTATATCCTTTCCATCGATCATGTACAGGGAGATCCTTTTGCATCTCCCTCCCACATCAGTGTCCATATTTCCCGCAAAGATGCCGGTTTTCCGGATGCCTACAGCAAAAACAATCTCACATGTATCACCCTTGCCGACCATCTGACGCGCCAGTTTGAACAGCAGATAAACCACTATTCCTTCCGTGCAAAAGGTTCTGGTAAAAGCGGTCTGATTTCCGTCAGCCACTGTGGACAGGAAATCCTTTCCAGAACCGCATGTGAAATCACATCCAAAGGCATCACTGCCAGATTTTTTATTGGTTTTCCTGCAAATGGCCGTACCATTAATGCACCCGAACTGGAAAAGATTCTGTTCGATTTTCTTCCTGCCTGTGTAGAAAACACTTTCTTTTACAAAAACATAAATCAGGAAGAACTGGAACAAACCATTTTTCTCGCCGAAGATCAACAGGCAATCCGGGAACAGTTGAAAGAAAAAAAACTGGTGGCATTTGTTGCAGATGGTGCTATACTCCCACGGGAAAGTGGTATTTCCTCCCGTCCGATGAAGCATTCTGTCCCGTTTATTTCTCCGGAATCGCTCCGTATAACTATGAATCTTCCGCATAAGGGAAAAATTATCGGAATGGGAATTCCACAGGGCATCACCCTGATCGTCGGCGGTGGATATCATGGCAAATCCACTCTTCTGAATGCCCTGGAACTTGGTGTATACAATCATATTGCCGGAGACGGGCGAGAATACGTGATCACGGATGACACCGCATTAAAGCTCCGTTCCGAGGATGGACGTTCTATCAAAGACGTGGATATTTCTCTGTTTATCAATGATCTGCCAAACCAAAAAAACACCCATTGTTTTTCAACAGCGGATGCCAGTGGAAGTACGTCTCAGGCTGCCGGCATTATTGAGGGAATGGAAGCCGGAAGCAAAGTTTTTCTTCTGGATGAAGATACTTCTGCCACCAACTTCATGGTGCGGGATACGTTCATGCAGGAAATCATCTCCCGTGAAAAGGAACCGATCACTCCATTTCTCGAACGGGCACAGAAGCTGTATACAATTGCCGGAATTTCTACGCTTCTGGTTGCCGGAAGTTCCGGTGCATTTTTCCACATTGCAGACACAATTATCCAGATGGACTGCTATCGTCCTGTGGATATCACACGCAAAGTCAAAGAAATCTGTGGAAAATATCCTCTGAGTCCAGCCAAAGTTCCTGCATTTGTTATGCCTGACAGTCACAGGATCATACAAAAAAATACTCCTGTGATTCGCTCACATGGACATGGCACAGGCAAACCGGATCGTCTCAAAATAAAAGTTCATGGAAAAGCTGGATTCCTGCTTGGAAGACAGGAAGTAGACCTTCGCTACGTTGAGCAGCTCATAGATCCAGAACAGACCGCAGCCCTCGGATTGCTCCTGAAATATGCATTGGAGCATCTGGCTGACGGGAAAAAAACTATCCCGGAGATTGTTGATTATCTTCAGAAACAGATTCATACAAAAGGCCTTATCGCCTTTGCTGATGGTTCTTACCTGCCATGTGGATATGCCATCCCGAGAATCCAGGAAATCTACTCCTGTTTTAATCGATATCGCCAATAACGAAAGCAGCCGCCCTCCTGACGTTCTTGCCAGGTGGCGGCTGTTTAGTGTTCTGTTTTATTTTTTAGGGAAAGGAAAGAGTTCCGGCAACTCTCCCGGCATTGAAGTGCTACCGGATTTCTTAAAGGGGGTTTCCTTTAAGACAAGTACATCATACAATATAAATGTGAGGAGTTTTTGTCCTTTTTCTAATATATTTCTAAAATTTCTAAAATAAATATTTATATTTGTTGAATAAACTTTATTCTTCGTGATTACAATCTTCTGTCAAATATCTTTTTATGCTTTTCGCTTATCCAGCTTCCTGGAGAGCATCATGCCAAGTCCCTGCAGGATCTGCACAAGCACTACCAGAATTACAATCGTTATGATCATGATGTCTGTCTGATAGCGGTAATATCCATAACGAATAGAGATATCTCCAAGTCCGCCGCCACCAACAGTTCCTGCCATAGCGGAATAACCAAGAATTGTTCCGACGGCGATTGTTACTCCGACAAGAAGAGAAGTTCTTGCTTCTGCAAGAAGAACTTTCCAGATGATCGTCGGTGTTCCTGCGCCCATGCTGACTGCTGCCTCGAGTACTCCCGGTTCCACTTCTTTCAGCGAAGATTCCACCATACGGGCAATGAACGGAGCCGCTGCAATCACAAGCGGTACGATCGTTGCACTGGAGCCATAGCTCTGTCCCACGATCAGTTTGGTCAGTGGAATCACAAGAATCAGGAGAATCAAAAACGGAATACTTCTGAAAATATTCGTGAGCACATCCAGTACTTTGTAAACAACTGCATTCGGATGAATCCCCTCTTTGTCTGTTACTGCAAGAAGAATTCCCAGCGGAAGTCCCAGCACATATCCGAAAAATGTGGATACAAGCGTCATATACAAAGTATCTCTGGTTCCTTCCAGCAGCATTGTAATTGTTGTATTATCCCACATCAGACTTCAACTCCTCTACTCCCATATTTGTATCTTTCAGATACTGAATCATCTTATCTGCAACTTCCTCGATCTCGGGAAGCTGCAGGATCATTTCACCTTCTGCTGCTCCACCAATATTCTTGGTATCAGCATACAGAATATTGACTGGCGTCCGGTAGGTCAGTACCAGATTGGCAATGACCGGTTCAAAAGAAGATTTATCCCGGAAAGTTACACGAACCAGACGTTTGCCTTCCATTTTCTGAATCTGCGTTCTTCCACTGAATACCAGTCGGCGTGCCGCTTCTGTCTTCGGGCTTCTGAACAGTTCTTCTACTGTTCCGGATTCTACCAGTGTTCCACTCTCCAGAACAGCTACACGATTGCAGATTTCCTGTACCACACTCATTTCATGTGTGATAACTACGACAGTGATTCCATAATCACGGTTAATCTCTTTGATCAGTTCCAGAATTGCTTTTGTTGTCTGTGGATCCAGTGCACTGGTCGCCTCGTCACAGAGCAGGATTTTCGGATCACTTGCCAGAACTCGTGCAATTGCAACACGCTGTTTCTGACCACCGGAAAGCTGTGATGGATAAGAAAGAGCTTTTTCTTCCAGTCCTACTACTTTCAGATATTCCAGGGCTTTTTTACGTGCTTCTTTCTTACTGATTCCCGCAATTTCCATCGGAAAACACACATTATCAAGAGCAGTTCTCTGCATGAGCAGATTAAAATGCTGGAAGATCATTCCTATATTCTGACGCTCCTTACGGAGTTCTTTTTCAGAAAGTTTCGTAAGATTCTTACCATTCACCCGGACAGTTCCGGATGTTGGTCTTTCCAATAGATTCAGACATCGCACCAGTGTACTTTTACCCGCTCCGGAGAGACCGATAATGCCGAAAATCTCTCCCTTTTCTATGGAAAAACTGATGTTTCTGGCCGCCTCTACCGTCCCGTTTTTTGTGGAAAAGCTTTTACAGAGGTTTTCTACCTGTATCATCGGTTCCATTTAAACTGTTCCCCCGTTCCCTTGAAATATCTGTGTTACAACTTATTCATCAATACTCCCAGCCGTATTATTCTGCAGCTTCTTCTGTAGACTCTGTTTCTGTGTCTGTAGTAACATCTGCTGTTTCTTCTTTATCAGCATCTGCATCTGCGGAATCTTCAAAAGGTATAACTGCTCCGTCATACTTCTCATTAATAAAGTTTTTGATCTCATCGGATTTCAAAGTATCTACCAGTGCTTTGATTGCTTCACTCTCTTCATTTCCTTCTTTGACCGCGATTACATTTACATATGTTTTTGCTGCTTCAGAATCAGATGTCTCATGAGCGATAGAATCTTTGGATACGGAATATCCTGCCTGCAGAGCATAGTTTCCATTCAGCACGACAAATGCAACTTCATCCTTAACACGGGAAACCTGTGCAGCTTCCAGTTCTTCGATCTTGATATTCTTCGGATTTTCTTCAATATCTTTCACAGTTGCTTCCAGTCCGGCTCCGTCTTTCAGTGTAATCACACCGTTATCCTGGAGAAGAAGAAGTGCTCTCGCTTCGTTTGTCGTATCGTTTGGAACTGCAATGGTATCACCATCTTCCAGTTCATCCAGTGATTTCTTTGTTCCAGGATAAATTCCAAATGGTTCATAATGGATACCACCTGCATTTACCAGATGTGTTCCCTGCTCTTCATTGAAATTGTCCAGGTATGGGATATGCTGGAAATAGTTTGCATCAAAATCACCGCTTTCTACTACCAGGTTCGGCTGTACATAATCGTCAAATACAGTTACTTCAAGGTCCCAGCCTTCTTTTTCAAGGATTGGTTTTGCTTCTTCAAGGATTTCTGCATGTGGTGTAGCGGATGCTGCTACTTTAATGGTTCCTTTTTCTGCATCAGCGCTTACCAGAACGCCGTTTGCTGTGATTGCTCCGATTGCCAGTGCTGCTGCAAGTGATACTGTGATAATTTTTGTGTTTTTCATAATAAATTCCCTCTCTTTTCTCGTTCTATTTAAATTTTCTTATATTTTGTTTTATTTTTCTCTATTCAATTGTATTCTATATTCAGTTGTAAATTCGGATTACCTGTCAGATAAGCTTAAAAAGGCAATAAAAAAACAGGAACCCATGTCGGATTTTCCTGTTCATGTAATCTACATTGTATCTGATCGATACATTTATATTCACATTCTTGACATCTTATTCAGACTGCATTACTCTGATCCGCTGATGCCACAGGAAGTTTCCGATACATTAAAGCACAGTTAGACATACACATGTACATTCGCATTTCCTTATCCATCATACACATGACATTTCTCTGTTCTGCATTCTTTGTAAACATGATTCTTCCTCCTTGATAGTTTTCTCTCGGTTTTGTTTTCCTATCTTTCCGATAGGTTTAATATACTACTACTTTTTGGATATGTCAACACCTTTTTCAACTTTTTGTTTTCAGCAGTTTTTCCATGCCTGACATTACTGTGCATACGTTCACAGTAACTGCTTGACACTATTTTTCTATAATGATAGGATACTCTTAAATGGCTGGTTACCAAGTATCAGTCATACTATAGTAAACAATATGAATCAACAGATAACAGGAGAAATATATATGCAGAAAAAAGCAATCATCGCCATGAGCGGCGGAGTTGACTCCAGTGTAGCAGCCTACCTAATGGTTAAGGAGGGCTACGACTGTGCCGGTGCGACTCTGAAGCTTTATGATAATCCACAGTGCAGTTTCCCGGGACACCGTGCCTGCTGCACCCCATCTGATACTGAAGATGCCAGAAGCGTTGCCGCACGACTTGGAATGCTCTATTACGTCTTCCCAATGCATGATGAATTCCGTCACAGCGTCATTGACAAATTTGCCGATACTTATCTGCACGGTGGCACACCGAACCCGTGTATTGACTGTAACCGTTTTCTGAAATTCTCTGCCCTTCTCGACAAAGCAAGAGAACTTGGCTGTGAATACATCGCAAGCGGACACTATGCACGTCGTGAACAGGATCCGGAAACAGGACGTTTTATTCTGAAAAAGGGCCTCGATCCGACAAAAGATCAGAGCTATGTTCTCTACGCCATGACGCAGGATCAGCTGGCGCATACATTGTTTCCACTTGGCAGCTACACCAAAAAAGAGATTCGTCACATTGCCCAGGAACAGGGCTTTATCAATGCAGATAAACCGGACAGTCAGGATATCTGCTTCGTACCGGACGGAGATTATGCTTCCTTTATTGAACAGTATACCGGACAGTCTTCGGAACCTGGTGATTTCGTAGATAAAGAGGGCAACGTACTCGGCAAACACAAAGGTCAGATTCACTATACAATCGGTCAGCGCCGCGGTCTTGGAATTTCTGCACCGGAATCCCTCTATGTATGTGGCAAATCCCTGAATTCCAACAAGGTTATCCTTGGCGGCAAACAGGATCTGATGAGCACCTGCTGTTACATCAACGACATTAACCTGATTCCATGGGATCATCTGGACAAGCCGATCAAATGCAAAGTCAAGACACGCTACCGTCAGCCGGAACAGCCTGCAACTGTAGAACAGCTTGGTGATGATCTACTCAAGATCACATTCGAAGAACCACAGAGAGCAGTTACTCCGGGACAGGCTGCTGTTCTCTATGATGGAGACATGGTTCTCGGTGGAGGAACGATTCTTCCAGAAGGACTTGCCTCTACAAAATGATATAACGCAAAACACTTCACAGGTTTTATCCTGTGAAGTGTTCAGACTGTAGACAAACTTGGTGTTGGGTATTATGCCCAGCACCATTTTTCTTTTAAAACTTCTTTTCTTTTTATTTTCTTCAAAATCAACAAAAATCTGGCTGTATTCCAGCCTCGTTTTTCCAGAATCTTTGCCAGTTTTTTCAGATTCATGCATGCAAAGGTAAGCCCGGCTTTCATTTCCATCCGTGCCTTTCCTACATATTGCGTATATCGAAATCCATGCTGTTCTTTCGCTGTACCGAATATCCTTTCTATGGTTTCTTTTCTTAACTGATAGATCTGTCTGTTTCCTATCGTGTGCCGAATGTCTTCTGCCACTTCCATATATTCTTCCCATACATGACGTG
>OMNT01001559.1_pt1 | contig 20771 bp, 19 predicted proteins | sample 1672551 | NCBI WGS metagenome assembly OMNT01 (sample SAMEA3136698, study PRJEB25190) | human gut metagenome
CTAAGGTTACAGAAGAAGATATTGCTACAGTAATCGAATTGTGGACAGGTATCCCAGCTCGTGAAAGAAAATGATAAAGCCAAAAAACAGAACGCCTATAAGGATGAGTAAAGCCGCCGTCAGAATCTGCAAAGAACCATCTCCTTTAAATCAGTGTGCCGCGCCTGCCACAAAAGCCCGCGCCTCTTTATCCGCTTCCAGAACCGCCTCCAAAGTGACTATCCCGGGGGCCTGGCGGGCCATGGCGGCGCGGGCGTCGAGGTCCTTGCGCTTTTCCTCCGGGAGAGAGAGAAGCGTGATGTCCTCCCGCCCGGCGAGGCGCTCCCGCACCCGCAGCCCCGTGGTACCCTGATCGCCGTCAATGAATACGGTGAACATGGCTTACAGCTTTCCCTTCAGAAGCATTGCCCGCGCGGCGATGGGCAGGCCAAAGAGGTTGATGAAGCCGGCAGCGTCCTTCTGGTCGTAGACGTGGTCCTCACCGAAGGTGGCGATCTCCTCGCTGTAGAGCGAATAGGGAGAAGTGACGCCGGCATTGATGATGTTGCCCTTGTAGAGCTTGAGCTTGACTTCGCCGGTCACGGTCTTTTGCGTTTCGGTCACAAAGGCGGCGAGCGCCTCACGCAGCGGGGTGAACCACTGGCCGAAGTAAACCAGCTCAGCATAGCGGTTGGCGACCAGCTCCTTGTAGTGCTGGGTATCGCGGTCCAGGCAGATGGTCTCCAGCACCTGATGCGCGCGGTAGAGGATGGTGCCGCCGGGGGTTTCGTACACGCCGCGGCTCTTCATGCCCACGAGGCGGTTTTCCACCAGGTCGCACAGGCCTACGCCGTTTTCGCCGCCCAGCTTGTTGAGGTATTCCATCATGACGACGGGATCGAGCTGCTTTCCGTCAACCGCTACGGGGATGCCCTTTTCAAACGAAAGGGTCACATAGGTGGGCTTATCGGGGGCCATCTCAGGGCTGACGCCCATTTCCAGGAAGCCGGGCTTGTTGTACTGCGGCTCGTTGGCCGGGTCCTCCAGGTCCAGGCCCTCATGGCTCAGGTGCCAGAGGTTCTTGTCCTTGGAGTAGTTGGTCTCGCGGTTGATTTTGAGAGGAACGTTATGCTTTTCGGCATACTCGATTTCCTCTTCACGGCTCTTGATGTCCCACTCACGCCACGGGGCGATGATGGTCAGCTCGGGCGCAAAGGCCTTGATGGTCAACTCGAAACGGACCTGGTCATTGCCTTTGCCGGTGCAGCCGTGGCAAATGGCGTCCGCGCCCTCCTTTTTGGCGATCTCCACGATGCGCTTGGCGATGATGGGCCGCGCAAAGCTGGTGCCAAGCAGGTATTCGCCCTCGTACACCGCACCCGCCTGCATGGTGGGGTAGATGTAGTCGGTGATAAATTCTTTCTTCAGGTCCTCCACATAGAGCTTGCTGGCGCCGGTCTTGAGGGCTTTTTCCTCCAGTCCGTCCAGCTCCGTGCCCTGGCCTACGTCGCCGGAGACGGCGATCACTTCGCAGTTGTTATAGTTCTCCTTGAGCCAGGGGATGATGATGGAGGTGTCCAGCCCGCCGGAATATGCGAGCACAACTTTTTTAATATCCTTCTTGGCCTTGGGTGCCATAGCAATTGCCTCCTTGAATGTTTATGCATGTATTATGCATATTATGCAGGTGCTTGTCAAGGGGAATCGGAAAATTTTTTTAGAAAACCAGAAAAGAGCCCAAGTGCAGAGATGGTAAATTCTATCGGAAAAAAAGGACATGTTTCTTAATTGTGTAGAAAAAGCTTTTTAGGAATGCATTTGTTGCCATATTACGTTGTAGGTTTGTCAAACATATTAGACAGGGAAGGAAGAGAGAACGTCTCTGGGAGCAGCCCAATGAAGGGGGCGCATAGGGCGGGAGTTGCTGCGACTTTGGTGGGCAGCTAGCTGCCCACCAAAGTCGGCGAGGGAGTAAAAACGTTGCGTGTCGTAGAAACGCTTTTGATCCTCACGATGACTGCGTTCCACCTTTCCATTGTGGCGGGGAGTATAGGGGCGGATGAGCTTGTGGCGAATTCCCAATTGTCTGGCCGTTGCCTCAAAGAGGGTTTCCAGATCGCGCCGGCTACCCGAAAAGCGGTTGGTGAACTCAAAACCGTTATCGGTCTGAACACACTCGACGGCAATGCCTTTGCGGGCAAAATGCTTGACGACTTTGCTTAGAAAGTCTGCGGAGGAAAAGGTGCTCTGTTCCTCGTAAGCACCCAGGACGCGATAGCGGGAATACTCGTCTATGGCGGTGTACTGATACAGCTTCAGCTGCGGATCGGCAATACAGCTTCGGGGTACCACCTTCACGTCGAGCTGAACGCGTTGGCCAGGGTATTGCATTTGCTCGTATGGTTTGGGTTGGTAGGGTTTCTTCTTCTCTACCTGTGTTGTCCAGCCTTCCCTTCGCATCACCCGCCATAGGCTTTCTACGGTTCGTGTATATCCTCGTTTCCGCATCCGCGCCCATAGCTCCACGATTCCCAGGTTGGGGTTTCGTCGGTGCATATCAGCGATGAGCTTGAGCTCCTCTTGGGTATGCTGGTTGGGATGGCTATGAGGACGTCGGGACTGGCAGGCCAGGGATTGCAGGGAACCGTCGTAGCGGGCACGCCAGAAGGAGATGTAAGACCGGCTTTTGTTGTACTTCCGGCTGGCACGACTTACACCGTACTTCTGCACGTAGGTGAGCAGAGACTGGCGGTATTTCATGTCCTGTGTTATACTGTTCATGAGGCTTGAGCTCCTTCCTTAGTTGTTGTCGCAACTCAACTATACCAGATGGGCGCTCAAGTCTCATCCTTTTTTCCTTCACTGTCCAATATGTATTGTAGCTCTACAGGAATGCATTTGTTGCCATATTACGTAAGATTGAAAAATATAGCTAAAGATGATATACTGATATACCATAATGGATATATAGGATTGAGGTGTGGACAAACAGATGGGAATGGAATCTATTGAGCAAAGAAGGTGGTAACAGATGCTTGCAAGCAAGAAATATATTGATTTAGATATTCAATCCAAATATGAGTTTTTTGACTATGGACATGCTTTGGAAATATTACATGAAAGCTTCCCAGCGGAATGGAAGGAAATACAAGTGGCGTTAAGGCAACTTAAGTTGACGCTGGCTGATATTTCTAAGGCAGGAGGCAATGAGTCACCCATTCCAAAGAAATTTGACGATGCATTGTATCCTTGCGGGTGGAGAGAAATCCGTATTTCTGGGGATCTGATCGTAAAAAAATATCCACGGCAAGCAGCGCAACGCAGAGGTCGCTTTTCTAACGAACCATTTGAGATTGAAACAATAAAGGGCTATATTGATGGCCATAATATAGATTTTTTAAAGAATAAGGTTGCATTTGATCTTGAATGGAACAGCAAGGACCAAACGTTTGACCGGGACTTGCTCGCTATGCGGACCTATTTTGATTGCGGACTGATTGATGTTGGGGTTATTGTTACCAGAGCCGAGGAATTAAACGATATCTTCAAGGATGCAGGCATTATGGCTAAATATGGAGCGTCAACCACTTGGATGGGAAAATTGCTGTACCGTCTTGACAGCAGACGAAACGGAGGTTGCCCCATTCTGGCAGTCGGTATAAAAAAGAGGTGCGTTGAAGGGTATGAATAACTTGGAGCATACAGCTAAAGACTTAATAGCTTTTACAAACGGAAAAAAATATAACACCATTTATGCCGATCCACCGTGGCAATTTCAGAATCGTACCGGTAAGGTAGCTCCTGAACACAAAAGATTAACGCGCTACGAAACAATGACGCTTGCAGATATTAAGGCGCTTCCAGTGTCTGACATAGCGGATCACAAGGCGCACCTATACCTTTGGATTCCTAATGCATTGCTCCCGGAAGGGCTGGCGGTAATGGATGCTTGGGGGTTTGAGTACAAGGGAAATGTTGTTTGGGAAAAAGTTCGGAAAGATGGGTTGCCTGATGGAAGAGGCGTGGGCTTTTATTTCCGCAACGTTACAGAAATTTTGCTTTTTGGCATCAAAAAGAAAAGTGCGCCAAATCGAACGTTGCCCCCAGCCCGTTCACAGGTTAATTTGATTAGAGCACAAAAGCGTGAACACAGTAGAAAGCCAGACGAGATAATACCGATTATCGAGGCTTGCAGCCTGCCTAACCGAATTGAATTATTTGCTCGTGGAGACCGTGAAGGATGGGATATGTGGGGAAATCAGGCAGTTGCCAATTATGAACCGACTTGGAATACATATAAAAACCATACTATTGCAAAACTGAGCAATGGCTGACTCAGACAAAGACAAGCTTTGCCTCGGGGATAAAGGTCGAGATTAAGGAACAAATATCTCTATATTTTTGTTGAAAAATCTGAAAATTATAAAACAGGCGTGGCTAGTACGGCCACGCCTGTTACCTTCCTCATCCGTAACAGCGGCGTCTTGCAGTTTCTTACCCTTTGGCCGGCAGCCGCAGGCGAATGACGCCGGGAAGGGCTTTAAGCTGGGTCTGAAGCATGTCGTCGGGCTCGCGGTCCAGTTCCAGCACGGTCACGGCCATGTCGCGGCGGCTTTTGTTGAGCATGTTGTTGATGTTGATCTTGCGCGCGCCGATGGCGGCGGAGATGGCGGACACCATGCCGGGCTCGTTTTCGTGGATGATGAGCACGCGCACGCCCTCGCTGTGACCCAGGAGGATCTCCGGGAAATTGACGGAATTGCGGATCTGTCCGTCCTCCAGATAGTCGCGCAGCTCGCGGGCGGCCATGTCGGCGCAGTTGACCTCGCTTTCGGGCGTGGAGGCGCCCAGGTGCGGAATGGCGACTGCATTCTTCATCCGGAGCACGTCCTGGGTGGGGAAGTCGGTCACATAGCTGGCAACCTTGCCGCTTTCCAGCGCAGCGGCCAGCGATTCGGCGTCGGCGAGCTCGGCGCGGCTGAAGTTGAGCAGGTGCACGCCGTCTTTCATCTGGGCGATGGCGCTTTCGCCGAGCATGCCGCGGGTAGCATCGGTGAGGGGTACGTGCACGGTGATGTAATCCGCGGTGCGGTAGATCTCATCCACCGAGGAGGAACGCTTGATGGCGCGGCTGAGCGACCAGGCGCTTTCCACGCTGATGAAGGGGTCGTAACCGATGACGTTCATGCCCAGGCCCTGCGCGGCGGCGTTGGCCACGATGGCGCCGATGGCGCCCAGACCGATCACGCCCAGCGTCTTTCCGCGGACTTCGGGACCGGCGAACTGAGCCTTGCCCTTTTCCACCAGCTTGGCGACCTCCGCGCCCTGTCCGTCCAGAGTGCGCGCCCAGTCGATGCCGCCGGCCACGTTACGGCTGCCCAGCATCAGGCCGCAGATGACCAGCTCGGCCACGGCGTTGGCGTTGGCGCCGGGGGTGTTGAAAACCACGATGCCGCGCCTGGTGCACTCGTCGATGGGGATGTTGTTGGTACCCGCGCCCGCGCGCGCGATGGCCAGCAGGCTGTCGGGCAGGTCCATGTCATGCATGGAGGCAGAGCGAACCAGAATGCCGTCCGGCACGGGCTCCTCCTTGGCAATGAGATAGCGCTCGGCGGTCAGGCTCTGATGGATAACGTCGGAAATATTGTTGAGCGTCTGAATCTTATACATCATGCATTCTCCTTCTCAAAGGCCTTCATCACTTCGACCAGCTTCTTCACGCCCTCTACCGGCATGGCGTTGTAGATGCTGGCGCGCATGCCGCCCACGCTGCGGTGGCCCTTGAGGTTGACCAGGCCGTTTTTGGCGGCATACTTGACAAAGGCCGCATCCTTGTCGGCATCGCCGGTGACAAAGGTCACGTTCATCAGCGAGCGGCAGTCCCTGCGGGCGGGCGCCTTGAACAGAGCGCTCTGATCCAGGTAGTCGTAGAGAAGCCCCGCCTTGTACTTGTTCTGCTCATAGATGGCGTTAACGCCGCCCAGGCCCTTGAGCCACTCAAAGCCCAGGCCCGCCATGTAGATGCCATACGTGTTGGGGGTGTTGAGCATGCTGTCGTTCTTGCTTTCCAGCGCCCAGCTCATCAGCTTGGGGCACTTGGGGTCCTCGTGGCCCATCAGGTCGCGGCGCACGATCACGATGCACAGGCCCGCGGGGCCGATGTTCTTCTGCGCGCCGGCGAAGATCACGCCGAACTTCGTCACGTCGAAGGGCTCGGAGAGGATGTTGGAGCTCATGTCGGCCACCAGCGGCACATTGCCGGTATCGGGGATAGCGGTATAGCGGGTGCCGTAGATGGTATTGTTGGTGGTGATGTAGGCGTAGTCCGCGTCCGGGCGCCAGTCGAAGGTATCGGGCACATAGGTGTAGGTATCCTCACGGGAGGAAGCGGCAATGTGCACGTCCGCGTATTTCTTGGCTTCCTCGGCGGCCAGGTGGGCAAAGTTGCCGCTGTCCACATAATCGGCCTTGCCGGTGGAGAGCAGGTTCAGCGGTACGGCGCTGAACTGAAGCGTCGCGCCGCCCTGCAAAAACAGGATTTCATAATCGTCCGGCACATTCATCAGCTCCTTGAGGAGCGCTTTGGTGCGGTCGAAGATTTCGATGTACATGCCGCTGCGGTGGCTCATCTCCATGACGCTCATGCCGCGTCCGGGATAACAAACCAGTTCATCAGCAGCCTTTTTGAGCACGCTTTCGGCGATCATCGCGGGACCTGCGGAAAAATTATATACGCGTTCCTCCATGTGATAGCATCCTCCCTGTTTGATTTGCTGGGCTTTCGGTCTAGCGGGACATTTTTTGCCCTATTGGCGACATTTTGACCGGTTGGGTCTGTTATACACCAAATCAGCGGGAATTGCAAGAGGAAAAACGAATTTTCTTTTGTGCAAAATATAGATGCGCCTGGAAGACCCATTGCCCGTGCCGGGGTTATGCGCCATGCCGGCGCTGGTTGCGCAGGGTTTCAAGCTCCTCGCGCAGGCGGGCTTCCCGGCGGTCCAGATCATCGCGAAACGCCTGACGCCGGGCTTTGAGATCGCGGGAAAGCTGAGCACGCCTGGCTCTGATATCCGCCAGCAGACGGCGGTTATACAGCCGTGCGTAGGGGAAGGCGTGAAGCGCGCGGCGGGCCAGCATGCCCTGTCGGATGAGCGCCTCGCGCACGCTCTGGGTGAGGGCTTCGGTGCTGTCGCCCTCGCAGTGCTCCGCAGTCTTGCGGATTTTGCCCAGGATGGTAGCCGAAAGCACGGTATCCCCCAAAAGCAGCGCACACAGTCCCAGGCACAGGCCGTCCATCCACGCCTGCGGCAGGCGCAGATAGAGTCCGAACAGCACCGGCCGGGCCACATATACCATGCCCAGGCCCATCAGCCCGAAGGGAATCAGCGTGCCCGCGCAGACGCGGCCGTTGAGGTTGAAGCGGCGGTGGCTGTAATCCCACCAACGGGCGTGGAACAGTTTTTCCATGGCATAGCTGGTGAGGTATTCCAACGTGCCGCACACGGCCATGGCGAGCACGAACACGGCCGGCGGGCTGGCGGAAAACGGCGTGAGCAGCGCCGTGACCAGCACTGCCCCAAAGCCGTAGATGGGGCAGTAGGGGCCGATCAGAAATCCCCGGTTGATGAAGCGGCCAAACTGAATCAGCTTACAGACCACCTCCATCACCCAGCCCAGAAAGGCGCCCGTGAAGAACAGCAGGATGTAACATTCCAACGTAAGACGCATAAGTGCGGCCTCCTTTGTATCCTATGCGGATGTCCTTATGATAGCGTACCAAAAACGGTTGACAAAGGGGTGGGAGCGCGGACGGACAGGGGCGGGACTTTGACTTTTTTCCATCCCGCGGCTATAATGGCGGCAGCAAGGGAGGCAGAGAAAGCATGAGCGATTTTGCCTGGCTGGACGGATACCTGCGCCAAAAACCCGGAACCGTCTGGGATTACAAGCCCGAGTGGGGCTGGGACCGCTATCGGATCGCGCAGAGGCTTTATGCCGCCATCTGCCTTCCCGGTCCTGTTTATGCGAGGGAATATGCGGGGCATCCGCTGCTTACGCTCAAATGCGACCCGCTGGAATCCGAGCTGCTGCGCGCCGCCTGCCCGGACATTCTGCCGGGTTTCTATACGGACAAGCGCACCTGGATCTCCATCCGTCTGGACGGCGGGGTGGAGCGAGAGCGCATCCTGCGCCTGTGCGATGCGTCCTACGACCTGGTATTCGCCAGGCTGACACGCCGGGCACGCATGGAAATTATGGATGGCGGGACGTAAATTGTTGCGCTTGTCCTTGACCCTCTGTGGCAGATGGGCTACAATGAGGATATCTGGGACCCGGCAGAGATGAATGAACAAAAGGAGGCTCCTTTCATGAGCATTTCACAACGCCCGTTCGGCGTCACACCCAATGGCGAGAAGGTAACGGAATATACCATGACCAACCGGGACGGGGCCAGCGTATCCATGCTGGACTTTGGCGGAATCATCACGCGCATTCTGGTTCCGGACCGGGACGGAAAGCTGGACGATGTAAGCCTGAGCTTTGACGACATTGATGTGTATGCACAGGGCCGCAGCGGCAGCATGGGCATGCTCATCGGCCGGGTGGGCAACCGCATCCGCGGCGCGTCCTTCGAGCTGGAGGGCCGGACCTATACGCTGCCCAAAAACAACAACGGCAACTGTCTGCACGGCGGCATGGGCTTCGGCCTGCGCATGTGGCAGGCAAGGCCGGTCCTGGCGGAGGGCGGCGACGCGCTGGAGCTGACGCTGACCAGCCAGGATGGCGACCAGGGCTTCCCCGGTACGCTGAAAGTAAAGGTGACCTATACCTTCACCGACCACAACGAGCTGGGCATTCACTATCAGGCCAGCACCGACAAGACCACCCTGTGCAGCCTGACCAATCACGCCTATTTCAACCTGGACGGCCATGCCAGCGGGAGCGTGCGCGACCTGGAGATGCAAATCAATGCCGATCTGGTCACCGAGGTGGGCGAGGGCCTGATCCCCACCGGGCGGCTGTTGCCGGTCAGTGAGGTGCCCTACAACTTTACCTTTCCCACCCGCATCGGGGATGTGCTGGACAAAATGCCCGAATGCCCCGGCATGACCATGGCAAAAGGCGTGGACTTCAACTTCTGCGCGGGCCGCGACCGTGAAACCAAGGTAATTGCCACGCTCTATTCCCCCAAGACCGGCCGCGTCATGGACGTGATCACCGATCAGCCGGGCGTGCAGTGCTATACAGGCAACCATCTGGACAACGATGGCAAGGACGGTGTTCATTACGGCCCATATGCCGGCGTGTGCCTGGAAACGCAGCACTATCCGGATGCCATTCATCATCCGCATTTCCCCAGCGTCGTGCTCAGGCCGCAGGATACCTACGATACCCTGACCATCTATCGCTTTGGCGTGCGGTAAAGGGAGGCGCCCATGGCCCCGATCAATCAAACGCTTCTTTCCCCCGGCCCGCTGCTGGATGCACGCGGCGCGCTCGTTGAGGCAGGCTACGCCACCTCGCTGGTCAGGCGCTACGATCGCGCTGCAATCCGCGCGTGCGGGCTGCGCATCAAGGAATGGGATTACTACTGCATCATTGGCGGCGATACGGTGCTGGCGCTGACCATTGCCGACAATAGCTACATGGGTCTGGAAAGCGTCAGCCTGATTGACTTGGGCACCCGCTGGCAGCACACGCGCAGCTTCATGCGCCTGATGCCTCTGGGCCGAACGGGCCTGCCGTCTGCCAGCGGTCAGGGAAGTGTCGCCGTGGAGCGCCCCGGATATGCCCTGCGCTTTGACAACGACGGCATGCGCCGGGAGCTGATCGTGCGGGTGGATGACTTCCGGGAGCACAAGCCCCTGACCGCGCGTGTGACGCTCACCGGCGCGCCGCGGGACAGCATGGTGATCGCCACGCCCTTTGCCGGACATCCGCGCGCCTTTTACTACAACCAGAAGATCAACTGCCTGCGCGCAGCGGGCGAGGTGGTCTTTGACGGGGAAACCCGCCGGTTTGACCCCGAGACGGCTACGGCGGTGCTGGACTGGGGCCGGGGCGTGTGGACCTATCAAAACACCTGGTACTGGGGCAGCGCCAGCGGCTATGTGGACGGTGTGCCGTTCGGGATGAACCTGGGCTACGGCTTTGGCGATACCCGCGCCGCCACGGAAAACATGCTCCTGTATGACGGCGTTGCCCACAAGCTGGATCAGGTGGATTTCGGCATTCCCAAAGATGCCGCGGGCAAAGACGACCTGCTGGCGCCCTGGCACGTAACGGACAACCTGGACCGCCTGGATCTGACCTTTACGCCCATTCTGGACCGCGCCGCTTACACGGGCGCGGTGGTGCTGGAAAGCAATCAGCATCAGGTGTTTGGTCGCTTCGACGGCACGGCTGTGCTGGATGATGGGACGGCGCTGACCATCCGTGGCCTGCGCGGTTTTGCTGAAAAGGTCAAAAACCGCTGGTAAGAGTCCAATGCGCCCTTGCCCGCGAAATCATGGAGGAACCGAATTGCGCAAACTGCTGATTTTCTGCTGCTGCCTGCTTCTGATTCTCACGTGCCTGCCAGCCGGGATGGCGGCAACCATCTCCGGCCGCGGGTACGAGGACTTTGAATTGTGCTATGCCGACAATCTGGACTTTATCAACCAGAACACCGGCCGCCACCTGCTGCCGCTGGTTCTGGCCAAGGGCGAGGCCAACGCCGACGGAGGGCACCGCATGTACGAGCTGCTGGGCGATGTGCTGCGTGTAACCATCCGGCTGGACCAGAGCAATCAGATCATTGAAAGGTGTGAGATCGTGCTCACGGCTCCGGCGGGCATGTCCTATGGCACATCCGAGTACAATGATTTTGTCACGTCGGGCTATCACAGCTACGCGCTGCTCATGGCCATGCACACCGCGGCCGACCCGGCGGTGCGCTATGGGCTGGTCACCGCGGTCAATGACGGATTGCTTGCGGGCGAGGGAACCTATGCCACGCAGGTGGGGGTCTATACCCTTAACTGCACGCGTGCGGACAACGTGGCGACCCTCACCTTTGAAAACACCCTGGCCGCAACGCCGGAGCCACAGGCCACGCCCGACGGCACGGCGCCGGAGGAGGAAGGCGTCAACGAGGAGGAAGGAAGCCTGGCCGGATGATGGCAGATAAGGCAAAAGCCGGGAGCGTTCTGCGCTGAGCAAAACGCTTCCGGCTTCCTGATTTTTGCCGGACTTTATCCATCGGCGCGCATTTTGGCAAAGGCGATGATGATATCCGCCACATCCTCCGGCCGGCGGCCGTCCGTGCGGAGCATCAGGTCGTAATTGCTGCGCATGCCCCAGTTGCCGTTGGCAAAGAAGTTGTAATAGCTGCGGCGCTGCCGGTCCGTCTTGCGGATCAGCTCTCGGGCATGCTCGCGGTCCACCTTTTCCACACGCATGATGCGCGCGATGCGCCGCTCTTCCGACGCATAGATAAAAATATGCGTCACTCCCGGACGGTCCTTGAGCACATAGTCCGCGCACCGGCCCACGATTACGCCCGGACCTTCCGCGGCAATTTTGGTGATGGCGTCAAACTGGGCCAAAAACACCCGCTGGTTCAGCGGCATCTGCAGGCCCATGCCGCCCGCACCCACATGCAGGCTCGCGCCCGCGCTGCCCGCCAGCATGCCGCTGACGGTGTTTTTTTCGTCGTGACGCTCCAAAAGCTCGTGACAAAGACCGCTTTCTTCCGCCGCACGGGTCAGGATTTCTTTATCATAGAAGGGAACACCCAATTTATCGGCTACCAGCTTGCCAATTTCACGCCCGCCGCTGCCATACTCGCGTCCAATAGTGATGATGGGGTCCATATAAAAACACCTCCGAAGGTTTGTTCTATTCAAGTTCTATAACGACATTATACATCACATGCCGGAAAAGTTCAATGAAAACCGCACAATCGCGCATCAAACCCGGCATAGGCCGCGCGAAGCGTTGACATTCCCGGCATGCGCTGGTAAAATAGCCACAATCCTTAATGATAACGAAAGGGTGGGTAAGTTCGATGCTGGAGGAGAACATTCGCACAGGCCTTACATTTGACGACGTGCTCCTGGTGCCCCGTGCAAGCAGCGTGCTTCCGCGGGATGTGGACACCTCGACCATGCTGACCCCAACCATCAAGCTCAACGTCCCTCTGTTGAGCGCGGCCATGGATACCGTGACCGACGCGCGGCTGGCCATTGCCATGGCGCGTGAGGGCGGTCTGGGCATCATTCACAAAAACATGACCATTGATGAGCAGGCTACGCAGGTGGACAAGGTCAAGCGCAGCGAGCATGGCGTGATCACCGATCCGTTCTTCCTCTCGCCCGATCACCTGATTCGCGATGCGGAGGCCCTGATGGCCAAGTACCGCATTTCCGGCGTGCCCATTACCCGGGGCAAGAAGCTCGTGGGCATTCTGACCAACCGCGACCTGCGCTTTGAAACCGACGACAGCCGGCGCATCGAAGAGGTCATGACCTCCGAAAACCTGATCACCGCGCCCGTGGGGACCACGCTGGAGGAGGCCAAAAAGATTCTGGCTGCGCACCGCATCGAAAAGCTGCCCATCGTCAACGATCAGTTTGAGCTGTGCGGCCTGATCACCATCAAGGACATCGAAAAGAGCACCAAGTATCCCAACTCCGCCAAGGACCAGAAGGGCCGCCTGCTGTGCGGCGCGGCGGTGGGCATCACCAAGGACAGCATGCTGCGCGTGGAGGCGCTGGTCAATGCCAAGGTGGATGTGATTTCCATCGACTCGGCGCACGCCCACAACATCGAAGTGATCAACAAGGTCCGCGAGCTGCGCGCCGCCTTCCCGGACCTGTGCATCATCGCGGGCAACGTCGCCACGGCCGAGGCCACCCGCGCCCTCATTGAAGCGGGCGCGAGCTGTATCAAGGTGGGCATTGGACCCGGCTCCATCTGCACCACGCGGGTGATCGCAGGTATCGGTGTACCGCAGCTCACCGCGATCAGCGACTGTGCAAAAGAAGCGGACAAGTATGGCGTAACCGTGATCGCCGATGGCGGCATCAAGTATTCCGGCGACATTCCCAAGGCCATCGCGGGCGGCGCGAGCGCCGTCATGATCGGCAGCCTCTTTGCCGGTGTGGACGAGAGCCCTGGAGATATGGAAATCTATCAGGGCCGCAGCTTCAAGGTGTACCGCGGCATGGGCAGCCTGGGCGCCATGGCACAGGCCCACGGCTCCAGCGACCGCTATTTCCAGGAGGCCGACAAAAAGCTCGTGCCCGAGGGCGTGGAGGGCCGTGTGCCCTACAAGGGGCCGCTGGCTGATACGGTCTACCAGCTCGTGGGCGGCCTGCGCTCCAGCATGGGCTACTGCGGCACACCCACCATCGAGCACCTGCGCAAGGAGGGGCAGTTTATCCGCATCACCGGAGCTGGCCTGAAGGAGAGCCATCCGCACGATATTTCCATAACCAAGGAAAGCCCCAATTATTCTACCAGGGAGTGAGCCTGCCCGGGATCAACGGGGCATGTGTCGCTGCCACGCCGGTCGAAAATGGATCAAGCATCATAAACGCAGGTCTGAAAGGGCCTGCGTTTTGCCGTACAGGGCGCCACTTCTTTGCCTTGAGGTGGGCATAGGATAAGTCCGCCTGGCAGGAGGTAAGTGCATCTTCCTGTTTTTCTCATTTCGAATCATGAGACGGCTTCGGCCCAGTGGGGCCGGTGCGTCAGAAACGGGCCGCGTAGACGCGACGGGGGAGTTTTCCGCGACAGGACGAGGGAGAACCTGGCTCTATTATCCACATCGTCCCGTCTCAGACCGTTGACGAGCAAACGTCGCGCGTCGAAGCCGAAAGCGCTGTACAAGAAGCGCTTCGGCGTTTTCGCCGGAGACGCGGCGCCTCTGTCTGACATCCGCGCGCGTCAGACAGAGGCGGTCGATTGCCAGCCTCAGGCTGCCAAACGCATATGCGGTTTCGCGGCGAGCAGGTTCGGGCTTAGCGGCTTGATCAGAATATGGGATATGTTGGTTAAAGAAACAAAACGAAAGCTTATACGCCCCAGACAAGCCAAATGTAAAGGTAGCCTGCAAGAACCGCCGTTAATGTAAAGGGAATGCCGATTCTAAGAAAATCCCGAAGCCTCACCGTTTCGCCGTTTTTACGCAAAATCCCGATAGCGGCTATATTGGCGGACGCGCCGATGGGCGTTAGGTTTCCGCCGAGGGTTGCGCCGGTCAAAAGCCCAAAATAGAACACGTAAGGCTCCATTCCCGCGCCGCCATTCATTAATGCGGCAATGCTTGATACAACCGGAAGCATTGTGGCAACATACGGAATATTATCGATAAAGGCCGAAAGAACAACTGAGGCAAATACAATAATCGTGTAAAGAACGAAAGGATTATCTCCCGAAGCCGTGAAGAACAAATCGGCCGCCGCATCGATAACGCCCGCGGTTTTAATGCCTTCGATGACGATGAAGAGTCCGAACAAAAGAAGCAGCGTATCTTTGTCGAGTTCGGACCAAACCCGCCTTACTGTAGAGACGGAACGATTCTTCAGGCAGGAATGAACAATGCCGACAACACAAAGCGCAAGACAGACCAGACCGCTGCGCAGATTATATAGTGTCATCAGAAAACCGCCGGCAGGCTCCGGCAGGAACGAAGCTACAATAAGCAGCGCGACGGTCCCAAGCATAAGGCAGGAAGGAAAGTAATCTGTGACGGCTGTTTCTATTTTGGAAGAAACCGTTTGCTTTTCTTTTCTAAACAGAATAAGCAAAGCTATGGTTGAAGCTATTGCGCCGAGCTCAACACCCCAGAAAATCCCCGGCTTTCCCCGCATCCAAAAGAAATCAAGGAAATTCATGCCCGCATATCCGCCAAGAAGCATGCTGGTTGTATCCCCTACCATTGTTGCGGCGCCTTGCAAATTAGAAGAAACCGCAATGGCTATCAACACCGGAACAGGGGATATTTTTAGCTTCCTGGATATGGCAAGTCCAACCGGCGCCACCATCAGAACGGTGGCTACATTATCTACAAAAGCGCTGATAATTCCCGCAAATAATGCGAGAACCGTAACAGCCCATTTTACATTTGGAACCCTTGATATTAACATTTCCGCAAGGCGGGCCGGCATCTTGCTTTCAATAAACAGCGTTACAATACCCATGGTTCCGCCTATCATTAAAAGAACATTATAATCTACTGCCGCCAGCGCTGTAAATATGGAAAAATCATACACCTTAAAGATGCCGAGCACAATAAAAATGGCGGCACTGCCAAGAGCGATCCAGGGTCTGTACTTTTGCAATGCGAGCATTAACACATAGGTTATGGCAAAGATAATCAAGGCCAATATCATACATTTTCCTTCCCGCCAAAGAATTTGGCAATTCTTCGGCTCCTGTTTTTCGATTTTAAGTACCCAAAGAAGATACCGCGACACAGTCTGTTGAAATAAGTATAACCGCTATTATACCGCATTCAAAATATTGAATACCGCCTCCTTTTCTCAATCTCTATCTTATAATTATACTTTATCCAGCATAAAAATAGTAAAAGCAAACCGAACATATGTATTAAGATTATATTAAGACTGTATTAAGACAGATCCTTTCCGGGCATCCGCTTGTGCCGTGAAAGACCCCGTATGTAAATTTCCGGATTTCCCCTGCCCAAGGGCGCACGGGTATGCTATAATGAAAGATGATTCCCAGAATATCAGCTGAAAGGAATTTTGCCGATGAGCCTGTATCGACGCGTGATCGCTCTTTGCACATGCCTGCTCCTGCTGGCAGCAGCTTTTTCCGCGCTGGCGGAGGAAACGGACCCCGTCATGACTGCTGAGGAGGCCGAAGCCGCCGGTATCGAGGTGGAGGGTATTGCGACGGAGGATGAGGATGAAACGGCCGTTGCCGACGCGGAGGATCAGCCGGCGAGCATCGAGGGTCTGACGCCGCTGTACACCACCAAGATCAAGCCCTTTGTAGCCTCGGGCAAGGCCATTCGCATGCGCGCCCTGCAGGACGGCGAAAGCGACGTGGTCTGCGTGATTGACGCAGGCGAAACGATCACGGTCTACGCGGTGTATCCCTCCTACGTGCTGGCGGAGTATAACGGCTATGTAGGCTATATCATTCGCACCTGGGTGGATGAGAATATGACGACGCTGGACCCGGAGAATACCCCTCCGTACGGCGTGGTGACGTCCAAATATGTGGCTACGCTCACCGAAACGGCCAACATCTACGCCGAACCGTCGCTCAGCGCTGAGATCAACGATATCCATCCCGGCGCAGGCAGCAAAATCGCCATTTTGGACTTCGTGGACGGTTTTGCCAAGGTGCTGGTGTGGCGCAGCTATGGGTACATCGACGCGCGCGTGCTGACCGACCTGGTGATGGTGGCCCAGGGCGACGAGCCCATGAGCGATGAAACCCCCATCGCGGCGTTTTGCAGCTTCTTTGAGTACAATACGGGCGCTGAGGGGAACGATGGCCGCTGCAAAAACATCGTGCGCAGCTGCGAATCCATGACCCGCCTGATGCAGCCCGGCGAAAGCCTGGATTTTAACGCGCAGGTCGGTCCCTATAAAAAGAACAATGGGTACTTCCCGGCCCCCGTGCTCATCGATGGCGGAACCCAGATCGGCTACGGCGGCGGTACCTGCCAGAGCAGCAGCACGCTGTACAATGCCATCCGGCAGGTACCGGGCATCACGGTGCTGATGCGCCGGCCGCATGGGCCGGGCTGCGCGCGGTATCTGCCCATGCATCAGGATGCGGCGGTGGGAAATGACTCGCTGAATCTGGTATTCCGAAACGATTGCGAATATCCCATCTACGTGCTGGCGGAAAGCACGGGCGAAGGAACCCTGTGCATTCAGATCTTCCACGCGAATTAAGGGAGGCGGAACGAGGATGAACATCAGGCCACTGGGCGCGACCGGCATTCGCGTGGGCGAAATCGGCATGGGATGCGAGGGTTTTATCGGCAAGACCCGGCAGGAAGTGTGCGAATTCCTGGACGTGATGGAACGCTCGGGCGCCAATCTGATCGACCTGTATTCCCCCGATCCGGAAATGCGTTCGGCGCTGGGAGAGGCGATGGCCGGCCGGCGGGACAGCTTTGTGCTCCAGGCGCATTTGTGCACGATCTGGAAAGACGGGCAGTACGAGCGCACCCGCGATATCGGCGAGGTGCGTCAGAGCTTTGAGGATCAGCTGGCGCGCCTGGGCACTTCATGGGTGGATATCGCCATGATCCACTACGTGGATTCGGTAAGCGACTGGAACGCCGTGGAGAGCGGCGAGGTGATGCGCTACGCACAGGCGCTCAGACGCGAGGGACGGGCACGGGCGGTCGGGCTGTCCAGCCACAACCCCGCGGCGGCGCGGCTGGCGGTGGAGAGCGGGAAAATCGATGTGCTGATGTTCAGTGTCAACCCCTGCTACGACCTGCTGCCTGCCAACGAGGATGTGGAGCGTCTCTGGGCGGCGGAGAGCTATGCCGGGCCGCTGGTCAATATGGACCCGGAGCGGGAGGCGCTTTATGAGGCATGCCAACGGCGGGGCGTGGGCATCACGGTGATGAAGGCCTTCGGCGGAGGCGATCTGCTGAGCGCCGCACTTTCGCCTGCCGGAAAGGCGTTGACGCCGTATGAATGCCTGCACTACGCGCTTACGCGTCCGGCGGTGGCGGCAGTCCTGTGCGGAGCGCGCACGCTGGATCAGCTGAAAGACGCCCTGGCCTATGAGACTGCCTCGCCCGGGGAGAAGGATTATGCGGCGGCGTTGGCCGCTTTGCCCAAGATCAGCTGGCAGGGGCATTGTATGTACTGCGGTCATTGCGCGCCATGCCCCAGCGGCATTTCCGTGGCGGAGGTGACCAAGTTTCTCAACCTGGCGCGCGCGCAGGGTGAGACGCCGGAAACTGTTCGGGAGCACTATCGGGCGCTCAGCCATCATGCGAGCGAATGCGTGCGATGCGGTGCGTGTGAAAAGCGATGTCCCTTCGGGGTGCCTGTGAGAGAGAACATGGCACAGGCGACGGAGATTTTCGGATACTGAGGAAAGCAGCCGGGGCGCGGGTTTCATCCGCGCCCCTGCTGCTTTCCGGGAAGGGTTGAGCCGGCGGGAGAACGTTGTCCCAATGCGATTGCCCCCCCGGCAAGATAAGCCTCTCAAAGAATGGCCCCACAACGACCAAAGACCGCCCCGCAGCCCCTCGGCCGCCCGGCGGTCTTTGTTTTTCGGCATCTTTCACGCCCCGGTATTGGTCTGCGGCTGGGATACCATTGCGTTGCCGCCGCCGGTGATGGAGCTTCCGATATCCAGCACCTGCGTCTGCAATTCTTCAAAGGTGATCTGGCCGTTGTTGAGACTCTCGCGCAGCTGATCAATTTTGTTCATGATGGCTTCGTCGTCCGTTACGTGCACGGCGGTAATGGTCTTGTCCATTGCCTCCACGCGGGATTTGACCATTTCCACCAGCCGGTCGGTTAGGCCGCCCTGATACTGGGCATCATACGAGATGCCCACCAGCGCGATGTTGCCGGCTACGACGGCCTCCGCGTCGTCCAGCTCGCTGAGCTTTTCCACCTCTTCGCTCACATCGTCGCTCAGGCGGCGCGCGTCCTCCACAGTATTGACGCCGGCCGGCTGCACGGTTGCGGAGGGCATGGCGCTGGCGGAGGGCGTCGGTGTGGCTTCCGGCATAGCGGAGGGTGTTACACTCGCGCTGGGAGCAGGGCTGGGCAGGGTATCGGCATTGCTGGCGCAAGCGGAGAACAGCGCCAGGCCGAGCAGGGAGATTACCACAAGGGTCCAGGTTTTTTTCAATGCTGTTCGCCTCCTCGCGGCTATTGTGTGCAGGAGCGGGGAGGCGAATGTGCGACAACTCTTCCCAGTGAGCGACGATCAGCCCTGCCGGTCCAGAGAGCGAATGCGCCCGCAGATGAGATTGGTGACATCGCCGGCGAGCTGGATCAGACGCGGATCGCTCAGCATTTCCAGACGCTGGTCCATTCTGCCGGAAATGGCGCTGATCAAATAGGGCGAACCGGTCAGGGACTGCTCGATCAGACCGAAGAGCGGGGCCTCCATGGCATCCGTAAACACACGGGCAGCGCGGATGACTCCGCCGTCCACCTTGAGCTTGACCGTGACCTGCCCCCAGGGAAAGCGCTCCGACACGCTGAAGGTGGAGGCCATTGCCTCGGGATAGATCCATTTTGGATCGGAGAACCGAAGGGTGAGCGCAGCGATGGAACGGCCGTCCAGAATCCGTTCGTCCAGCCAGGCGGGTTGCGCGCCATAGGCACGGGCAAAGGCCCAGTAGAGAGCCTGCTCCAGCTCTTCGACGGTGATGGCGGGGTTCAGCGTGCGCAGGTTGATCGTATGTGCCGCCGTGTCCGGAGGATTGGGGGCGGCAAGATCTCCGCCTCCTGCTGACAGAAACTGTGCCATTTGGTCCAGAGCGGTATCCACATACAGCGTGCCGTGATGCAGCGCCGCCGAACCAGCCTTGAAATATGCGTTGACGCTGAAGCGGCGGCCCGCTGCAAACAGGTCGCCCCGGCCCATGGCCCGCGACTGAATCCCGAACGCGCCGGCCGCCATCCCCAGAATGCTGAGCTGATGATGGATGTCAAACGCCGTTTTGGGAAGAATAAAGCTGAAATTGAGGGCGCCCCGGTCCTGATAGACCGCTCCGCCGCCACTCAGCCGCCGGGCAATATGCCCGCCTGCGCTTAAAAAGGGGTCGACCCGGCACTCATACAGCGGGTTCTGACACCGGCCGATGGAAATGCAGCGGTCGTTCTGCCACAGATAGAGGATGGCCGTATCCTCCGGAAGCGTGTCCATCAGGTGCTTCTCAATGGCCAGGTTGCGATAGGGTTCGCCTCCAAGGGCGATCAGGCAGGCGGTACGTCGGATCATCTGCTTCCACGGCCTTTCTGAGAATGGTCATCCAAATGCTTTCAAAATGTGATATTTCGGCGGAGACGAGCGGTTCTCCTGCGTAAAGGAAGCAGGCCGCCTCCTTTTGGCATAAAAACGGCACGCGCGTGAAATTCCGCGCGTGCCGCACAGGCGGATCCGTGTCCTGTAGCGGAAATCAGGTCAAAATTTTGCGGAAGTCATTGCCGGGACCCTGCTCGTCATAGACCAGGAACTCGCGCACGTTGAGGGATACCTTCTTGCCGGCCTCAACATCCATGCTGTCGTAGGGATCGGCGATCACGCGAAGCTCCTTGCCGCCGCCCAGGTCTACGCGGCAGTCGTTCACATCGCCCAGGTAGAAGTGGCTCTTGATGGTGCCGTTCAACGAACCCTGACCGATGGGAGCGTACTTGACATGTTCGGGACGCACGCCGACGATCACGCGGCCCTTCTTATCTCCCTCATAGGGCAGGCGCTGGCCGCAGCCGTCCAGCTCGATGCAGTCGGCCTTGACCTCTCCCTCCAAAAATTCGATCTTGCCCACGAAGTCGGCCACGAAGGGGTTGGCGGGCTGGGAGTAAATGTCGCGCGGCACGCCGATCTGCTGGATGACGCCGCGGTTGATAACTACGATGCGGTCGCTCATGGCCATGGCCTCCGTCTGGTCATGGGTGACGTAGAGCACGGTGATGCCGGATTCGCGCTGGATCTCCTTGATTTCAAAACGCATGCTTTCACGCAGCTTGGCGTCAAGGTTGGAAAGAGGCTCGTCCAAAAGCAGCAGGGCGGGCTCCGCAACCAGCGCGCGCGCCAGCGCCACGCGCTGC
>OMNT01001566.1_pt1 | contig 20720 bp, 18 predicted proteins | sample 1672551 | NCBI WGS metagenome assembly OMNT01 (sample SAMEA3136698, study PRJEB25190) | human gut metagenome
TCGTCGATACAGCGCTCCACACCGTCCAACTTCTCATAATGAGAACTTTACAAAGTAGAAGCCACAGCAAAAAGCTGTTCAATCGCTGATACAATTCGGTTCTGCTCTTTAATTGGAGGAACGGGAACAAGGAAATCGCCGACCTTTGATGTCGAAATGTGTACGATAATGTCACCTGTCGCCGTCCTGCGTTTAAGCTCGATGCAATACGGCGAAGCCATATAGTACACCAGATACAGCGGATTCATTCCATGATGCGTCCAGAAAGCCAAGTCGCCACCTGCCGCAATTTGTCCGTCTCCGAGAAACGCCACTGTTTTAGCAATGTCCACTTTATTTTCACCCGTCAATGTGAACACTACATCGCCGGAGGAGAAATGCAAGCAATCCTTATCGAGCGTATCAGGGACAAAGGAGACTGCTGAATCAAAGGAGGTTTCATAGGTGGTGTAAATCTCCCCGTATCGAATGCACGGGCACCCTTGGGCAACAGTTTCTGTTCGTTTGATGCCACGCCCTCTGTTCATTGTTCCTAAACTGGAAGCCCGACACCAAGCCCAGTTCTCTGGTATCTCAAACGGGATCTCATCATCAATGCAGACCTCTTCGGAACCTCGCTTTTCATAATGAGAATTATCCCGTCTGAAAATGACAGATTCGTGCTTGTCCTTTTTGATTTTGCCTTCCTTGATGAGCCGCTGCTTCTCCGCCCGGATACGCTCCAGCAGAGCCTCTGCAGGCTCGTCGGATGGGTCTTGCGGTACCAGCTTGCCCTGGACTGCCTCTTGCAGGATGGACTTTTTTAGGGCTTCTGGGAAAGAATCCTGTAGTTTTTGGAGAGCTGTTGCCTTAATTGCGTAATTCTCAATGACCAGTTCAGCTTCTTGGATACAAGCTACAATTCTTTCTTGCTCGGCAAGCGGCGGGACGGGAAGCAGTATCGTTCCCAGCTTGTCTCCTGAGATGTGAACGATTATGTCGCCAGTTGCTAAAGCTACTTTGCGGGCGATTATATACGGCGAAGCCATAATGTATGAAAGAAAAAGCGGGTTCATGCCATGCTGAGTCCAAAAAGCAAGGTCGCCGCTTGCGGCAATTGGCTCTGTTCCTAAATACGCTACAGCTTTAGCTATATCCGGCTTATTCTCGCCGGTAAGAGTCATGAGCACATCGCCATACGAAAAATGCTTACATTTCTCGTAGAGATCAGGGGCAATAAATGAAACAGCTGAAGTGAACAATGTCTGATAGGTTGTATAGAGCTCACCGTAGCGGACGCACGGGAGACCCTGTTGAACTGTTTCGTTCCGCTTTATGCCGCTACCGCGCACAATCTCTCCCAAGGAGCGAATACGCACCCACTCCCACGAATCGGGGATGTCGAACGGTACCTCATCCGCCAGCGACCGCACTTCATCGCCGATTTTCTCATAAGGAGTATTATCGGCACCTTTGAGATACCAACGCCGCCTGTGGCGGCGTTGACGCAAGCATCGCATTTTGATGTCAAAATACTGCTTGCTGGGGTAAACCCCAGTCCCCCATGCCGCCCGCGGGCGGGAACTTCTCGGCAGCATTGCCGGAAAGTGAGTGTAAAAATCGGGTTCGGCAATATGGCCGAACCCGATCACAGCGGACTGCCCTAAAGCGCTTCAGACAACATTGTCAAAAGCGGTAGACGCTGAAAACCGGGTTCGGTGAATTCACCGAACCCGGTCAGACTTTTTGACAAGGTTGTCTGAAAGTAAGGGTTGGCAATCTTGCCAACCCTTACTTTACCAGATCGTCTCCCGCACCGCTCGAATCAGCGTCACCACCCATGACAGCGCCGCAAGACCCACCAGCACAAGGAAAATGCCGTCCGCCAGAGCGGTATGGGCCAGATACCACGGGCGGAATACCGTGATTACCAGTGCACCGTACAGCAGCGGCGCAGACAACCGTAGCACCTGTGCCAGACGGACGATCCCGCCCAGCAGCGCCAGCCCCAATGATAAAACAGCATACATCATGTTCCGAGCCTCCTTCTTAGATTTGTGGTATTTTACCATCGGCAGACAGACTTTATAAGGGTCTGTCTGCCGATTTTTTCGCTTTGGGTGTCAATAAGACACCCTTGATTTGACGGCGAGGGTGTCTATTGCACACCCTGGATTTCAATTTTTTTTGCAAAATTTTTGGATTTTTTGTTATTCACCATGCTGTTTTTTCGGGAGGGGTAGTGAGGGGGTATCTGAAAAAACAGAAAACCGCTCTCGGCAACATTGCCGGAAGCGGTCTGGAGGTGGTTTATGAACAAACAGACACATCGGACCTGCGTCCGCATGAGTGCCAAAGAATACAACCGGCTCATGGAACGAAGCAGGGCGGCAGGGCTGTCTGCCAACGCATGGCTTATGGAGCAGCTCGCCGGCAATCGTCCCATCATCAGTCGGAACGGCATCATGTCGGACTTTCTCTGCCTGCTCAATCAGAAGGGGCGGGAGATCAACACCGTGGCTCGTGCCTTCAACAGCGGATATGGCACGGCAGAGGGGCTCCAGCAAGCACTCGACTGTCTGAAGGACATTGCCCAGGCAGCATACGAGGTCAGGAAGGAGGGATTCACCCATGCGCCGTAAGCGCAAAAAGCCGCTTCCCAGAGGGAAACTGCGGGACAACAGCAAAAGCATCTCTGTCCGGATGACAGAGGAACAATTTCAAAGGCTGGAACGCTATCGGGAACTGACCCGCCTGCCGGTCACCACCTATTTCCGCAAGCTCATTGCAGAGAGCGAGATCGTGGAAAGACCCAGCCGGATCAGGTTTCGGCTCCACGAGGAAGTCAACAAGATCGACTCCAATATCCGCCAGATTCTGCGGAATCCCCGCGCAAAGGAACTGGACCGGGAGGCGGCGGACAGAATCCGTTTCCTGCTGGAACACATTCTCGAACAGGCCTACCACATAAACGCACACCATGATCTGAGCCACAAGGACGGGCAGTAAACACCCGCCCGTTCGCCCTGTGCCGCACCGTGCGGCGTTCTTCCGCACCGGGCAGCGCCCTGCCCGTCCCCTCCGGCAGAGGCCCCCACAGGCGGCGTGTGGGCAAACTCGATCCAAATAACACAAGGAGAGCCTATGGAGCAAAAAGCCAATATCACCATCGATAAGGAGCATATCACCGTGGAGCGGACGCAGACAGCCTGCGGGCGGGAGATTCGGGTCATCTCCGTGTTTCCCCGGCATGGCAGCGAAACCGTGGAGGACAAACTGAAAGCCCTGGCGGAACTGGATTTCCGGCAGGGAAAGCTGTGCGCGTAAAGTGCTGGACATTTCAGACCGTTCGGGGTATTGTGGTGTCGCAATGCTCTGAACGGTTTGACAAAGAAAAGGAGGGCTGTATGAATCAGTCAAACCAAATCAGGAAAACCGCTCTTTACTGCCGTCTCAGCCAGGACGATGGGATAGAGGGCGATTCCAACTCGATCCAGAATCAAAAATCTATCTTACGGAAGTTCGCGGAAGATCACCATTTCCCCAGCCCCTGCTTTTATGTGGATGACGGTTTTTCGGGAGGAAACTTCCAAAGACCGGCGTTCCAGCAGATGATCTCAGACATGGAAAACGGCGAGATTGGGATCATCGTGACCAAGGATCTCAGCCGCCTCGGTAGAAATCAGCTCCACACGGGACTCTACATCGAGGAACGATTCCCCATGTTCGGCGTCCGCTACATCGCCATCAATGACAATGTGGACACCGACAGCAGCGAGAGCAATGACCTCATGCCGTTCAAAAATTTGTTCAATGAGTGGTTTATTCGGGACACCAGCCGGAAGATCCGTGCGGTTCTGAAGGCCAAAGCGGAACGGGGCGAACGGCTGGGGACCAGAGCGCCCTATGGCTACCGAAAGGACCCGGACACGAAAAAACTAATCGTGGATGAGGAGGCGGCAGCCATCGTCCGCAGGATCTTTGCTATGTGCGCCGGCGGCAGCGGCCCCAGCCAAATTGCCCGCATTCTCAAGAAAGAGCATATCCTGACGCCTACCATGTACGCCTACAGCAAGTACGGCATCACGCACGTGGGGCTGGATACACAACGCCCATATCACTGGTCTGGGGATACTGTGGCGGATATGCTGGAGAACGAAATCTATCTGGGCAACACCGTCAACATGAAGTACAGCACGAAGTCCTACAAGGACAAGCGTAGAGCAGAGCATTCACGGGAGGAATGTCTGGTCTTTGAGAACACCCATTCCGCTCTCGTTACACAAGAAGTTTGGGACATTGTACAGCGGGTACGAAAGAGCAAGCGCCGAAGAACCAATATGGATGAGCAGAACAAGTACTCCGGCCTTGTGTTCTGTTCCGACTGCGGCTCCAACATGGTGCTGCACCGGGCGCATACCATGTCCGCCAGCTATAATCACTTTACCTGCCGCACCTACAAGAAGGATGGAGAAGCCTGTACGGGCCACTATATTCGAGAGTGCGTTCTAGATGAAGTGGTGCTGGAGGACTTACGGAGAGTAACGGCCATGGCACGGGAACATCCGGAAAAGTTCGCCGCCTACATTGGCAGCAAGCAGTCCGCCGAGCTTCAGCGGGAGATCCGCAGGCAGGAGAAAGAACTGGCCGCCATGCGGAAGCGGAAAATGGAATTGGACACCATCTTCAAGAAGCTGTATGAGGATAGCGTGCTGGGCCGTATCACCACGGAGCAGTTCCAAATGCTCTCCGGCAGCTACACGGAAGAACAGAGCTGCATCACAGCCGGTATTCCACAGAAAGAGAGTGAGATCCAGTGCCTGCGGGAAACGGTGAGCGGGACGGACAGCTTCCTTGATAAGGCGAAGCGGTACACGGATATCACGGAACTGACGCCGGAGTTGCTGCGGCTGTTCATTGAGAAGATCGTGGTTCACGAGAAAGAGGTAAAGTGGTCTAAACACGCTCCCCAGACCGTGGAGATCTACTACAACGGCATTGGCTATGTCGGCAGCGGTCAGCAGGATGTGGAAGAAGCACTGGAAGCACCGGAATCCCTACAAACCCAGGACACAGAGAAGCCCCGGCAGGCATCGTAAACACGATGACCTGCCGGGGTATCCCAGGAATCACTTGTTACCCCTGTGAGGGGGGAACAAAAACCGCCCTGTTTTTATAAGGAGCATATATGCGAAGCGAACGGCAAATATTGAAAATGATTCTGAGCGTAGTTAAATCATCGGACAACATACGCGCTGCATACATGAACGGCTCTCGCACTAACCCAAATGTTGAAAAGGATGAGCTGAGAGACTACGACATAGTATTTTCGGTAAACGATGTAAGAAGGATGATAAACGGGCGCAAGTGGCTGAAACCGTTTGGAGATATAGCTATTATGCAGGAGCCGGACAGCGTGGATATGGCATGGGGCGAGAATGCAGACCTTAATAAAAGCTATACGTTCCTTATGTTGTTTCGCGACCATGTGCGCATAGATCTGCACATAGAGCGCACGGATGTTACAAAGGCCGTTTATGGGAGCGACAGCCTGACCGTGTCGCTTTATGATAAGGATGGGCTTCTATCACCCATTCCTGCGTCAAATGACAGCATGTACAATGTGGCTAAGCCTACGGCGGAGCAGTTTGCGGGCTGCTGCAACGAGTTTTACTGGTGCATGAATAACGTTGCCAAAGGGATAGCGCGCAGACAGCTTCCTTATGCCATGTGGATGTATAATTCTGTGGTGCATCCAATGCTTATAAAGCTGCTGAGTTATCGTGCGGCAATGGAGAACGGCTTTTCGATATCACTTGGCATGAGCGGCAAATACCTTGAAAGGTATATACCTCAATTTGATTTTGAGGTGCTGACAAGAACCTATGCCGCAGGAAGTTACGATGCGCTTTGGATGGCGATCGACGCGGCAATGGAGCTGTTTTCACGTACGGCTGCCACGGTGGCTGAAGGACTTGACTATGAGTATAGGCAGGATTGGGAGCAAGCCATACGGGACTATATCGAGTACATAAAAAACGGATATACAAATTAAGGAGCGGGTAAACCGCTCCTTTTAGTTATTGTTATGTTTTATGAATCCTGAAGCACGTCATCGATTATGGCGTTAAGTGCATCGTCTATTCTGTCTCCGGCGGCGCGGGCTTCGCGCTCCTCCGATGTTTCGGCGCTGCGCATGCCAACTATTTCGTTGACTGTCATCATTGGCTGCTCCTCCGCCTCTATATCCGCTGCTTCTTCTTTAAGCATTGCGGTTGGGCCGCGGTCTGCATGCTCAATATGTTCCTCTTTAGCTTCTTCCGCCTTAACCTCGGCTTCTTTTGCTTCCTCGGCAGGTGTAGTCTGGCGGTTTTCTATTTTATATATGCTCCGCATCAGTTCGGCAGGGTTTTCATATGATTCGGGAAGCTCATCGGCGTTTATGCCGGCGTCTCCTTCGGGAATGTATTCGCCGGCCATCTCTATTTCGTTATCAAGGTTGGAATCCTTTATGCATGCGCGGAAATGCTCCGCCTGTGCGGCGGCTGTTTCGGCGGCGCGCTGTAGGGCCTTGTTCAGCTTGGATGCACTTTCGCGGTAATTCTGCATGAACGCCTCCGCTTTCAGCGCGCTCTGGCGGGAGTATTCCTCGGCCTGCTGCTTTATCTTGTCTGCCTCTTCCTGCGCGGCTGCAATTATGCTTTCAGCTTCCGCATGAGCAGCGGCCTTATCTTCGTTGGCTTTGTTTATTATGCGCGCGCCTTCTGCATTGGCTTCGTCTATAACTTTGCCTGCGTCGCTCTGCGCGCGGGTGAGCGCGTTTGCTATTGCGCCTTCTTTGCGCTTGTATTCCTCTATTGCCTGCTCAAGCCGCGCATTCAGCGCTTCCTGCTCGCTAAGCTTGGCCTTCAGTTCCTCTATGGCCGCTTCAAGTTCCTTTTTCTTTCCAAACATGCTCATTTCCTCCCTGTATATTTATGGTTGTTTATTGTGCTAAAAGTTCATGCGCTCCTGGCGCGGGTCTGTCGCACCCTTTGGCAGGTCGTAGCCCATGTGCAGATATGCGGCGGGCATTGGTATTCTGCCGCGCGGCGTGCGCGCTATGAAGCCAAGCTGCAAAAGATAAGGTTCATACACATCCTCTATCGTGGATGCATCGTCGCCTGTTGCAGCGGCTATGGTATCAAGTCCAACTGCGCGGCCGCCGAATTTGACTATCATGGTGTCAAGTATACGCCTGTCTACCGTGTCAAGGCCAAGCTCGTCTATGGAGAGCATATCGAGTCCGGCTCTTGCTGTGGCAAGGTCTATTTTGCCTTCGCCGCGCACTTGAGCATAGTCCCTTACGCGCCTGAGCAGACGGTTTACTATTCGCGGTGTTCCGCGCGAACGGGAAGCTATTTCTATCGCGCCTTCGCGGTCTATCGGAATATCCAGTATTCCTGCGCTCCTTACGATTATCTCAAGCAGGTCTTCCGGCGAATATGGCTGAAGCTGCTCCTTTATGCCGAATCTGTCCCGAAGAGGGGCAGTGAGCAGACCCATGCGCGTAGTTGCACCGATAAGCGTAAAGTGCGGCAGGTCAAGCCTTATAGAGTGCGCGCTGGGGCCTTTGCCTATTATTATGTCCAGCGCGTAATCTTCCATTGCCGGATACAGCACCTCCTCAACGGTTGCATTAAGGCGGTGTATTTCGTCTATGAACAGCACGTCGCCCGGGGCAATGTTGGTCAGTATTGCCGCAAGTTCGCCCTTATGCGAAATCGCCGGGCCGCTTGTTATGTGCAGCGTGCCGCCCATTTCGTTGGCTATTATTGAGGCAAGCGTCGTTTTGCCAAGACCGGGAGGACCATAAAAAAGCGCATGGTCAAGCGGTTCGCCGCGGCGCTTTGCAGCCTCGATATATATTTCAACGTGTTCTTTTACGGCCTTTTGCCCTATATATTCCTTCAAATACTTCGGCCTTAGGCTGAATTCGTTAGCTTCGTCTTCCGCAAGCATTGAAGATGAAATGAGCCTGTCGTCGTTTGCCACTATGCGTTACCTTTTGCCCTTTCTGGCTATCTCCCTAAGCGCGCCGGTTATCATATCCTCTACCCTGTCGCAGTCTTCAACCGCGGCAACGGCTCTCCCTGCGCTTACGCCGTCATACCCAAGCGATACAAGCGCGGCTATAGCTTCGCTGCGTATATCCATGCTGCCAGTGCTGCCCTTTATGCCGGCAGATGAGTCTATTGCGGCGTCATCCGCGGTCACTTTTTCTTTTAACTCAAGCAATACGCGTGCTGCCGTTTTTCGGCCCATGCCGGAAACCTTATCAAATGCCGCTGCGTTTTCGGTAAGTATTGCTAATGTTATATCCTGCACGCTCAGCGAACTAAGTACGCTCAGCGCAAGCTTTGGCCCAACGCGCGTAACGCCAATGAGCCGACGGAACATGGCGCGTTCCTCTTTGGTTTCAAAGCCGTACAGCGCCATAACATCCTGCGAAAGCGAAATGTGAAAATGAGTGTAAAGCTTATGAGGCGCGCCTGCTTTCAAGCATTTAAGCGTTTGGCTTGAACACAGCAATTCGTATCCGACTCCGCCAGCTTCAACTATTGCGCGGTCTGCTAACACCTCTTCAACTATTCCTGAAATATGTGCATACATATGTTTTGCTCCGTTTACTGCCGTATGAGTTATTTTATGCGGAATGTTTCGGCTGCCGGGCCGGACGTGTTCGCGTGGCACAGTGCCGCGGCAAGCGCATCGGCTGCATCGTCCGGCTTTGGAATGCTGTTTAGCGAAAGCAGAAGCTTTATCATTTGCTGTACCTGCTTTTTATCCGCGTGGCCGTTGCCGGTTACGGCGGACTTTATCTGCATAGGCGTGTATTCATAAAGCGGCAGCCCCGCCTGCTGGGCGGATAGCAGCGCAATGCCGCGCGCGGCCGCCACCTGAAGCGCAGTCTTTGTATTCCTTGCGAAAAATAGTTCCTCGAACGCAACATGGTCTGGTTTATACAGCTTTATCAGCTCATTCATGCCTATATACAGCCGCTCCAGCCTTTGCGGGAACGGCGTATGCGCAACGGTTTCGATAACGCCGTAGTCGATCGCCTTGGATCTTATGCCTTCGGTGTTTATTATGCCGTAGCCAAGTATGGCATAACCGGGGTCTATACCCAAAATTATCAAAAAGCCGTTACCCCCACGTTTATATTCTATTTTATTTTATCATGCGCGCAATATCTTGACAAGAGCGCTAAAGGCCCCAAACGGGTGTTTGGGGTCATTCTACGCTTTCTATATATTCATTTATTTCCTGCAACGAGTTGAAAAGTAATCCGCCTGTTTGCAGTGCGGCGGTATCTTCGGCGAATCTGTCAGGTGAAATATCTATGCTGGTTATGTGCTCATTCTCAAGCGTTTGTGTGTTGCGCTTATATACTTCAAGCGTATCCCCATCCGCCCCCGAAAGCATAACATAATGCTCGGGACAGCATCCACCAGAATCCTTCACAAGGCTTACATAGGCGGATGTGAAAAGTTCCGCCGAATAATCCGAATATGCCGCTTTTGCTTCCTCCTTATTCATGCCCTCTATATCGCCCTGCGATTTCAGCGTAATATAATGTCCGCATCCGTCAAAACGAAGCTTCCATTCAACTTTTGTGCTTTTAAGCGCAGTTATGCGCCTATCTGTTGACACGGTTTTGATGCTGGCGCTTTCGTTCGGCATAGGCTGTTCGGCTTGCTTTGACGGAAGGGCATTGCTGCTTTGCGGAGCTGTATCGCTTTTATCCGGAAACAATGCGCCTATGCACACAAGCGTTGTTATCGCTGCAAATCCGCACAGCAGGCATTTTGTTATCAGCCGCGCGTGATCAATCCTAAAAAACATATCTCTTCCTCCTAAACTTGTTGCTTATTCTGCCCAAATATGTTTTTGTTAATTCAAAAAAAGAAGGCGCATGCAGACTGCACCCTCTTTTTAACAATGCTTTTTTATTCGCCAAAGAAGTTATAGTCGGCTTCGCCGCCAACGTTTTCGTCGCCAAGGCTGTTAAGGTCGGCAAGTACCAGCGTTGTTGTATAGTATTCGCCGCCGCGCCAATACTTTATCTCTATGCTGTCGCCAACCATCTTGCCCCTTATCAATGCAACAAATTCATCCTGAGTCATGCCGCTTTGGCCTTCTATTTCAACTATTATATCGTTGGGTTCAAGGCCGGCTTTATGGCCCGGGCCGTCTTTTATTATCGATGCGACCAGTATGCCTTCGGGCGTGCCGTATGTTGTGGCGTACATTTCGCCCCATGTGGTAACACTTACGCCTATGCCGGGACGCAGCACGCGGCCTTCGTTTATAAGCTGCTCCGCCACCTTCATCGCCTGATCTATCGGCAGGGCGAAACCAAGGCCCTCTGCACTTATTGCGTTGCCGTAATTGTCATAACTTGCGGTAACGGTTTTTGCGGAAACTATGCCTATTACCTCGCCGGACATGTTTATCAGCGGCCCGCCGCTGTTGCCGGGGTTAACGGCGGCATCAGTTTGAATGTAAACATTTGTAACGCCGTCTATATTCACGCTCCTTGCCGTTGCGCTCACTATGCCGAATGTAGTCGTGCCGGAAAGTTCACGTCCGGTGGGGTCGCCTATGGTTATAACGAATTCGCCCACGCGCACGGCCTCCGAATCGCCAAGCTTCAGCGGCTTAAGGTTGGCTTTATCCACCTTCAGCACGGCAACGTCAAACGTTTTATCGTAGCCCACAAGCTGAGCTTCCGCTTCTTCACCGTCAACGAACATTACGCCGAGTTTTGACGCATCTTCCACAACGTGCGCATTGGTCATTATGTAGCCTTCGGACGATATAACAAAGCCTGAACCGGAGCCGAATTCAAGTTCACGGGTGTATTTTTCGCTGTAACCATAGTTGATTATGCCAACAACGCCTTCGCTTACGCTGTCCACTATATCGAGCAACGGATTGCTGGGGTTGGTTATTTCGGGGGCTACGCCGTCAAGCTGGGGCATGGTGCCGGAAGGCGGAATTGGAGTCATTGCGGGGGCGGAGTTGCTGTCCTCAGGCTCCGCTGTTTTGCCGGGTTCGGGAATAGCGCTCGGAAGCTGAGGAATAAGCCCATCGAAGAAAGGCGTAGGCTCGGGGGCGTTATTATTCGTGCCGTTATCCGCACTTGGCATATACGATGCTAGCACCGCCGGCATAAATATGGTGGCAAGCAGCGCGCCGACGATTGTGAATATTATCGCTGTTACCACATAGCCGCCTATGCCGCGCTTTGGCGGTTTGGGCTCCTGCTGAGGGGTATTGTTGTACCCGTCGAAATAATAGTTTGGATACTCCATCTTTTGTTACCTCCGTTGTGCGGGATTTGCCTTTGGCCTTCCCTGCTGTTCATATAATTTAAGCGTAAACGTGAACGTTGCGCCTTTGCCTAATTGTGATTCGGCCTTTATGGTTTGGTCGTGCTGCTCAATTATGCGTTTGACTATGCTGAGTCCAAGCCCTGACGACGAGCCGGAGGGCGTATGCGCCTTCTCGGCTTTATAGAACCTGTCAAACACATATGGCAGATCATCCGGCGAAATACCATCGCCTTGGTCGATAACGCTCATTACGGCAAGCTTTTTATCCGTGACTATGCGCATTGTGAGCGCACCGCCATCGGGAGAGAACTTTATAGCATTATCCACCAAATTACGTATGACCTGCGCTATCTGAGACTGATCGGCTTCAACCATTGTATGCTCCGCATCAAAATCCATATTGACGTCTATATGCTTTGCGTTGATGCGCGCTTCGAATGTAAACACGGTGCGAATAACAAGTTCATTCAAATCAAACGGCTCAAGCTTTAATTCGTATAGGCCCGATTCTATTCGCGCCAGGTCGAGCAAATCGTTCACCATTCCGGTCATTCGCTTGCATTCGTTTATTACTATGTCAAGATACTTTGGCTGATCCTCGCTTGAAATCGTGCCGTCCTGCATTGCCTCAAGGAAGCCCCTCATACTGGTGAGTGGGGAGCGCAGTTCGTGCGAAACGTTTGCAACAAAACTCCTTCGGGATTGCTCCAGCGCGTTTATCTCATTTGCCATTTCATTGAAGCTTTGGCCAAGTTGGCCAACTTCATCATGGCTGGTGATATTCACCCTTGCTTCGTATTCGCCGCGGGAGAAACGATTTATAGCGTTGTTCATGTCCACTATCGGCTTTGTCATGCGGCTTGTTATGTACGTTACCGCAAGAATGGCCAGAATTACCGCAATGCAGGCCGAAAGCAAAACATCAAGGTATACTTTGCGGATGGAATCGTTTGTGCGGCTCACGTCCGTATGGAAAAACATTGCGCCTATAACTTCGCCTTCGGTGGTGGTTATCTGCCGGCTGAGCGTCATTATGGGGATATTGCCGGAAGTAAACCTATCCGAGCTTATTTCTATTTCGCCATTGCCCATTATTATTGCCGATGCGTCCGCGCTAAGATCTGCATCGCAAAGCGGGTCCCACTTTGCTTCGTTCAGTTCGTCGCGCAATATCACCTTACCGAATGCCGAATCTATGAAATAGAGTTTAAGCATTGCGTCATACTTGCGCATGGTAGTCCTCAGCGTATCCTTTGCAACGGCGCGCTTTTCGGCGTCCACATATTGGGTAACTATAACGCGGTTTATTTCGGCGGCTTCACGCCTGAGCTCGTTTTCATTTTCTGTCATGTATTGGCTTTTGAACATTCCGCTTATGGTGATGCCCAAAAGGAATATTATCAGCAATATTATGGCTAAATATGTGCTGAGCATGCGCGAAAACAATGTGTTGAACGATTTTTTGCCCATTCGGCCTCCGCCGCTAAGCCATATTACTTAGCCGTTTCAAATTTGTACCCAACGCCCCAAACGGTCTTTATCTCCCATTCGGGCCTTTCGCCTATTTTTTCGCGTATGCGCTTGATATGTACATCTACCGTACGCGAATCGCCGAAGAAATCAAAGCCCCAAACCTGCTCAAGCAGCTGCTCGCGGGTAAATACCTTACCCTCGCGCGAAGCTAAGAAGAACAGCAGCTCTATTTCCTTTGGCGGCATATCAAGCTGCTTGCCGTCAAGCGTTACGGTGTAATTATCAAGCGATATGGTAAGGCCGGGGAACCTGAGTTCCTTTTCGTCTCCGGGTGTGGCACTGCGCCGCAACACGGCCCTTATGCGGGCAAGCAATTCTTTTGCCTCAAACGGCTTTGGAATATAATCATCCGCGCCGAGTTCAAGTCCCTGTATCCTGTCGAGCGTGTCGCCTTTCGCCGTGAGCATTATAACGGGCACGGTGCTTTCGCTGCGCAGCTTTTCAAGCACGGTCCAGCCATCCATGCCCGGCAGCATAACATCCAGCAGAACAAGCGTGGGCTTAACGCTGCGGAATGCGTCTATTGCCGTATCACCGCGGGTACAGGTGGCCACGGTATAACCTTCCTTTTTCAGGTACATTTCTATTATAGCCAGTATGTTAGTATCGTCATCAACAACCAATATAACGTTATTGTTTTCCATGCCTACCTCCCTTTGCCTATCGGCGGCTTAAAAGCCACCATGATAGGTATAATAATAGCATCAATTTGTGAACATGGTATGAATAAGGACAAAATGCCCTAATTAATTTACTTTTTAAGCGTGACAACGGTAACGCCGGCGTCGCCCTCGCCGTAGCTGCCCATGCGGTAGCCCTTGACGAGCGGATGGCGCTTTAAGAATGCCTGCACGCCCGCTCGCAGCGCGCCTGTGCCCTTGCCATGGATTATGTTTACCTCGCTGAGACCTGCATTATACGCATCGTCAAGGTATCTGTCCACCATTATATTGGCTTCGTCAACAAGCATTCCGCGCACGTCAAGCTCGAGCCCTACCTGCTTGCCCGCACCAAGGCCAACTTTGCCGGATGTGGGCGCAGCGGCCTTCTTTTCTTCTATAAGGCGTATGTCTTTAAGCTTTACGTTGAGCTTCATAACGCCGGCCTGTACCATAACCTCGCCCTTTGAATCGGGAGCGGACAGCACGGTTGCTTTCTGGTCAAGCGTAACAATGTTTACTGTATCCCCCGCGCGCACTGTTTTGGGAGGCTTGGTATTATCCTCCTTCTTTATTGCCTCTTTTTCGTTCACGGCGGTTTCGGTTGCCCTAAGCGTGTCCCGCGCGGCCTGTATGACCCTGTCGGCGGCGCTTCTGTCTATATCCTTTATGGAGCGTATCTCAACGATAAGCTTCTCCATTTCGCGCTTCGTGTCCGCAACTATGCGCTTTGCATCCTCCTTTGCCTTGACTTGCAGGCGGTTCCTATCCTCGTCCAGCTTTTTGCGTTCGCGTTCGGCATCGGCACGTAGCTTTTCAAGCTCTGCGCGCGCTTCTTCTGCCATTTTGCGCTCCTCTTCGGCTATGCGGCGCTGGGACTGTGCGCTTGAAATAATGTCCTCAAAGCGCACATCTTCACCCTTTAGGAAGCTTTTTGCCTTATCTATGATGCTGCTTGGCAGTCCAAGGCGCGAGGATATCTCAAATGCGTTCGATTTTCCGGGAATGCCGATATAAAGCCTGTATGTTGGGCATAGGCGGTCTATATCAAATTCCATGGAGGCGTTCTCCATGCCCTCATGCGTCATTGCGAATGCTTTTATTTCGCTGTAATGCGTTGTGGATACGCATATGCAATGGCGGTCGTTAAGTTCTTCCAATATGCTCATTGCAAGCGCAGCGCCCTCTATCGGGTCTGTACCTGCGCCAAGTTCATCCAGTAGTACAAGCGAGTTTTCGTCGGCCTTATCGAGTATGCCCACGATGTTCTTCATGTGCGAAGAGAACGTGGAAAGCGACTGCTCAATGGACTGCTCATCGCCTATATCGGCATAAATATGCTCAAACACCGGGAATTCGCTGCCTTCGTTTGCGGGTACGAATATGCCGCTTTGTACCATTAGCGCAAATAGGCCTACTATTTTGAGCGTAACCGTTTTGCCGCCGGTATTCGGGCCGGTTATTATGAGCGAGCGGTAATCACTACCTATCCATATATCGATGGGCACTACCCTATCCGAAGATATGAGCGGATGACGGCCGCGCACTATGCGCACATAGTTATTGCGATTGAGCCTGGGCATAACGGCATTCAGCTCACGCGAAAGCTTTGCCTTTGCAAATACAAGGTCTATCTGGCCCATTATGTTAAGATCTTCGCGTATTTCGTCGGCATAAGGCGCAAGCATTGCCGTAAGCTCCGTCAATATGCGCTCTATTTCGTCGGCTTCTTCCGCAAGCAGCTTTTTGTATTCATTGCCGAGTTCGACTACCGCCGACGGTTCAATGAACAGCGTTGCGCCGCTGCTGCTTTGGTCGTGTATAAGCCCGGGGACCTGCTGGCGGTATTCCTGCTTAACTGGGATTACAAAGCGGCCGTTGCGTATTGTTATTATCGGCTCCTGGAGATATTTTTGGTATGCAGTGGAGCGTATCATGCTGTTCAGCTTTTCGCGCACTTTTTCGTTGGCAAGGCGCATGGCACGGCGTATGCGTGCAAGCGCGGGCGATGCCCCGTCGAATATCTCGTCTTCATTTATTATGCAGCGGTTTATTTCTTCCTCTGCGCTCCTGTGGGTAATGAGCAGGCCGGCAAGGTTATAAAGATAGCTTTCCTCCCCCACTTCCTTGGCAAGTATGTCTTTGGCTATCCTTGCCGCTTTAAGGCAGCTTGCTATGCCCAGCAATTCGCCGGTTGAAAGGAACAGCGCCGCATGCATACGCTCAAGGCAGTGCCGCATGTCCGGAAAATCGTCCACAGGCGAGCGGCCGGTTTTGTAGAAAAGCGTCTCGGCTTCCGCGGTAAGCTTAAGTTCGCGTTCAACCGTATCAAAATCGCCGGAAGGTTCCATAGTATCCACCAATTCCCGTGAGATGCAGCACGATGCGCGCTCCTTTAGCATGGCAAGTATTTTATCGTATTCAAGTGTTTTCAGTACTCTTTTTTCCATTGTTTACTCCGTTATTCTTTCAAGCGCCGCAATTATTGAACATAAAAAAGGCGACCGAAACAAAACGCTCCGGCCGCGCCAAATAATCTATGGTCATGAATTGCGGTGGTCTATTCCGCCAATGCCCCTTTTAGTGTACGCCAGTTTCCTGTTTGGCGGCAAAAGGACGCTTTACGGGCGCGGAAGCGCCGCTGCGTTTTGGCATTTCCCTAAGATCGGATATGCGCTGATCTAGCGCTTCGTAATCGCTGCGAAGCTTGGTAAGCTCGTCCGCCATGTTGAGCGCCGCAAGCAGTACGCAGTTACCCGTGCTCAGCATGGGGTATGTACGCTTGACCTCGTCCACCTTTGCATTTACCATTTCGGCCAGAGAATCCATATACTGCTGGCTTTCGTCGCCGGTCAACTTAAATTCCATTCCGGCTATACGCACGATAGTGCGATTGTTATCCATAGATGCAACACCTCAGTCATATTATACTATGCGTTGTGGCAACTTTCAACCTTTTTCATCTACATATTGTATGATTTGGCTGATTTTATTTGGTTTGGTTATTTTGCTCAATGCTGATAACTATCGCCTTTTCGGCCTTAGAGCCGGTTGTATATATGCGAAAGTCCATGTGCATCTCGCTAAATGAATTAACTTTGCCGCTTTCTTCGGCTGAGACCGCTGCACTGTGCAACATATTGAGCGCGGTGTCTATTCCGTCTGTGCCGCCGTTTATTGCGCAAAGCAGAGCATTGAGCATTATGCGTACTTCCTGGCAATGCGCATCATAGGTTTCGCGCTCTTTTGCAAACATATATTGCTCAATTGGACTTAGCTCGCCTTTAGGTTCGCTTGGTTCGCTTTGCGCAGCATACTGAACGGTAATGCTGCTGAAAACGCCGCCGGTGCTGATAAAAGTAATATCTATATTCAGCCATTCTGAAGCTATTCTATATTCCTGCTTGCCGGCATCGGAATAAGCGTTCCACCATTCGCTGCTCGGCCAATCGGCGGATATTGCTTTTACGGTTGCCTCCGGATCAATATCGGCGTAAATTTCGGGGTCTACCTTCTCATTTTCACCTATTACGGTGTACTCGTAATAATCAGCATTTGTATTGCTAATGCCGAGCGAAGCAAGCATTGTGGCGCCTTTATCGGTCATAAGGAACAGCATTATGCCAATGAGCACAATGCACAGCGTGAGCAATATGTTTGCGCGTTTTTCCTTTGCAGCGCTGCCGTTTTGCTTCTGCTTATCCATCAAACTTCGCTCCGTCTATAAGCTTATCTATATCGATATTGCTGTCATGTCCGGCTTTTTTCAGCGCAAGCGTGAACCATTCGGGTATGGCTGCACGGAATGTTACCGTTTTGCCCGAGGACGGATGCCTAAGCGTAAGCCGCGCGGCATGCAGCGCCTGCCCGTCAAGGCCAAGGCTGTTCTTTTCAGGCCCATATACATTGTCTCCCGCAACGGGGTGCTTTATGTGCGCCATGTGAACCCTTATTTGGTGTGTGCGTCCGGTTTCAAGCTTTGCGGCGATAAGCGTATAATCGCCAAGCCTTTCAAGCACGGAAAAGTGCGTTACCGCGCTGCGACCGTCCGGCCGCACAGCCATCTTTTTTCTGTCCGCCTTATGGCGGCCTATCGGTGCGTCTATCGTGCCGCTATCTTTTTTTATATTCCCGTTTACCAGCGCCAGATACACCCTGCCGGCCTCGTGTGTTTTCATCTGCGCGGCAAGGCTCCTATGTGCGTTATCGTTTTTGGCTATTACTATAAGGCCAGATGTAAGCTTGTCTATCCTGTGTACTATGCCCGGGCGCATTTCGCCGCCTATGCCGGAAAGGTCCTTTATATGATACATTATGGCGTTCACAAGAGTGCCTGTTTCGTTACCGGGCGCAGGGTGAACCACCATGCCCTTCGGCTTATCTATAACGGCAATGTCACTGTCCTCATATACTATAGACAGAGGTATATCTTCTGCGGCAAGTTCGGTGCTTGCGGGAAGGGCTATAAACAATTCAACTGCGTCCCCAGCCTTCAGCTTTGCACCTGCCTTTGTCTCATCCTTGCCGTTTACGCTGGCCTCACCTTCGTCAATAAGCCGCCGTACATAGGAGCGCGTTTCGCCGCAGGCCGATGCAAGGAATATGTCCAGCCGTTCACCGCCGGACGCCGTTGCCTTTATAGTGCGGCCGTATTCGCTGTATTCAATTATCGGCAAATTGGGCTGCTCCATTGCGGTTTATTCCTTTTCTTCGCTGCCGTCGGTATTTTTCTTTTTATCAAGGCTGTCTATAAACGTTTTGCCCTTAAAGAAAAGTACGTCTATTATCAATATTGCAGCACCTATGCATATTGCGCTGTCCGCCACGTTGAAAACGGGAAAATCAATAAGCTTGAAATAGAGCATATCGCGAACATAGCCCAGCGCAACGCGGTCAATAAAGTTACCCAGCGCGCCCGCGAATATAAGCGCAAGCGATATCCGCATGGCCGTATGCATACGCTTGTATTCCTTTATCATGAAATACAGCATTGCTCCGCAGGCGATTACCGTAGCAATTATGAAGAAAACCTGCGCGTTCTGAAGCATGCCGAATGCCGCTCCGCGGTTTTCAACATATGCAATGGAGAACACTCCCTTTATTATCTCTACACTTTCGCCCAGCTTAAGCGCATTTGCGCAGGCAATTTTGCTCAGCTGGTCTATTGCTATTACTATAAGTATTATAATTATGCTCAGCATAGGTCAACCCCCACATCTTTCATCGGTGCATATTCTATCATGCCTTGGCGCGGCATTCAACTTTCTATATACCAATTTGCGATATTGCTCATCAGATCCGGCTCACGCTCGCTTTCTAAGCCTTTAACGGAAGCATGGTACAGTATGCTTGAAAGGCGGAAATACAGCGTTATGAACGGCAGATCCTCAACAAAACTCATTTGCAGCGCGTCCGCGGCTTCGCGGCAGGCTGCTTCGTCGCGCGCGGTATTGAGTGATCTTGCAAGCGCGGACAGGGCATCGTTCCTGTATCCGCCGTAATTATATGCGCCTGATGCGTCAATATAGGGCAAAATATCGCAGTCACGCGCTAGATTGAAACCTACAAGCGTGATATCAAAATCCTTGCTTTCAAGCATTTGGGCATATTCGCTGCTGCTGTCGCCAAGGGTAAAGCCTGCGGTTACAACTTCAACGTGTATGCCAATCGCTTCAAGCTGGCTTGCGATAACACCCGCCGCAGTTTCGCGCGTTGAATCGGTTGATTTGTTCACGAGCAGCTTTAACGTGAGTTCATCGTAGCGATGCGCATTTTTTTCAAGATAGCCGTCGCCATCGGTATCATTCCACCCAGCCTGCTCAAAAAGACTGAGTGCAAGTTCCGTATTATAATCATATACTTTGGAGCGGCTGTTGTACAGCCAGCTGTCAGGTGCGATCGGCACGTCGCACGCACGCGCACGGTTCATATAAACGTTTGTTATTATGGCGCTGCGGTTTAAGGCATAGGCTATGGCCTGGCGCACGAGCGGGTTGGAAAGTTCCGAATTGCTGTAATTGAACAGCATTACCTCCGCCGTTTGCGTCATAACGTCCATAACGTTCGTAACGCCGTCCTCACGATACCGCCCCACGGAAAGCGACGACGTGAACACCATATCAAGCTGACCTGCAACATAAGAAGCGAAGGAAACATCGTTGCTGCTCCTTTGATAGAACTCTATTTTTTCTATATAGGGTTCTTCCTTCCACCAGTTCTGGTTTATTTCAAGCGTAACTTTATCGCCTGATATCGAGGTGATGTAATAAGGGCCTGTCCCTGCGCCATAGCGGGATGTTGACGCAGTGGGATTTTCTATAATAGGGAAATTCAGCGCGTACAGCGAGGCTATGCCTTGCTGCTTCATTGTGACAACAACGCTGCCGTCGCTTCCTGCGGCAATGGATTCTACCTTATCCGTGGCGTATGAATAGTATCCGCCTGTCTGCTTTATGCGTTCAAACGAATATACAACATCCGCCGCGGTAATATTTGCCCCTGTATCCTGCCAGCGGGCGGAAGAACGCAGCTTCATCGTCCAAACAAGGCCGGTATCATCACAGCTCCAGTTTTCCGCTAACTTAGGCGTAATAACACCCGACTGGTCAATTACTATAAGGCTTTCGTATATAAGAGAAAAGAAGCCGAGCATCTCCTTCGTATTCACCGAAAGCGGGTCTGACGTATCGGCATTTTCGGGCATGGCAAGCCTTAATGTGCCGCCGTACACGGGCGCGGGCGCGGGCGTAGGCGCAAGCAAAGCCGGCGTTTCAGTGGGTTCGCTTGCATCGGGCGTTGATTCGGCATTCTGCTGATTGCCGGCGCAGCCGCAAAGCGTAAGAATTATTATTGCCATGCATAACGCCAAGGGTCTTTTTATTTTATTTGCAAAGCTCTTTTTCATATAGTTCGCTGTATTTCTCCTTTGCCGAAAGGACTTTGTCGACATATGCGGCCGTTTCAACGTATGGTATGCTGATAAGCCGTTTACCGTCGCCATATGCTGGGTCGTTTAACCATTTGTCCACGTTGCCCGGGCCTGCATTGTATGCTGAAAGCGCCGTGCGTTCCATTCCACCGTATTTATCCGATAGATATCTAAGGTACCAGCAGCCAAGGCGGATGTTTATGAGCGGTTCCATCAGCTTTTCTTCACTGTAGTCCGCCATGC